>Ga0265296_1001507_pt1 | contig 26637 bp, 17 predicted proteins | sample MunlanPumphouse1_FD_189073 | JGI IMG/M metagenome (GOLD analysis project Ga0265296, IMG submission 189073) | Groundwater microbial communities from a municipal landfill in Southern Ontario, Canada - Pumphouse #1 | ecosystem: Environmental > Aquatic > Deep subsurface > Groundwater | place... | reverse complement strand
TGTATTAAAAAGCAGTAGGTAGTAGATAGAATGTAGTAGGTAAAAAAGGGCGTAGAGAAATCTACGCCCTTTTGTTAAATGCGAACCTGACTTGTCCTGCGCTTTGCGGTAAATTTACTTTTACCCGGTCGGAAGTCCAAAACAAGAAGAACTATTATCAGTGTACGAGCACCGCCATTGAAAGTACCCTGTCCCTGGGTTAAACAAACCATAAAACATATATTCCCTAGTGGCGTTCGGGGTTTTTCCACCACTGGTGCACCTGAATGCTTCCAAAAATATTTGTGTTGGATAAGGATCGGTCACATACCTAAAGAAGCTGCCGGAGGAACATGTATTATCCACTCCTACGTCGACATACGTTATACCGGTCATAGTACCATTGTTCAGGTAATATTCATAAGCAAGCTGCCGCATAGTAGGTTACATCTTAGACCGGGGACATAAGGAAATGGGGTCAGAATTATTTTTTATATAAAAAATAATTCTGACCCCATTTCCTTTTGACCCCATTTCCTTTCCTCTATCCCCTATCCCGCCTCATAACATATGCCAAAATTCTCTTGCGATAATTTTGGCATATTCGGCGGGATAATTCGCGCATTGACTTACTCTCCGCCTACGGCGGATCGTAAGTCAAGCGCTCATTAAAATAAATATTGACAAAGACGCGGCGCTGGTGTAAAATTCACTATCCTTTCAAGATTTTTCCCTAAAATAAGGCAAAATTATCGTAACCTATTATAAAACAACGAGTTAACTCAAGGAGATTTACAAAATGGCAGAGTGGATAGGTATAGGCAGGCGCGCAAGAAGATGTTACGGTTTTGATGAAATTTCCCTGGTTCCCGGAGCGCGAACCGTGAATCCCAATGAGGTTGACACAAGTTTTGAATTTTCCGGTAAAAAGTTCAAGATTCCTATTCTCGCCGCGGCCATGGACGGGGTCGTAGATGTAAAATTCGCCATAGAAATGTCCCGCTTAGGCGGGATCGCGGTTTTGAACCTGGACGGCATACAAACCCGCTATGAAAACCCGGATGAAGTCCTGGAGGAAATCACAAAAGCCTCTCCCGCAAAAGCCACGGAATTAATCCAATCGGTTTACACTACCGCAATTAAAGAAAAACTAATATCAAAAAGAGTCTCAGAAATTAAAAAAGCAAAAGCTACGGCAGTAGTCAGCTGTATCCCGGCTAACGCGGATAAATTTTCAAAGCTGGCCATTGCCGCGGGGGCGGATATTTTTGTCATACAATCCACGGTAACCACCACTAAACATATCTCCACGCAATATAAAACACTGGATTTGAATAAATTCTGTAAATCCCTAAAGATTCCGGTTATCCTGGGCAATTGCGTAACCTATGAGACGACCGTAGAGCTTATGGAGACCGGTGCCAGCGGTTTGCTTATCGGGGTCGGCCCGGGAGCCGCATGCACAACCCGCGGTGTATTAGGCATCGGGGTCCCCCAGGTAACTGCCACTGTTGACGCGGCAGGCGCGCGCGATTTTTATTTTAAGCGCGCGGGAAAGTATATCTCCATCATTACTGACGGCGGAATGAACCGCGGAGGGGATATCTGCAAAGCCTTTGCCTGCGGGGCAGATGCCGTAATGATCGGTTCAAGCTTTGCCCGCGCCCAGGAAGCCCCGGGAAGAGGTTTCCATTGGGGCATGGCTACTTCGCATGTCAATCTTCCGCGCGGTACCCGCATACAGGTGGGCACCACCGGAAAATTAAAAGATATCCTTTTGGGCCCGGCAAAGGTAGATGATGGTTCGCAAAACCTTATGGGCGCCTTAAAGACATCCATGGGTTCACTCGGCGCCTCAAACTTAAAAGAGATGCATGACGTAGAAATTATTATCGCGCCGTCAATCCAGACCGAAGGCAAAATATTTCAGGTAGGCCAAAGAGTAGGAATGGGAAAATGACCAGGCAAACAATACTAATTTTAGATTTTGGGTCGCAATATACACAGTTGATCGCGCGCAGGATCAGGGAAAATAAGGTCTTCTCCAAAATCATCCCCTATAATACTCCGGCAGCTGAAATCGCCGCCTTAAATCCTAAAGGCCTGATCCTATCCGGAGGGCCTGCCTCAGTGGTTGATAAAAAATCCCCTTATCCGGATAAAGGTATCTTCAAACTGGGAGTTCCTATACTCGGTATTTGCTACGGGATGCAGGTTATCTGCGAGATGCTCGCAGGCAAGGTAAAACACACCCGCGAGCGTGAATACGGCAAAGTTGAGTTGTTTATAGATGATAACCGTGATCTTTTCAGCCACATGGCGGGTAATTTCACCTGCTGGGCCAGCCACGGCGATTACGTGACCAAAATGCCGGCCGGGTTTCACACCAGCGCGCACACAGCCTCTACCCCGATTGCGGCCATAGCCAACCAGAAAAGAAAAATCTTTGCCGTGCAGTTTCATCCGGAGGTAACCCACACGGAAAAAGGCACCCAAATTTTAAGCAATTTTTTATTCAAGGTCTGCGGATGCCTGGGCAGATGGACCATGAAATCCTTTATCAAAGAAACTATTGAAAATATCAAAAAGGCCGTCGGTAAAGATAAAGTGGTGCTGGGTTTAAGCGGCGGGGTAGATTCTTCGGTAGCCGCCCTGCTTCTCCATAGGGCCATCGGCAGAAATTCAAGATGCATTTTCATTGATAACGGCCTGTTGAGAAAAGGAGAGCCTGAGCAGATAAGAAGCGTATTCAAAAATATGTACCACCTTAATTTAGGCTATGTAGACAGGAGCAAGAGGTTCCTTGAACGTTTAAAAGGCATAACTGACCCGGAGGAGAAAAGAAAAATAATCGGGGATGAATTTATTAAGGTATTCGAAGAAGAAGCCAAAAAGCTAAAAGGGGTAAAATTCCTGGGCCAGGGCACCCTCTATCCGGATGTTATTGAATCTATCTCCCCGACAGGAGGGCCGAGCAGGAAAATCAAAAGCCATCATAATGTCGGCGGCCTGCCCGCGCATATGCGCCTGAAGCTGATCGAACCATTAAGGGAGCTGTTTAAAGACGAAGCGCGCGAAATCGGAAGGCAGTTAGGTCTGCCTGATAATATCATTCAGCGCCAGCCGTTTCCCGGCCCGGGCCTGGCGGTAAGAATAATCGGAGAGATAACCCTGGAACGACTGGAGCTCCTGCGCGAAGCAGATAAACGCGTAATTGAAGAAATCTCTAAAGCAGGGCTCTATGAACAGATCTGGCAGTCTTTCGCGGTATTATTGCCGATCAAGACCGTGGGGATCATGGGGGATGAACGCACCTATGAAAATGTCGCGGCGCTTCGCTGTGTCTCCAGCTTTGACGGCATGACTGCCGACTGGGTTAAGCTTCCTTATGAGGTAATGGAAAAGATATCCAATCGTATTATCAACGAAGTCAAAGGAATTAACCGGGTTGTTTACGATATAAGCTCCAAACCTCCCGCAACTATTGAGTGGGAATGATTTCGCAATGCCTCATTCTGAATTCATCCACCTCCACCTGCATACGCAATACAGCCTCTTAGACGGTGCCTGCCGCATACCTGAAATCCTAGCTATTGCTAAAAGCTTTAAGATGGATTCCTTGGCCATCACCGACCATGGAAATATGTTCGGGGCAATCGATTTCTACCTGGAAGCCAGAAAAGCAGGGATCAAGCCGATTATCGGCTGCGAAGTTTACGTTGCCCCGCAAAGCAGGCTGAATAAAAGCGGAAGCGGTATTGAAGACGCGGCCAATCATTTAATACTCCTGTGCCGTAATGAAGAAGGTTACCATAATCTGATGAAGCTGGTCTCCATCGGCTATCTGGAAGGATTTTATTACCGACCGCGCATTGACAAAGAGGTCCTCTCGCAACACGCCCAGGGGTTAATCGGCTCATCCGCCTGTTTAAAGGGGGAGATCAGCGTGCTGCTGCAGCAAAAACGTTTTAACGACGCTTTAAAAGCCGCCGATAATTACCAGAATATTTTTGGTAAAGGTAATTTTTATCTGGAAATCCAGCCTAACTCCATACCTGAACAAAAAATTGTAAATGAAGGAATGCTCAAGATCTCCAAAGAACTGGGCATACCTTTGGTGGCTACCAACGACGTGCATTATCCTACCAAAGACAAGGCAGCGGCGCATGAGGCGCTGTTATGTATCCAAACGCAGACTACCCTTGATGACCCTAAACGCATGCGTTTTCAGACGGATGAATTTTATTTCCGCTCTCCCGATGAGATGAAAGAACTTTTCCGGCATTGCCCGCAAGCCATAGAGAATACCCTCAAGATCGCCGGGCGCTGTAATCTGGAGCTGGATTTTTCACAAATGCACCTGCCTAAATATATCCCGCCCGACGGAAAAAGTAAGGAGGATTTCCTGCTGGAGCTCTGCGAAAAAGGAATGCGCGATAAAGAATTTAAACATGACCCGGAAATCCAAAAACGGCTTGATCATGAACTGAAGATTATCCGCGATATGGGTTTTATCAGCTATTTTCTGATTGTCTGGGATTTTGTCCATTACGCCAAAAACCAGAGCATACCCGTAGGCCCGGGAAGAGGTTCGGCTGCGGGAAGCCTGGTAAGCTTTCTTCTGGGGATCACTGACCTTAACCCCCTGAAATACGGCCTGCTCTTTGAAAGATTTTTAAACCCGGAGCGCATGGGGCTGCCGGATATAGATATCGATTTCTGCTACGAACGCAGGCAGGAGGTCATAGATTACGTGACCAAAAAATACGGGCAGGAGAATGTCGCGCAAATCATTACCTTCGGCACCATGCAGGCCAGGGCTGTGCTCAGGGACGTAGGCAGGGTTATGGCTATTGCTTACGCGGATGTTGACCGCATTGCCAAGATGATCCCCGCGGAATTAGATATGACCCTGAAGAAGGCCTTAGAGAGCGAGCCGGAATTAAGTAACCTTTACAAAAATGACCCGCAGATTTCCAAGCTGATCAATACCGCTATGTCTTTGGAAGGACTAAACCGCCACGCGTCAATCCATGCCGCGGGGGTGGTCATCGCGGATAAACCGTTAAACAACTATACGCCTATCTTTAAAACCGGAGATGGCCAGATTACCACCGGTTACAGCATGGGAATATTAGAGAAAATCGGATTGCTTAAAGTTGACTTTCTGGGCTTAAGAACACTTACGGTTATTGACGAAACATTGAAACTGATCAAAAAAACCCACGGCATAGAAATCGATATCGAAAAACTACCGCTGGATGACCGGAACACGTATAAACTTTTAGCCTCCAGCCACACTATCGGGATATTCCAGGTAGAAAGCTCCGGGATGCGCGACCTGCTCAGAAAACTTGAGCCAGAGCGTTTTGAAGACCTGATAGCACTTCTTGCTTTATACCGCCCCGGCCCCATCGGCTCAGGGATGCTTGATGATTTCATGAAACGCAAGCATGGCTCTATCCCCATAAAATACGAACATCCCAAGCTTGAGCCGATCCTAAAAGAAACCTACGGGATCATGGTCTACCAGGAACAGATCATGCAGATCGCCTCGAGTTTAGCGGGATTTTCCCTTGCCCAGGCGGATATCCTACGCAAGGCCATGGGTAAAAAGATACCCGAAGTTATGGAAAAGGAAAGAAAGAATTTCTTGACCGGCTGCATTAAAAACGGGATAAGAGAGAGCACTGCCAGCAAGATATTTGACTTGATCGAATATTTTTCCGGTTACGGGTTTAATAAAAGCCATAGCACCGCCTACGCGTTGATCTCTTACCGCACTGCCTTCTTAAAAGCGAATTATCCGGTAGAATTCATGACTGCCCTGCTTACTTCGGAGCGGGACAATACCGATAAGATCGTTGAGTATGTAAATGAGGCGCAGCGTATGGGATTGGTTGTGCAGCCGCCGGATATAAATGAAAGCGAAGTACTCTTTAAGGCAGTAGATGAAAAAACCATACGCTTTGGCCTGTTGGCCATAAAAAATGTGGGAAAGCTGGCAGCTGAATCCATTGTAGGTGTCAGGAAACAGGCAAGGTTTGCGTCATTGGAAGACCTCTGCCGCAGGGTGGATTTAAGATTGGCAAACCGCAAGGTTTTGGAAAGCCTGATAAAATGCGGGGCCCTGGATTACTTTAAGATATCCCGCGCCAGGATGTTTGCCGGACTCGATATGATACTGGAGGGGGCGCAAAGGCTGCAGAAAGAAAAATCCAGCGGACAGCTTTCTTTCTTCAGCCAGGCTTCGGATGTCAATGGCTTCAAGGACAATACGAACAATCTGCCTGATGTAAAAGAATGGCCTGAGCCGCAGCTGCTTTCCTTTGAAAAGGATATGCTGGGTTTCTACGTCAGCGGACACCCCCTGGCGCGTTACGCAAAACAGCTGAAGCGCTTTGTCTCCTGCTCTACCTTAAATCTTCATGAGCACAAAGACCAGGACACCATCAAAATCGTAGGACTGATCGCCAAGATCAAACAGACAATTACCCGGGTCAAACAGGAAAAGATGGCGATATTAAAACTGGAGGACTTAAACGGCGTGGTAGAAGCCCTGGTCTTCCCGCGCGCCTACCAGAAAATAAGCCGCTATATCCAGCTCAACAACGTGGTGCATATCCTCGGCACCCTTAGCTTGAAAGAAGACACCCCGAAAATAATCGTAGAGGACCTTTTTCCCTTTGAAGAAATTTATAAACTGATCACCGCTATGAACATCAACCTCTCCGGCATAAGGGAGAATATCTTTGAATCCCTGAAAACCCTGCTGGCTGACTACCGCGGGAATATCCCCATATATCTGCATTTAGACACCCCCGCCAAATCAAGAGTGCAGTTGGTGGTTGGACAAAACCTTTATGTAACTCCTTCAGAGAAATTAATAGAAGAGATAGAGAACCTTTTGGGTGAAGAAAGGTTGTCTTTGGTGCTGTAAAAGAATGCACTTTCCCGCTTGACAAACCCCAAAAATGTGGTATATTTAATTAAAATTAGGTAAAATTATCCGTATGCCTTAAGTTATGGAGGTAATTTAAGGCCTGCCACAGTAAATTTAATCCGGATTGACTTTAAAAAAGGGTCGGTTCGGATTTCTTTATTGATGCTAAATAAAAACTTTTAAAAAGAATATTTATTAATAAAGGGACTGTCCCCGCAGGGGACTGTCCCTGAAGCAATCAGGAGGGTCTAAATGTTCCGTAAAATCATCTCCTTAATCTTATCTTTCTGCTTTCTTTTCCAGCAGACCGGCTTTGTCCAGGCAGCGGCAGTGGAGCTTAACCTCTCCAACTACTTTGCCAGGATGGCAAGCTCCATGGCTGTTGACAGCTTCCGGCCCGTACACCTAAGGTACTTCTCCTACGACTCCCTGAATAACAGCTTCAAGGTGCTCTTGGACAAGGGGACTGACCCTAAACAAACTGAACAGAAGCTCAAAGAAGAAACCAAAGAACTCTTAAAATACTTCCTTATAGGTATAACTTTACCCAATGACAAATTCTGGGTAAATCTTCGGCCTGACTCTCCCAGCCAGATCATAGATTTTAACCTTGAAGAGACAGATATCGGTAAGATAATGCTGGAGGCTGACCTGCAGCTGAAGAAGGACACAGCTCAATTCACCTCACCCCAGACCCCTGAAGGCAAGGAATACTGGAACAGGCTCTACAAGAAGGCAGAAGAGCTCTACGGCACAGAAAACATCACTATCCCCACCCTCACCCGTCCCTGGATAATCCCCAATGAGATCATCGTCAGGGAGACTAAAGACTCAGCCTACATCTACAAAGCAACCCTTAAGGTCATGCTTGAATCAGACTACCTCAGGAACGGTTCTCTTCAAGAGAACCGTTCCTATGTTTTCAAAGATTCCCGCGCCAAAGCCCTTAACGAATACTCCTCACAGCTTATCCGAGAACTCATCATCCCTAAATTAACCAAGGAGGTAAACCTCTCCAAGAGATATGCCCCGCTAAGGCAGGTTTACTACTCTTTAATCCTCTCCAGATGGTTTAAATCCAGGTTCGCCGAGGCAGGGAACAGGCATGCCTGTTCCCTACAGAATGGGACTGTCCCTGACTTTGTCTCTCTCATAGACAAGAATGACCTCACCAACCTTACCTCTAAAACAGATTGGTCAAAAACCACCTACTTTAATGCCTATAAGAAGTCCTTTGCTGATGGTGAATACAACATCAAAGAACCGGTTTACACCCCCTCAGGACAAACCATCAGGAGCTATTTTAGCGGGGGGATAAATGTTACTAGCAGCGCCATTACAATTATGGGGTATAACATAACTAATCCCCTATTCAATCTTCACAATGTTCTTGCAGCAGAAAGGTCAAGCGTGAGCTTTATAGGAGATTTAAATGGTAATTTAACAATAGGCGCGGGTTCGCCGATTCAAAGAACAACAAACACACTTCGTACTAATTTGATTAATGGATTGCGCGAACAAGACTATCTATCAAATAGTACGTTGCTTAAGACTTTGGAAATTTGGGTTGAATCAATTACCCCTCCTTTTAAAGAACAAATGCCATCTTTTTCCGATGAAGACACCATCACCATCTTAAATGCATTTATTTTTGCTGTAAATTCAATGCAAGAAAGCGATATGAAAAAAGATGCGACCACTTATCTTGAAAAAGCAAAGGAATCCATAAATACATTCATAACTGAATATTTGCGTAAACGGATGCATAAAGATTGGCTGGGCGCTCAAAGAATAGACTCAATTAAAAACGCAGCGCTCGTTCCTTTTAAATATATACGTGCTGATATGACGCTGTTACCGGAGGAGTGGACAGGACAAAAAATGGTACAAATGTCAGATGCAATATCAGGAGTTGTCCGAACGGCTCTAGATATCGCCGCCGGGGTGACGACGACTGGGCAAAATACAGTCACCCTCCAACTAGATATGGCGGCTACGCAGAAAATCATACTGGAAACGCCAGTAGACTTATCTAAAGAATTGGGAAACTTTAACCCCCTTAGCTTGTCAAGCATTGCTGAACAAAAAAAACTAACTAAAATACTAGATGACTTAATCGCGGAATTACAAGTTTTAAAAGACACGTCAATAGCAACAGAAAGAGAAGATGTAAGGCTAGAGCAGCTGGCAACTATTAAATCGGCTTTAGAGCGAATAGAGATTACAGTAAATACTATGCAAGAAGAAAGGGAGGATACCCTTCGGGTAAGGTATAGTTCACAACTTGCTTACAGCTCTTTTATTAATTTCCTCGTTGCGACTATCAACAAGGTCGATAAGGTCTTAGTTGAGACAGGGCAACTTTCACCCGAAGCTGCTGGCCAGGCGCAAGAACGTGCCAGTTCGGCGGTGCAGATAGGCGACGCTATAGGACAGTGTGAGAGAAGCCTGAATATATGGTTTAGCCGGTTGAAAAATAGCGAACTTACCGCAGCAGACATATCGACTGCTGAGAATATTATGGGTGAGTTCAAGATCGTTAAAGAGGCCTTAAGAACCAATGCAAAAGAGGCAATTAATTTTCTAATGAATTTTTTGGAGCGCGACATAATATTGCGCTTATCCCAAGCAGACCGTACGGATTTAGTGGAACAAGCGGAACAAAAGGATAGGGCAGCTCTTCTAAAAATGTTTCCTATGTTACCCGAATCAATAATTATGCGCCCGGAATCCCGGAGATTAATCGAAGCCTCAAGGTTGCTTCTCGAACAGGCAAAGGGATTTGCGCAGAGTGAGCTAAGCGCAATAGATTCTTTAGCCCGTGGCGTTAAAGAATCTGGAGAGGTGCCAGGAGATGAAGCGTCTATATATCTTCTAACAAGCAGGACTGCAGAGGCATTCCAAGAAATTCTCGGTAGAAACCCGGAAATTAAAGATGTCCTATTTGTTTTTAATAAAACCGGCCCAAATGATAATTATTTAGCGATAGCAAAAGGTTATGCGAGAAGTTTGTTGACAAGGGAGAAACAAGCCGGCTCGCCGCAGGCCAGTTCGGCGGTGAGAATAGTTACTCAAGATGAGTTAAATTACGCGCGAAGAACATTTATGCTGATGGAACAAGTCATAATAGAAGCAGAAGAGCAAGGTAAACGATACAGCATAATGGGGATGGGGATGTCTCGGAAATTCGGCCATATAGTTGTAAGTTTATTGAGCGATAAGTATGTGCCAGACACCGAAGCGCCTTTTTTAGATCAAGATGTCGCTAAATTTATTTTATCCCAAAACATAGAAGATTTAGAAAGGTTGGCACAATTATTCAATAAGCACCACAGCGCTCAATATGATTATCAAGAAAGAGAAAAAACTAACAGAGACGCACTTGTTATAGCTTTAAACGAATATAGCGGCACGGGTAATGAAATCTACGGATTGAATTCGGATAAGGACGGAGAAATATTTAAGATAACTGCTTATCCGAAAGCAAGAGGGGCTAGCTCGGCGCTAAAAAAAGATCTCGCCGATCAAATTGTAGATCATATATCTTCGAGAGCCGATTCAGATTACTCAACTTCCGATTTGTTAGAAAGAGACTTTTCCGGTATCAGTAGGCGAGATAGAAAAGAAATTACAATGATTTTAAAAAGGTCAACAAGAGGAAATCTTCCATATGATAGAGGGGTGAGGGATTCATTGAAAAAGTATCTAAATAAATCTAGTTCGTCGTTACTCGCTAGCACCAACGATCAACGAACAACGAACAACGAACAAAAAGGGGCGAGTTCGGCGGTAGGATTAGAACATAAACGAGAAATAATTACGGACACACCGGTTTTCTTGTCTCAAGCGATAGCGGATTTTATAGGCAAGACTAAAACGTTATTAAATGATGCGCAGAGATGGCAATTACGCGAGAAAAATGATGGTCTCAAGGAACAATTAAATACGGCAGAAAGCTTATCCATAGAGACAGGAAAAGAGGATGTAATTGAACATCAACTTGATATAATTAAGACAACTTTGGAGAATATAAACGGGATAATAACTTCTCTCAGAGAGCAAAGAAAGGACGCTCTTACTATTGATTATAATCTTTCCAATGCCTTTGATTCCATCATTTTGTTTATTTCTTCCACTGTCAAAGAAATTAAGAACATTCAAAAACCAGGCAGAGAATTAGCCGCTGCAGTTGCGGCCTATCCTAACGCTGCAAGGGCCAGTTCGGCGGTGGAGGTTGATGAAGAAATCAGTGGGATGATGGTAAGGATTCAGGGTAATTTATATGCGTGGCAGGAGTGGTTCAAAAAGTTTTCTTCCCAACGCAGCGGTTTAACGGCTGATGATAGGCTGAGCGTAGAAAAAATTATAGGCGAATTTGAATACCTTAAGGGCGAATTCAAGGTAGCTGCCGGTTTAAAAAAGATGAGTAGCAAGGGGAAGATAGAATTTCTCACAAATTATTTGCAACGCGAGATAATATGGCGGCTATCCGAAGATGAACGAGCGGGAGAAGATGATAAACTATTGAAAGTATTCAAGCTATTTTCCACCGTCATTAGAGACTCAGCTGAATCTAACAGATTACTTATGGGAGTCCTTGCAGAACTAGAAATTTTAAAGCAGGAGATGGGGAAAATTCCGGAAACGGCAGCCAGTTCGGCGGTGAAGCAACAGGGATTTAGACAGAGTGAACTAAATGTAATAGACTCTTTAGCTCGTGGCGTTAAGGAATCTGGAGTGGTACTAGAAGATGAAGCATTTATATATTTACTAACAAGTAGGACTGTAGAGGCCTTCCGAGAAATTCTTGGTAGAAACCCAGAGATTGAAGACGTTTTATTTGTTTTTAAGAAAACTGGTCCAGATGATAATTATTTAGCAATAGCAAGAGATTATGCGAGAAGTTTGTTATTGAGAGAGAAAAAAATCAGCTCACCTATTGTTCCTACTAATACCGGCGGAATTGACTTCAAGCACAAGGCTTTGGCATCCGCTACTACCTATAAAGCAATGGGTAGCTTTGTTGGCCTTGATTTCTCTCTTCCTAAGTTAAGCTCTCAAGCTTTACTTAGCTTTAACCTGGATAAGGAACAATCTGATATAAGCCGGGCCATTGATAACGGTATCATTGTCTCAGGCCAAAGGATAAAGGAATTCATGTCTGCCAGCAACGCCAAGGGTCAGCTAGACCAAAGAAGGGAAACCGTGATCACCTGGCTTGCCAAGTTAGGCATCCTTGAAGAAACCACTTGCTGCGCCCAGGAATCCAGCAAAGAATACAGGGAAGCATTAGTGATCGTGGATTCCGCGGTGATATAATTATAAAGGGTCTGTCCCCGCAGGGGACTGACCCTAAAACACAAAAAGGGACAGTCCCCTGCGGGGACAGTCCCTTTTTGTTGCTCGGCAGCAGAATTTCCTTGACACCGTAAATTTTTGATACTATTATAGTTAGCAATAGCACCCAAATCTATTTGATGATTTGGTATAAGCTTGCGCTTAAGGAGGGAAGGAATGACCAAGAAAGATATTGTTTTAAAAGTATCTGATGCAACTAATCTAAAACAAATAGACGTAAAAGAAGTCGTACAGAAGACCTTTGACTGCATTATTGACGCCCTGGTCAGGGGAGAAAGAATCGAATTGCGCAACTTCGGGGTCTTTAAGATAAAACAAAGAAAGAGCCGCACAGGCAGAAACCCGCGCACCAACCAGGTAATCCCTGTCCCGCCCAGAAAAGTAGTTGTCTTCAAAGCCGGCTTGGAAATGAAGCAAAAAATTAAATAAACTAAAACTACCTACTGAACTTACATGTTTAAAAGAGTTCCGGGCACTAAAGATATTCTGCCTGATGAGTCAGGTTTCTGGCAGTCAATAGAAACTACGGCGCGCAACTTATTCTCCCTTTATAATTACCGGGAGATGCGCACCCCTTTGATCGAGGAAGCATCTTTATTTAAGCGCACCCTGGGGGAGACTACGGAAATCGTGCAGAAACAGATGTTCCTCATCCATAACCAGGAGGATGTTTACGCGCTGCGTCCGGAAGGCACTGCCTCAATAGTGCGCAGCTACTTAGAAAACAACTTAGATAAAACCAGCGGTTTTGTAAAATTATATTATATCGGCCCGATGTTCCGCCTTGAGCGGCCGCAAAAAGGCCGCCTGCGCCAGTTCCACCACATCGGCTGCGAAGCGATCGGCTCAGGAGAGCCTGAGCTGGATGTGGAGGTAATTGCTTTGGCAGAACGGCTGCTTAAAGGTTTCTCGATCGCAGATTACAAAATTAAGATCAACAGCTTAGGCTGCTCCAAAGATAAACAGGCATTGACTCTAAAATTAAAGGAAGCACTGCAAAAAAACGCCAAAGAGCTTTGCGCTGACTGCCAGGTAAGGCTTAATAATAACGTATTAAGGGTGCTGGATTGCAAGAATGAAACCTGTCGGAAGATCGTCCAAACCCTTAAGCTTAACCAGGCGCATCTTTGCCCGGAATGCCTGGGGCATTTTGAAAAAGTAAAAAACGGGTTAAAAAATCTGGACATATCATTTCAGTCCGAGCCGTATCTTGTGCGCGGCCTGGATTATTATAACCGCACGGTGTTTGAAATCTCCCATCCGGAACTGGGCGCTCAAGATGCTATCGCAGCAGGCGGCCGTTATAACAATTTAGTAAAAGAGTTGGGTGGACCGGATTTAGGGGCAATCGGTTTTGCCTTTGGAGTGGAAAGGCTGCTTTTGGTTTCTAAGATAGCGGATAAAAACGCGCAGAATAACCTGGTGTATTTAATCACCCTGGGGGAAGCGGCAAAATCAGCCGGGCTAAAAATATTAAATGACCTACGTGCATCCGGCATACCTTGCGACACAGATTTCCTGAATAAATCCCTGAAAGGGGCTTTGCGCTGCGCTAATGACGCGCACGCTAAATACGTGCTTATCCTGGGGGATGACGAATTAAAGAAGAATATTATTGCACTTAAGGATATGTCAACAGGAGAGCAAAAAGAGGTAGCCTTGCAAAATTTAACCGGGGAGTTGAAATGCTAAGGACGCATACCTGCGGCCAGCTTAATAGCGCGGATACCGGAAAGCAGGTTACGCTTTGCGGCTGGGTTGCCAGACGCAGGGACCACGGTAAATTGATCTTCATTGATATACGCGACCGCTACGGATTTACTCAGGTTGTCTTTATTCCCAAAGAATCAGGGGAGGCCTATAAGTTAGCGCAGGAACTGCGCAGTGAATTCGTGATTAAATTAACCGGAGTTGTAAATAAGCGGCCGGCCGGCACGATCAATACTAAACTGGCAACCGGAGAAATAGAAGTCCTGGCAAAAGAACTCCAGATATTAAATCCCAGCCTCACCCCGCCATTTGAAATTGAAGATACCGCTCAAATAACCGAAGAGATGCGCCTTAAATACCGTTACCTTGACTTAAGAAGAGCAAGGGTTTTTAATAACCTTGTCTTAAGAAGCAGCCTTTATAAAATCATCCGCGCGTACTTAGGCGGGCTTGATTTCATCGAATGCGAAACCCCGATACTTACCAAATCCACGCCTGAAGGCGCCCGGGATTATCTGGTTCCCTCGCGCCTAAACATCGGCCAATTTTTCGCGTTACCCCAGTCTCCGCAATTATTCAAACAGATCCTTATGGTAAGCGGCATAGAAAGATATTATCAGATCGCCAAATGCTTCCGCGACGAAGACCTGCGCGCCGACCGCCAACCGGAATTTACCCAGCTGGATATCGAAATGTCTTTTGTGAACGAAGAGGATATCTTCGCGTTAACTGAAGGGTTAATGAAATCAATTCTGAAGGAATTAAAAAACATAGATATCCAGGTTCCATTTAAGCGCATAAGCTATAAAGAAACCATGCAAAAATACGGTTCAGATAAGCCGGATCTACGAGCTGAGCTAAAAAATGATTTTGCTTTCTGCTGGATAGTGGATTTCCCGCTTTTCAAATTCAATGCCGAGGAGAAACGATGGGAAAGCGAACATCATCCTTTTACCGCGCCGGCTGAAACCGACCTTGAGAACATGGAAAAGGCCCCGGATAAAGTAAAATCCCGCTCCTATGACCTGGTTTTAAACGGGATGGAATTAGGAAGCGGTTCAATAAGAATACACCGCCAGGAACTCCAGGAAAGGATCTTTAATATCATCGGTATCGACAAAGAAGAGATGCGCAGGCGTTTCGGCTTTCTCCTGGAGGCATTTCAGTTTGGAGCTCCCCCGCATGCCGGCGTAGCTTTTGGATTAGACAGGCTCTTAGCCATACTTTCCGGAGAATCAAGTATCCGCGAAGTAATCACCTTCCCAAAAACTTCCGGCGCGTTCTGCCCGTTGACTCGCGCGCCTTCGGATGTAGAAGATAAACAATTAAAAGAATTAGGTATAACCATTAAAGGAGGGAAGTAAAATGAACAGCTCCAAGTTAGCTGGAATTTGCTTATTAACCTTATGTTTAGCCTTATCAGGCTGCGTAACCAGAACCTATAATTTAACCCGCGACAGGATTGACCAGGACCTTACGCCTTCATCAGGCAACCGCGGTTATCTTATGGGAGTGCCTCCGGCAGCTCCGGAAAGAAGAGCCACCCGCACCACCAGGGTCGTTGAAGTAGAGCTGGGATTCACTAAAAGATTACCGACAAAATACCCCTCAACTACTCCGCTGGCAACTTCCGTAGAGGAACCAGTGATGGCCCAGGAAACCCAAGCTGATAGCGCAAATCAGTCCTTTGAGAAATATACCGTGGGTAAAAACGATACGCTGCAAAAGATCTCCAAGAAATTCTATGGCACAACTAAGAGATGGACAAAGATCTACGAAGCAAACAAGGATGTTTTGCGCGGCCCGGATAAACTCTACCCCGGACAAACTCTAAAAATACCCTCTAGTCCGGAACTCATGGCTGAGCCACAAAATATGACAGAGCCGAAAGAAAATCTGAAGTAGCCCTTTAAAAAATATGGCAAGTTCCCGCCTCAATGGATAAAATTATCAAATTTGAATCCCAGAAAGAAGCGCAGGGGCTCTTTGGTGCCCATGATGCCAATATCAAAAACATTGAAGAGGAGTTTAAGGTCAAGCTGACCCTGCGCGGAGGCCACTTAAAAATAAGCGGAACAGCCGGCAATATTAAAAAGGCGGCCCAGTTGGTAGAATACCTGTTGGAGGGATTACGCAACGGCAGCGAAGAAATAGGAAAAGGTAAACAGATCGGCCCGAAAACCACCGGCCAGAGGGAGTATGTCGAAGCGATCAAGAAACATGACATTGTCTTCGGCATCGGCCCGGCAGGCACAGGTAAAACCTACCTGGCAATGGCTTGCGCGGTAGAAGCCCTGAAAAAGCAAGAGGTCCGGCGCATTATCCTGACCCGCCCGGCTATAGAAGCAGGGGAATCCCTGGGGTTTCTGCCCGGGGACATACACGCTAAGATTTCTCCATATCTCAGGCCGCTTTATGACGCCCTATACGATATGATGGAGGCAGAGCGCATTGAGAAATATATTGAGACCGGGATTATTGAAGTTGCGCCGTTGGCCTACATGAGAGGAAGGACATTAAATGACGCCTTCATTATCCTTGATGAGGCGCAAAACTGCACTGCCGAACAGATGAAGATGTTCCTCACCCGCCTGGGCTTTGATTCCAAAGCGGTAATTACCGGGGATATGACGCAAAGCGACCTGCCCGGCGCCAGGCCCATCGGCCTGCTTCAGGCGCAGGATATACTCAAGGAAATCAACGGGATAAAATTCGTTTACTTCAGCGGCTCTGATGTGGTAAGGCACGCTTTAGTGCAAAGGATAATTGAGGCGTATGATAAAACTATTCGCTAAAACTAAAATCGCGCATTTTGCCTTATGTGCGTTCATGTTTTTGTTCAGCTACCTGATCCGGCTGAACCTGGGTGTGCCTTTTTTCTTGATCATCCTTTATATATCTTTTAAACCGGGCTTCGCAAAAATAAAAAACGCCAGGCTTTTAAACCTCGCTTTTCTTTTTTTGGTTTCTTTTGCCACAGGATATTTTCTACTTAAGAACGGCTTAACTTATTACTTTATACCCATCGCGATCATCCCCATGTTGAGCGCGCTCTTGTTTAGCAGCCTTGAGGTGGCTTATTTTTTATCGCTGGCTACATCGCTGACGCTGGCATCCCTGACCACTGAACCGTTTAAGGCCTGGCTTATTTTTATGGTTTCCTGTATCTGCGCGGCTTTGCTTCTAAAGGGAGCGCGCAGGCGCACCACGGTTATCCGGGCGGGGGCCATCGCGGGGCTTTTACAATTAGCCGGCATTTTACTCTTTGAACATTTCTGGATGAGCAGGCCGGACAGATATTTAATCATTCTGGCCAGTGGCCTACTTTCCGGGATTATTACCTTAGGCGTCCTGCCTGTATTCGAATATCTCCTGCAGAGCGTAACCAATATCAGCCTGTTGGAACTGGCGGATTTTCATCATCCGGTCTTACAACGCATGATCCTTCAGGCCCCGGGAACCTACCACCACAGCCTGATTGTCGGTAACCTTTCAGATACAGCGTGTGCGACCATAGGGGCCAATGCCCTTTTAGCCAGGACCGGAGCATATTACCATGATATAGGAAAACTCCAGAAGCCGGAATATTTTATTGAGAACCAGGATATAAAGGAAAACAAGCATGACGCGCTATCGCCTACAATGAGCAAGCTGATCATTATGAACCATGTTAAAGAAGGGATAGATCTTGCCAGGAAATATAAAATCAGCCCGGTACTCTGGGATTTCATCCTACAGCATCACGGCAATAGCTTAGTCTACTATTTTTATCGCCGGGCCTTAGAAGACAGGGAAGAAGACCAGGAGGTAGCCGAGGAAGGGTTCCGCTACCCCGGCCCGAAACCCAATACCAAAGAAACAGCCGTTGTGCTCCTGGCGGACTCGGTAGAAGCAGCCACGCGCAGCTTAAAAGACCCTACCCCGGGAAAAATCGAAGAGGTAGTGCATAAAATAATTAATAATAAGTTCATTGACGGCCAGCTTGATGAATGCGAGCTGACCTTAAAAGATATCGAGAAGATATCCGGCGTATTTACCAAGATCTTAAGCGGCATATACCACAGCCGGGTAAGTTATCCCCAAGAAAGAATGAAAAGACAGGAATGAAAATAACCGTAAAAAATCTGCAAAATAAGCTACTCATCAGCCCCGTAAAAATAAAGAAATTAATCCTGAAGGTCCTCAAGGGGGAGGGAATAAAAGAATCCGGCTATATTAATATCTGTTTCGCGGATGACCCGCTGATTAAGAAATTTAACCTTAAATTCCTGAAAACCAACAGCTCTACCGATGTCCTGGCTTTTAATCTTAACAATAACCTGGAGAACAAAATACTGCTGGCGGATATAATGATTTCTACCGATACGGCAATAAAAAATTCCCGTAAGTTTAACACTAAGCCGGAGTATGAATTAATGCTTTACCTAACCCACGGGATCCTGCACATATTGGGATATGATGACCGCGATAAAACCCAAAAAAAGCAGATGCGCGAAAAGGAAATAGAATATGTCGATAGATAAAGCCAGTGCCTTAGTCTTGAGCAGGCGCGATTGCCGGGAAACCTCACTTATCGCGGAGTTTTACACTAATGAGTTCGGGAAAATAAGCGGCCTTTTAAAAGGAATACGCAGCCAGCCGGAGAAATTCGCTTCGAATCTGGAGCCATTTTCACTGAATGAAATCGTCTTTTACAGGAAGACGCATTCCCCCCTGCACCTGGTAAGCCAGGCGGACAAACTGGATAATTTTACCCGCATCCGGCAAAGCATCGAAAAAACCATCATGGCCGGCTTTATGATGGAGCTGATCGCTTCGGTAATGCAGCCGGAAGATAAAAATGAGGAGATTTTTAACCTGGCGCTGGCCAGCCTGAAAGAACTAGAGACCAATTATAATCCGGAAAAGATCGCGACCATCTTTAAGATTAAAATGCTCGCTTTATCGGGGTTTAAGCCGCATTTTGATTCCTGCGTATCCTGCAATGATAAGATAACCGGGCAATCCAGGTTCAGCCTTTCCTTAGGCGGCCTGCTTTGCCCGCGATGCATGCATAGAGATCCGGCTGCTCGCGCGATATTCCGCGGGACTGTTGCTACTACCCTGCATATCGAAAGAAACGATTTCCGCGCCAGCCTTAACCTGGGAATGAACCCCCAGATAAAAAAAGAACTGGACTTAATCCTCAACGCGTTTTTAAACTTTCACCTGGGCAAAGAGCTGAAGTCGCAAAAACTGCTTAACAAGCTGGAGGTCGCGGTATGAAAATTGTCGTGGTGGGGCCGGGAGCAATGGGATGCCTGTTTGCCGCATTTTTATCAAAATCAAAGGAAGAAATCTGGCTATTAGATAAAAATAAGGAGAAGGCCGCCAGGATAAACGAAAACGGGATCTCCTTGGAAGGTGTCTCCGGCACCTGGCAGGCAAAAGTGAAAACCACAGCCAATATACAGGATATCGGCAAAGTTGATCTGATACTGCTCTGCGTAAAATCATTTCATACCAAACAGGCCATTGAACAGACTAAACCTCTCCTGGGCCAGAACACCAGGATCCTCACCCTGCAAAACGGCATGGGGAATATTGAAATTATTGCCGAGATGGCCGGAGAAGAGAGGGTGATCGGGGGGATAACCAATGAAGGCGCAACCTTAATCGATACCGGAAAAATCCGCCATGCAGGGAGAGGAGAGACCATCATCGGAATGATCGACGGAAAAACCCCGGTTGAGATGCGCGGCATTCGCGAGGTATTCAACAAGGTAGGTTTTGAAACCAAAATGTCGCGTGATATAAAAAACCTGATCTGGTCAAAATTGATCATTAACGCAGGAATTAACGCCCTGACTGCCATTACCGGCCTGCCTAACGGAAAACTTACTGAATTTGAAGGCACAAAACGAATCTTAAGGGACGCGGTCACCGAGGCTACGCGCATTGCCAAAAGAAAGCGCGTAAAGTTAATCTATGACGACCCCCTGGCAAAGGTGGAGGCGGTTTGCGAAGGGACATCGACGAATCTTTCCTCGATGCTCCAGGATGTATTAAGAAAAAAACGCACGGAGATTGACTATATTAACGGCGTGATCGTGCGGCTTGGCCAAGAGCTGGGGATCCCTGTGCCGGTCAACAAACTCCTGGTAGACCTGGTAAAAACAATTGAATCAAGTTACGGGCTATCCGCAAGATAACCAATCATAAAAAATCCAATCCAAATGGCATACAGTTTAAAAACGCGAAAATATTTACTGGTATTATTAATTATCGGATGGGGAGCCATTTTTATTTACCAGGTTTTTGGGCAGCTAAAGCTCACCCGGCACCTTTATCATGACAACCGCCTGCTCATGGGCACTTTTTGGGAGGTTACATCTACGGACAGGAAAGCAGGCGCGATCGTCTTCTCGGAGGCCGGCCGTATCGAAGGACTGCTCAGTAAATATATTGAATCCAGCGAAATCTCCCGGTTAAACCGCGCCGGTAAATTAAAGGTAAGCCCGGATACATTTTATATTATTAAAAAATCAAAGGAGTTTTGGCAGCTAAGCGATGGGGCCTTTGACATAACGGTTGAACCAATAGTAGCGCTTTGGGGATTTTCTAACCGGGAATACATGGTGCCGGCGGATAAAGAAATAAAATCCGTTTTAAAACTTATCGGCAGCGATAAAATTATTTTGCATGAAAAAAATTATGTGGTAGAATTTAAACTTCCCGGCATGAAAATTGACCTGGGGGGAATAGCCAAAGGGTTTGCCCTGGATTGCGCGGTTAAAAAACTTAAAAGTAATAACATCAACAACTGCCTGATCAATGCCGGCGGACAGGTCTATGCCTTGGGAGAGAAATTTGGCGCCCCCTGGAAAATAGCCATTAAAAACCCGCGCGAACCCGAAATCTCCGGAACCCTGGAATTAAAAAATAAATGCGCGTCTACCAGCGGAGATTATGAACAGTTCTTCTTGAAGGCCGGCAGGCGTTACTGCCATATCATAAATCCTAAGACCGGCTATCCCGCGGATTCGCGCCTTACTTCGGTAACCGTAATTACGGATGAAGGCTTAAGCGCGGACGCCCTATCTACGGCGATATTTATCCTGGGCAAAAAAAAGGGGGAGAAGCTGCTTGAAAAATTCCCCGGTTCAGCAGCAAGGATATTTTGACAAAGAGATAGAAAGGAAGCTATGAATATTAAGGATATCCTGGAATTAAAAAACAAACGCAAGATCACCATGCTTACCGCCTATGACTATCCCACAGCCAATTTAGTGGATAGGGCGGGAATAGATATGATCCTTGTGGGAGACTCCCTGGCTAATGTCGTGCTTGGCCTTGACTCAACCACTAAGGTAGGTATGGCCGAAATGCTGCATCATGCCAAAGCCGTAACCCGGGCTGTTAAAAGAGCCCTGGTCATCGGAGATATGCCTTATGATTCATATCAAATTAACCCGGAAGAATCCGTAAAAAATGCACGAAGATTTATCGAAGAAGCCGGCTGCGGCGCGGTAAAATTAGAATGGTTCGAGCGTTGTCTTGAAGTAACCGAACATATCATAGAAGCAGGCATCCCGGTGATGGGCCATATTGGCTTGACTCCGCAGACCGTGGATAAAATCGGCGGGTTCAAAGTGCAGGGCAAAGACGCGATAGCCGCGCAAAAACTTATTGATCAGGCCAGGTCGCTTGAGAAAACGGGGTGTTTTGCCATAGTCCTGGAATGCGTGCCTGACAAAATATCCGAGTTAATTACCAAAAAACTTACCATTCCGACCATCGGTATAGGCGCGGGGGTCCATTGCGACGGACAGGTCCTGGTTATTCATGATATGCTGGGCTTGTTTGAACGCTATACGCCTAAATTTGTAAAAAAATACGCCGATCTTTCCGGCTTGATCTCCAAGGCTATTGAAGAATACAAGCTTGAGGTAACTCAAGAGAAGTTTCCCGCGGCAGAACACTCTTTTAATATAAAAGAGGAGGAACTAAGGAAAATCAAAGATGCGTCCTAAATCAATAGTTAATTTTTTAACCCTAGGCATTATGCTGATCCTTGGCCTGTGGTTTGTAATTAAATTCGCCGGGCCAAACCTGCTAAAACAATATATTTCCTACGGTATCGGCGATTGCAAAGATATCCCTATTCTTTGCATGGAGCCGGAAGAAAAAATAATCCGGCTCCAAGAATCTCAGGAAGATTACATACTGACATTGGTGCCGCAGGAATTTACACGCATGGCTGTTGCCTGCCCCAAGGGTTTTACCATAGTGCAAGAACTGATCAAAAAACCATTTTATAAAAAGAATAAGTGGTTGGATAAAGGGGCGGCGATCTATCTCCTGCACCAGGAACCGGGGGCATTTTTAAGACTTTATCCGGATGTCAGAAAACAGGGAATAAATGATAACTATGAATTTTTGCGAAGGCTGAACTTCGCGAATTTAAACAAAGTCAAAAACTTAACTGACGCGTTCTTTCTCATCATGAAAAGTGTTTTTACCCCGGATATAGGCAACCAGCCCTCCGCTAAAATGATCAGATTCCAGATGCGCGGTAAAAAGGGCTTTATAAATTATAATCTCTTGCTGCCGGACAACTATTTTGACTGCAATATTATCGATTCCCGGGACAATTTTTACAAAGTATATATTAAAGACAGGGGGGCAAGGCTAGATCTCAACAAGGTATTCGCGATCCTCTCTACTATCAAACCACTTGAATAAAGAGTAGTTTACTTATGCTTCCGCACAAAACACAGATATTGGATTTTGACTATATAGGATGTTCTAAAGAAGTTATCTTTGAGAAATTAAAAACTTCGCAGAAAGGCCTTACAGAGCAGGTTGCCAAAGACCGGCTTTCAGAGTATGGCTTTAATGAACCCGCCAAAAAAAAGAAAAGAACCATCCTCAGGGAGATCCTCTCCAAGTTCGTTAACCCCCTGGTCATCGTATTGCTGGTCATCGGAGCTTTTTCCTTGTTCTTCGGGGAGAAAATAAGCGCCCTCATAGTTTTGCTTATGGCCGTTATGAGCGTAACACTTGCTTTCGCGCAGGAGCATCGCGCGAGCAAAGCGGCTGAAAAACTCAGCGAAATGGTGCGCACTACCGCTACGGTTTTACGCAACGGCAAATCCAAAGAGATAAGTATCCGGGAAATAGTCCCCGGGGACTTAGTTGACCTTTTCGCCGGAGATATGATCCCCGCTGATTTACGCATCATATCCTGCAAAGACCTGTTTATCAACCAGGCTTCTTTAACCGGCGAGTCTTTCCCTATCGAAAAAATATCCGCTCCTATTTCCCCCAAAAATAACTCTATCCCTGAATTAACCAATATCGCTTTCATGGGCTCAAGCGTGGTGAGCGGAACAGCGCTGGGGGTAGCCATAAAAACCGGCATTGCCACGCAATTCGGAGAACTCTCCCGCAAGCTTGCTACCATGCGCGTGGAAACCAGCTTTGATAAAGGGGTAAATCAGTTTACCATGCTGATGGTCAAGGCAATGATTTGCATGGTCATGGCTATCTTCGCGATCATTGCTTTCCGGCACGGGAATTTTATTGAAGCGCTGCTTTTCTCATTAAGTGTCGCCGTCGGCCTTGCCCCGGAAATGCTGCCTATGATCGTGACTTTAAATCTTTCCAAGGGCGCAATCTCTATGTCAAAAAAGGAAGTTATAGTAAAACGCCTGAATTCCATACAAAATCTTGGCGCGATGGATGTCTTATGCACCGATAAAACCGGCACTCTTACCATGGATAAGATCGTGCTGGAAAAACACTGCGACGTGGTAAGAAAAGAGGACAATGACACGCTGCGTTACGCTTATATCAACAGTTTTTATCAGACGGGTTTAAAGAACCTTTTAGACAGGGCGATCCTTAAATATGAAAAACTGCTGGTAAAAGAATATACAAAAGTAGACGAGATACCTTTTGATTTCTCCAGGAAAATCATGTCCGTAGTAGTCGGGTCGGAAGACAAGCACAAGATTATTTCCAAGGGCGCTCCGGAAGAAATATTCAAAAGATGCCTTCATTATGAATTAGACGGAGAGATCTTTGACATAGACCCGCTGATTATTTCGGATTTAAAGGAAGAGTTCGACTTTTTAAGCGCGGACGGTTTCAGGGTCCTGGCTATCGCCTACAAGAATTTCGATAACAAAAAAGAGGCCTATTCCAAAGAGGATGAGAAAGAGCTGATCCTTAAAGGTTACATCGCTTTTCTTGACCCTCCCAAACCCAGCGCGAAAAAAGCGATTCAGGCGCTGAAGAAACTGGGAATAGATTTCAAGGTGCTTACCGGGGACAATGAGTTAGTCACCAAAAAAATCTGCAGCGAAGTAGGGTTGGATGTTAAAGGATTAGTAACCGGAGAGAGGGTAGAAAAAACAAATGATTACGAACTCCGGGAACTGGTAAAAACAACGAATGTCTTTGCCAGGTTATCGCCTATGCAAAAAGAAAGGGTAATCCGCGCCCTACACGCCAACGGGAATATCGTAGGCTATCTCGGTGACGGCATAAACGACGCGCCGGCATTAAAAACTTCGGATGTCGGGATTTCGGTAAATAACGCCGTGGATATCGCCAAGGAATCAGCGGATATCATCCTGCTTAAGAAGAGCCTTATGGTTTTAGAGGATGGCGTGATAGAAGGCAGGAAAACATTCGGAAATATCGTCAAATATCTTAAGATGGGTTCAAGTTCTAATTTCGGGAATATGTTCAGCATGACCGGCGGAAGCCTGTTCCTGCCTTTTTTACCGATGCTGCCCATACAGATACTTTTGAATAACTTTCTTTATGATATATCGCAGGTAGCCATACCCACGGATCAGGTGGATAAAGAATATGTCCTGAAACCAAGGCCGTGGAACGTCAAGTATATCAGGAATTTTATGGTGATCATCGGGCCTATCAGCTCGATCTTTGATTTTTTAACTTACGGGGTCATGTTATTTATTTTTCACGCCTCAGCGGAACTTTTTCATACCGGGTGGTTCATAGAATCATTATGCACCCAGACCCTGGTCATACATATAATCCGCACAGGCAAAATTCCTTTTATCGAGAGCCGTCCAAGCAGATTCTTGCTGCTGATGTCGGTTATCATAGTTTCCATAGGTATTGCTATCCCGTTTTCTCCATTAGCTAAACCTTTTGGGTTTGTGAAACCGCCACTTATGTATTTTGTGGCATTGTTTATTATGGTGGTTACCTATTTACTGCTTGTGCAGGCAGTCAAGAAGTGGTTTATCAAAAAATACGGTTATGAATAAAGAGAGCATAATCTCTGCTTGACTTTTACCTCAAGTTAAGCTAAAAATAAGAGACTATGGCGGAAAATTTAATGGATAAGATCGTTTCCCTGTGCAAACGCCGCGGGTTTATCTTTCAGGGCAGCGAAATTTACGGCGGCCTGGCGAATACCTGGGATTACGGCCCTTACGGGGTTGAGCTGAAGAATAACCTCAAAAAATGCTGGTGGAAATCCTGCGTCCACGAAAAAAATGATATCTTTGGCATGGACTCAGCCATCCTCATGCATCCTAAAGTCTGGGAGGCTTCCGGCCACGTAGAGAATTTCTTCGACCTGAAGAGCGACTGTAAAACCTGCAAAAAACGTTTCAAGACCGAGGAGCTTACAAGTAAAAACAAATGCCCGGAATGCGGCGGCGAACTTACTGAATCCCGGCCGTTTAACCTAATGTTTAAAACATACCAGGGCCCGATAGAAGACTCCTCAAGCCTTATCCATATGCGCCCGGAGACCGCCCAGGGCATGTTCGTAAATTTCCTGAATATCCTGGACTCAAAGCATCCTAAATTGCCTTTTGGACTGGCGCAGATCGGTAAATCCTTCCGCAATGAGATTACCCCGGGGAATTTTACCTTCCGTACCCGCGAATTCGAACAGATGGAGATTGAATACTTCTGCCGTCCGGAAGAAGCGGATAAAATTTATGAATCCTGGGTAGAGGAAAGATTTAACTGGTATTTAAACCTGGGGCTAAATAAGGAAAATCTGCGCAAGCGTGAACACGGCAAAGAGGAGCTGGCGCATTACGCTAAAGCCTGCACTGATGTGGAATACAATTTCCCTTTTGGCTGGAGCGAGCTGGAGGGGATTGCCAACCGCGCGGATTTTGACCTTAGGCAGCATAGCAAAGAGAGCGGCAAGGAACTGATGTATTTTGATGACCAGAAAAAAGAAAGATTTTATCCTTATATAATCGAGCCTTCCGGAGGAGTGGATAGGAGCGTTTTAGCGGTTTTAGCCGATGCCTACCATGAAGAAGAGGTCAGGGAGGATACGCGCGTAGTGCTAAAACTAAATAAGGAACTTGTTCCCGTTAAAGCGGCGGTGCTGCCGCTCTTACGCAATCGCCCGGAAATCGTGGAGTTAGCCAGAAAAATTGCCCAGGATTTAAAAAAATCCCTGGTTGCGGTCTATGACGACACCGGGGCTATCGGCAAACTTTACCGCAGGCAGGATGAAGTAGGCACGCTTTACTGCGTAACCGTGGATGTGCAGACATTGGAAGACAAACAGGTAACTGTGCGCGCGAGAGACACCATGCAACAGGAAAGGATCTCAGTAGATAAATTAAAGGAATATCTGACTAACCAACTTAATT
>Ga0265296_1001505_pt1 | contig 26661 bp, 27 predicted proteins | sample MunlanPumphouse1_FD_189073 | JGI IMG/M metagenome (GOLD analysis project Ga0265296, IMG submission 189073) | Groundwater microbial communities from a municipal landfill in Southern Ontario, Canada - Pumphouse #1 | ecosystem: Environmental > Aquatic > Deep subsurface > Groundwater | place... | reverse complement strand
TGACAGTAAAGCTTTTTTGAGAATTTGAATATTCTTTTGTTGGTTGTTTCTCATAATGGCGGCTGGGTTATGCCTGCCATTATTATACCATGTTTATGGAGTATTTCAGAAGGTGATTATCTACGAACGAGTTGCCCGAGCCCGAGGGGAACCTCGTTGCCCTGTGGTCAAGAATGACCATCAGGGTCGTGGTGAATCCCTTGGACCAGGCCGGGAAACTGGCGCTGGTCAGGGCTCGGTTGACCCGCGACCGGCAGGCGGGCGCGAGTGCGGCTTCGGCCAAGCTCACGCTCGCCGAACTCGCCGAGCTCCGGCAGGCCAGACCCAATGTGGTCGTGCCCGACCAGATCGTCCAGTGCGTCCTGGAAATCTACCAGGCGCTTATGGACGAGAAGTCGGGTGGCGACTTCCAGTGGGCATGGGCTGATGATCGGCGTTTCGGTCGCATCTTTGACATCCTGCAGGCACATGCTCTGCTGGATGGTCGGAGCGCGGTAACGAAGGCCGACCTCGCGGTCCTCGAGTGGCTGCTCTGGGACACGCCAGAGCAGATTGCGGTGGTGAAGGGCGTCATTGCGCCCTACTGCCGCACCCCGCTCGACGACGCCCGCGAGCTCGTGGATGCCCTCCTTGCCCCAGGAGGGACAGTCGCCGATGTCCGCGCTGGCTCGCGGGCAAAGGGCGTACAGGCGCTGACACAGGTGGAAGAATCCTGCAAGGCGCTGGAGACGCTCAAGGGGACGGCTGGCTCGATGGCCGATGACATCGAGACCCTGCTTCGCCAGGTGGCGGGCGTGAAGCAGGAAATTATAGCGGTGATTACTGGGGCTGTCACCGCCCCGAGGAGGTAGCGATGGCTGCCAAAAAGACGCCGTGGCCCGTCACGCGGCAGGAGCTCCAAAAGCTTCTGGTGACGGACGCGGACGCCTTCACGGCGCTCCGCTTCCTCCGTCACCGCGACGCGGCCCCCGCGCTCCCGGAGATTGAGGAGCGCGGGGAGGAAAAGCACCCGGGCACGGTCGGGTGCCTGGCTGACCTCTACCACACCTTGTGGGCTCCAGAGCCCAAGGTGCGCGAGGAAAGCGAGGTGCCAGCTGACCGCCGCTGGTGGCGTCAGCTCCTGGCCCAGACCGTTTCCACGGCTGGGTATCAGGAACTGCACGCCGCCACCGAGCTCTCGGAGCTAAAGAGTATCCTTGGCACAGTTACGATGGGCGAGACAGTTCTCGCCTGCGTGTCTGACGAGGATGCCGAGAAGCTCCGGGAGACCGCGGAAGCTCAAGCCCATGCTGATGCCCTTGCCGATGAGGCAGGGCAGGCAGAGGCCGAGGCGGACGCGGTCGGAGCGGCGGCTGAGCAAGCCGAGGCGGACGCGCAAGCGTCTGCTTCTGGCCAGCAAGGCCAACCCGGGCAGAAGATGGGGCAGGGTGCTGCCAGCCCGTCTTCTGGTGAAAACCAGAAAGGCAGCAACAACCAGCCTGCCGGAGCTCCGCAAGGAGCCGAGTCAGGCAACGGCGCGCCCCAGCCGCAGATGGGGAAAAAGTCCGGACAAATGTCCGGCGCGCCCGGTTCAGCCGGGCGTATGACCGCGGAGCAGGCCAAGACCATTGCGGACCAGCTTGCCAAGGAGTGGTTCAAGGCGCAGAAACGCGCTGATGCCGCTTCAAAGCAGGCCGCGGAAGCAAAGGCCAAGGCCGATGCTCTGGCTGAAGCAATGCTTGGGAAACCGGGCAGTGCCGAGGCCGAGCAAAAGCTCCGCGAGCTTGCCCGCATCGGGCAGGCCGCGATGAAGTCCGCCCAAGCCAAGGTGGAGGAGGTTTCCTCAACCATTGAGGCCTGGGGACTGGACGAGGGAGAGCTTTCGCGAGAAGGCATTCCCGAGTCGCTTGCGCTCTTGGAGCGAATGCGGCAAAATACTTCTTTTAAGAAGTTTGCCGCGCTTCTCGGCCGTGTTTGCAAGATCGCGGCCAAGAAAGCCCGCTCTAAGGAGAAAAGGGAAGGCCTGCGGGTGACACGCCTGGAAACAGGACGCGACATTCGCAGGGCAGTCCCTGCCGAGCTCGTCGCGCTCTCTAATACTGCCATGCGGCATAAGGCGCTTTCGCGCTGGAGCCGCGGGGAGTTCACCTTGCGGGGTGAGGAGTCCTTGCCGCGTCTCGGTCATGGGCCGGTTATCGTCTGCGAAGACGGGTCCGGTTCTATGGACAGAGCAAAGCAACAGTGGGCCAAGGCAGTAACCCTGTCGCTCGCCCACTTTGCCAAGCTCCAGAAGCGGGGCTTTGGTTGGATGCTTTTTGATTATACCGTGAAGGTGTCAAAAAGTTTTCCGGCCGGAAAGCTCACCGCTAAGGAGCTTCTCCATATCGCGGAAGCGCGGTCTGGGGGCGGCACGGATTTTGCCTCGCCTCTGCGCAAAGCCGTTGAGATGGTGAGGACAGTTGGTCTAAAAAAGGCCGACATCGTTCTTATCACCGACGGCGAATGCGCGGTGAGTGAGGAGTTTCTCCGGGAGTTCCGGGCGGCCAAGAAGGTGCTGGAATTCAACGTCGTCACAGTTCTGTGCGATGTTGGTTCCACCACCGACGCGGCTGTCCAGAGTTTCTCGGACAGAGTGGAAAAGGTCTCGGCTTTTTCGGCAGAAGAAGCAGAGACAAAAGTGTTCAACAACTTGTGAAATACTCGCTGCCGCGGGTATTTCACTTAACTTGGGAGCGTGTAAGTTTGCACAACTCACGCTCCCATCCTTTCTTGTCTTGCTCATAAGGTTATGGGCAAGAAAAGATTGGGGAAATTTTGAGCCCGCTTCCGCGGGTAAGGAGGAAACGATGGAGAAAGAAAAAAACATCGTGACCCTGCTTGCGGAGCGGGGTCGAAAGTACGATGAGGCCGGCGAGTGCATTGGCACTCACAACCGGTCTATTATTTTCCTGCCCAAGGAAGTTCAGCCGGACCAAAAAGTCCGGGTTGAACTTCGGGAAATCCGGGAGGACTCCCGTGGCAGGATAATGTATCGGGCGGTCCCGGCGCCGGTTGAGTACACCGAGAGGTGGAAAGACAACGGCGACGGTACGGCCAACCTGGTGACCAATGCCACCGACTGGCTCTTGAAAGAGAGCGAAGTCGGGGTGGCGGAAACCCGAAAGCTGGCGACTCGCGAGGGCCAGCCTTCAACCCAATCCAACCTTAAAGTGGTTTGGGGGCAGAATTTGGCAACTTCAATCATTGAAGATGCCCAAGTTTGCCTCATTCCTCTGGAAGAGGAAAAGGTTGAGGGTGGTCAGCTCGTCTGGAAAAAAACAGGCGAGCGGTCGGAGTCATTGTCGGTGGCGACCTATTCAATCTCCCGGCTGGAGATTGATAATTGCTGCAACTGGTATTGTAACCGGTTGCAGACCAATTATGACCCTGCTGTTGGGGTTAAGGTCGTTGCCTATTTTTGCCGGCCGGATAATTCATGGGAGCAATCCCAAAATTTGACGGCCACTTGGGCAGAAATGCCAAAGTGGTGGCAAGCAGAGCAGGGGGTTTATTTCCCTGTCTGTTCCTGCGGCCGGCAGCGCCGTGACGCGCAGGTTTCCGATGGCTACGCAAAGTGCGAACTTTGCCGGGCCGAGGAAATCTGCTATCGTTGCGGAAAAAAATCCACCGTGAAGAATCTCGGTGGTCGGTTGGTGTGCGATTCTTGCCAGCCGTACGAGGACGCGGAGCAGTTGGTCGCGCTGTCGTTTTCCGTAACCGAAAGGGATCGGATTGCGGCTGAGGCGAAAAAACTGCTCACCGGCCAGGCATTTCCGCAAGCCGAAGGGGAGACGATTCTGCGGGTAACCGCGGATCATATCTTCGACAGTTGGCGGAAAAATGACCTCCTCCAGAAGTGGGCCGGCTTTGGCTGGTACTATTTCTGTGAGGATGGGATTTATGGGTCCAAGTTGGAACCAGCCGCGCTCCAAGTACTCCAGTTCCTGCCGCAAGCCAGCGGCAACGGGCTGGTAGAACTGGTGGCATGGCTTACGGGCGGGTCGAAAGCAGGGAGTTCTGACTTTTATTTGCGGACGCAGGTTAACGGGGAAAGCGGCGTGAGTTTGCCGCAAATTACCGAAAACCAGCTCAAGCAGGTGAAAGTCGCGGAGTTTCTGCGCGGTTCCGAGGCCGACCGGCTCGCGGCGCTGGCGGGATACCAAGCCCTGGTTGCAAAACTGGGCGAGGAATCCCGCGAGGCAAAGGCCGTGGCAGAAATCCTGCAAAACGAAAAGCAGGACTATGTTGCGGCTGTCGCCAAAATCCGAGAGGCAAAGGGCAGGGACATCATTTCCCTGCCCAGCCCCAAGCCGGTGGTGAGGCCGGAGATGCCCGCCACGAAGGGCGAGCCGGTCGACCTGTCCAAGGTCGATCTGGGCAATCTCTTCGGCGGCAACGGCCGCACCCGACGCTAAAAATCCAACCTCTGCCGTGAGGTAAAAAACGGTATGGCAAATTTAGCCCGCCATTCACGCAAGTGAAAAAAGGGCTGCTCAACATAGTGCATTCAGGGGAGCAAGCGGTCGCACAACCACTTGCTCCCCTCATTTCCAAGGGGGAGCGAGGTGACGAGAGAGACCACTTAAAATCTCTCTCCAGAACGGCTCTCTTGCCGCCCGAACTCCTCCTTCTTGGAAAGGAAAAATAGAACAGTTTGCTTTTTTGCCTTATTTTTGTTAAACTGATTTTGAATTTATTTTTAAAAACTAAAATCAAAATTTATGACTATCCAACAAATTTACGATTTAGCCCTTAAGATTGGTTTGGCTGCCGACCCGCGCGGAGAAAAAGGCCTAAAAAGATATTTTGCCAAGATTGAAAAACAATATGATGAGCTTCCAGCGGAAGAAAAAAAATATTTTGATGAAACAAAATTGAAAGACCCTTACGCTGATTCGTTGGTTCATTTAATTAATTCGCCAAAAACAGAAGTGAGAACAATTATGGCTGGCATTGATATTGGCGTTTCGGAGATTTTATTGGCGGTGGAATTACAAAAACGCGGCGAACAAGTGGATTTAGTGCTCGGGCATCATCCTGTTGGCAGGTCTTTGGCTGAATTGCACGAAGTTATGGATTTGCAGGTGGATTCTTTGGCCGCTGCAGGCGTGCCTGTTCATGTGGCAGAAAATTTAATGCAAGAAAGAATGGCGGAAGTCGGCCGCGGGACGCACCCAATCAATCATTATCGGGAAATTGACGCGGCTCGGCTTTTGAAAATCAATTTGATGAATATTCATACTTTAACGGATAATTTGGTGGAAAAATTTGTTAAGAATTACATTAAGAAGAAAGCGCCTGAAACAGTCGGCGAGGCATTGAAGGCATTGATGGAAATTCCGGAATATCAAATCGCTAAAAAGCATGGAGCTGGTCCAAAGATTACTTCTGGCAGGCCGGAAAATTGTTTTGGCCGTTTTATGCTGGAGATGACTGGCGGCACAAATCCTTCGGAAAAGATTTATCAAGAAATTTCAAAGGCAGGCATCAGCACTATTATCAGCATGCATATGAATGACAAGGGTTTTGCCGAGGCCAAAGGGTCATTTTTAAATATTATTATCGCCGGACATATGGCTTCAGATTCCTTGGGCATGAATTTATTTTTAGATGAAATTGAAAAGAAAGGAATTAAAATTTTGCCGTGCTCCGGATTGATTCGCGTAAGCCGCGCGAAGCAAGACAAGCGGAATTAAAAAAGGCGGCTATTTGGTCATTTGGCCGTTCGGCCGCTCATGTAATTTATAGACATCACAATTTTTATGAGCTAACAAATGCAGTTTCATAATGTGATGTCTATAAGGTCATTGAATAATTGATAAATTCATCTTATGATTTCATTCATCTCTGGCAAGATTATTTCCAAAGAAAAAAATTCGCTTGTAGTTTTGCTCGGTTCCGGTATGGGTTATGAAGTAAAGGTAACGCCGGAGGTTTTTTTGTCTAACGCTCTTGGCGAAGAAATAAAACTTTTCACTTATCTGCAAGTGCGCGAAGACGCTCAAGAATTGTATGGAATGGAAACCGCTGAAGAACTTTCTTTTTTCAAATTGCTGGTGGGGGTTAGCGGAGTCGGTCCCAAAAGCGCCTTGCATTTTTTGGCTCTTGGGCCGATTGCGGAAATTAAAGAAGCGATTAGAAATGGAGATATTGGGTATCTTACCAAGGTTTCCGGCATTGGTAGAAAAATTGCAGAGCGCATTTTAGTTGAATTACGGGACAAAATTACCAAAAGCGACGCAGGTTTTAAAGCAGGAGCAAGAGGGGATAAACTCGCCGATGTGATTGACGCTCTTTTGAGCATGGGTTATTCATTGCCTGAAGCAAGAGAAGCGGCGCGCGCGGCAGGAGAGGCGGAAAATTCTTCCAAGGTCTTGAAAGAAGCGTTGAAATTTTTAAACAAAAAAAAATAACATGGACGTTAGTTTTGTTTTTGATAAAAAAACTTGGGACGATTTTTTATTCTCTTGCGGCTCAGCGAATTTTTTACAATCCTTTGATTGGGGAGAAATGCAAAAATCATTTGGCCGCCGCGTTTGGCGGCTGGGTTTTTTTAAAGATGGGAGACAAGTTGGCGCCTCTCAGATTATTGAACATTATTTTGGTTTCGGTTGCGGTTATTTGTATATTCCGCGCGGCCCGGTTGGCGTTATATCGGTTCAGTCCTTGATTGGTTTTTTAAAAAAAGAATTAAAAAATTACGGCCGCCTTTTTTTGCGAATGGAACCAAGCAGTAACGCTATGTTGGCGGATTTTACAAATTTTGGCGCGCGTCGCGCGTCTTCAATCCAGCCGGTTAACGAATGGGTTATTGACTTGGCAAAAACAGAAGAAGAGATGTTGAAAGAAACAGGTGAAAAAACGCGCTACAATATTCGTTTAGCCGCTAAAAAGGGATTGGAATTTAAAATTGCCGAGAGTTCGGAAGAAAAAGAAAAAATGTTTAAGGATTTTTGGCAAATTATGAAAAAAACGGCCGGCCGCGACAAAATTAAATTGCATTCCGAAAAATATTATCAGTTGATGCTGGATGGTTTGCCAACGAGTCGGCTCATCACCGCGCGGTTTCAGAATAAAATCGCGGCAGGAGGGATTTTTTTGGAAGCGAGTGGTTATTTTTATTATCTTCATGGCGCTTTTGATTATGATTTTCGCCAAATGATGGCGCCGTATTTTTTGCATTGGGAAGCGATAAAATTGGCAAGGGCGCGAGGGTTTAAAAAATATAATTTTGGCGGAGTCAATTTAGAAGACGAAACGGATTTTGATTATAAAAAGAGCTGGGAAGGAATTACCCGTTTTAAAAAAGGATTTGGCGGGGAATATTTACGGTATTTAGGAACTTGGGAATTGCCTTTAAATAAAAAGATGTGTAAAATGTTTGGACTTTTAAAGAAGATTAGGAAAATTTTTTAATGTTATTCTGTCGAGCGTCTGCTTGCCGATAGTCGCTCGAGATGACGAAAATTATCCGCTCCTATAGCTTAACGGATAAAGCGCAAGCCTCCGGAGCTTGAAATAGAGGTTCAATTCCTCTTAGGAGCACCAAAACTAAACTTTAGACATTTCCCTTTGTCCAAACCAGCTAATGGATCTATTTGCCAAATACCATTTTGGCTACAATTTTCAAAATTGGGCTTTTTTTCCAAAAAACTTTTCCAGACCGTCCAACAACTGCCAAAATGCTCTGAATTTGTCATTCCCGAGAAAGCGGGAATCTAGAAAATAAGCTCAATCAGACAAATGCTGGATTCCCGTTTACACGTGAATGACAGTTGTCGAACAGTCTGTACGCCTCAACAAAATTTTCTTCCTCCTTTTTTGACTTCGCGCGCCCCTGTGCGCTTAAGTTGTTCAACGCCGAAGTTTCAGAAGCGTTGTATGTCGGCGATCTCGCAAAGCGATGTGCTCTATTGCCGGGACGTTCCGGTGGACATCGCTTGCGTCGGATATGGATATCATCCGTCGAGCTACTTGAAAAAGTTCTCGCCGGAGTATATCCTTGAGATAGTGGGGGACTTTGCGGAGTTTCTGCAAAGTCTTTCTCCAAAACCACAACCATGAAAGAAGAAATTATGACAACAGCATTAGTCCTACTCGATTTCATCAACGAGATTGTTGATGAAAAAGGGAAGTTCGCAGGCAAGGGCTACGCGGTCTTTGTGAAGACGCACGGCGTGCTCGATAACGTGAATGGCGCCATTGCGAAGGCGCGGGCGAAGAACATCCCGATCATCTTCGTTCGGATCGGTTTCTCGCCTGATTACCGCGAGTGGCCTGAGTCCTCTCCGCTCTTTGGAGCCGCCAAAAAATTCGGCGCGCTCCAGCTTGGCACATGGGCAACGGAAGTTCATCAGTCCATCAATAAGACCGATAAGGACTTTCTTGTCACTAAGCACCGCGTCAGCGCGTTCTATGCGACATCGCTCGAAGTGATCCTTCGGACGCTCAAGGTTGACACAATCCTCTTTGGAGGTGTGGCGACGGACTTGGTTGTCCAATCGACGGCGCGCGAGGCGCATGACCGTGACTACCGTGTGGTGGTGCTCGAGGATCTTTGCGGCGACGGAAGCGAGGAAGATCACGCAAACGCTTTGCTTGCTCTCACCAAGGTTGCTACGGTTGCCAAAAGCACCGAAGTTCCCGAGTTGAATTAAATCAGTTCATTCAACTCAACATGCTCTGTGGAAAATTTCCACAGAGCCTTTTTCTTTTTCCTCTCTGACGCTCGCTGGCAAAAAGTGAAGGAGCTTGAGGGGGATTGAAACTTTTTGCCCGTGAGTATAACATTGCCTCCGCACAAAATCTTCTTCTTCCTTTTTTGACTTCGCGCACCACTCTAAAAAATTTCGTTACCGTTCGGTTTTGGGTGCTTTTTCCGGCTTTTTTACACCCAGTATGTCAGGCCATTCGGCCTGTTTTTTTAATGTCATTTCCAAACTGGTTTTACCGTTGAGTTTTTTAAATTTTTCTTCACAGTCAGTAAAGGGTTTGGTTCGTCGGCGAATGAGATGAGCGTTGAGCCAGCGTTCGGCGGCGTGGAATGATTTGAATCCTTTAATGGATTTTAATCTGGCTTGCAGATGTGAGTTGTATAGTTCAATCAGATTGGTGTTTTGCGGACAATGCGGTACATTGGTGTAGGCGAAGAGTTCTTGTCTGCGTCTGTGAATATCCATGATAATCGTTTGCCGCACCGGATCGTTTTCCGCTCGCTTCGTAAGCAGATGATGTAAAGCATCATCAAGCTGTTTATCATCAGTGTGTTCTTTAAACACATGCTTACAAAGCGAATGGAAAAAATAATGATGTTTCGTGTCGGTGCGAATGTGCAATTGCTGGCGGATATTTTCAATGTAGTGATTCTGACACAGTTGAACGAGGGCTTTCGGATAGTAGTGTTTTAAAGCCGGAATCAGCGAACTTCTATCATCAGCCGCGACAATTTGCAGAGGATAGTTACATGTCTTTAATAAACGGAAGAATTTTAAAAATGCTTCATTACTTTCACCCGTAGCGAGTATACCAACCACCGGATCATGAGTAAGATAATCAAGGCCGTAAATGAACGGTATTTTTTCATGATAACCTTTTACTTTCACATACTTGCCGTCAACGATGAGAATGCCACAGAAACGATTACAATACTTGGCTGTGAGCCAAGTATTGTCCGGTAACTTATCCATCTCCGCTTTCACCCGCGCGTAGGTCTGAGCCGGCGAAAGATTTTGTTCATCACCCAACTTGCGTAAAGGTATTCCGTCAATGTGCGAAATCCAAAGGGGTTCCCTTTTTTCACGATGATCGATTGCGAAAGAACTCTTACAAAGTTTACAAAAATATCTTTTTAAACCCTTTCTGCTTCCCCGTTTAATTGTCTTTTCTTCACCGCATTTTGGACAATGCGGATTCTGTTTTTTTTGCCATAATATGCTAATTTAACTAGTTAAAGAGTCATATTTTAGCATGCTGTAGCAAAGAAAACAACTTTTCAAGCACCCAAAACCGAACGGTATCCTGTCTGATCAACCGATGAGACAGGGCTTTTTTCTTTGTAAGAAAAAAGCCGCACCATCCTTAAGTAGAACGATGCGGCCAAGTGACGAGAGGACACCTTACTTCAACTCCGTCTTCATGCGTTCAAGCGCGAGCTTGCGCATAGAGATAGCGTTTTTCTCCTCCGAGGTCATTTCGGCAAAGCTCTTATCGTGGTCGTTGGGTACAAAAATCGGATCCCAACCAAAGCCTCCATTGCCACGAATCGCCTCTGGAATTGTACCGGAAACGGTACCCACGAACACATGTGCTCGTGTCCCGTCAAAAAATCCGACGGCAGTTTTGGCGGTTACTTTTCTATTTGTTTCACTCGTGAGCATTCGCAGAATGCCATCGTTGCCAACGCCATCCAAGAACCACTTAATGAGCGCGCCTGGAAGTCCGTTCCACGCGGCAAATTCCAAGCTAGTATCCTCTACCAACACGAACTTGCCGGTCTTGTGGAATGCGTCTTCAGCTTTCTCGCGCACGACCGTTTCCACATCCACACCCTGCGGCTCAAAGAGCTCAACCGAAATTTGCTCTAGGTTACGACCGAGAATTTCGTTTACCTCGCGGAGCTTGTTTTCATTTTTAGTTGCAAAAAATTCAGGATACATATGTATCATTATAGAGTATCCGCGAGTTTTTTGCAAACCGAAGCCGCGTTCCACTCCGCGTCTCTGTTGTACAAACTCCAGAATGCGCTGAGCTGTTTCCTGTTCTTCGCCATCATGGTTCACCCAGACCGTCCAATAACTCCATTGCAAGTTAAAAAAAGACAGTCAGATTCCATTAGGAATAATTTTAGACGATCAACCACTCCGTCATATTGGTTGATATCCTAAAATCATTCCTAATTTTTCTATCATTTGGTTTCCATTATCCCATTTTACCGCTCTTTTCAAATAACTTTTCATCTTTTTCAGGTTATGGCCAAGTGAAACTAGACCTAACTCTATTAAGCACTTGGGTCTTCCTCTTAGGCTGAGAGGCGAGCCGCTTGGAATGTTGTCGGATCATCGTGAAGCCGATGCGCGATTTGCTCCTCGGTCATTCCTCTGCCGCGCATTCGCTTAAGAATTTCTTCCTGCGATGGCGGCATAACGAAAACCATGACGGCATCGGGAATGATGCGTTTGAGTAAGAACGCACTTCCTGTTACCAAATGAACAATAATGTCTTGTCCGCCATCCAAAGATCTGCCAAGCCTTTCGATCGGCAAGCCATAATGATGGCCGGTAATGACCACGTGGTCGAGTAGATCGCCGTGATGCCAGAGATTCGTGAACGTTTCTTCGTTCACGAAATGGTAATGAACTCCGTTGATTTCTCCGGGGCGCGGCGTTCTGGTCGTGCAGGTCGGGAAATTGGTGAAACTGGATTGAGACGTGATAATGTTTATGATTGTGTCCTTGCCGACACCGGAAGGGCCAGACACCACGACAATAGTGCCACGTTCTTTCATCTGTTATCCTCCTTTGTAAAGGTACGATTTGAGAAACCCACTATGGATTTCTTCTGGACTTGACTCTACCACAATTCGGTAATCTATACAAAGGGTTGGGTTTTGCCTCCGCCTGCCCGATAGAGCAGAACGCCGAAGCAATTTTTTTTTCTTCCTTAATTGAAAAAAAGGAATGGGCGCGCGCAAAAATCAAAAATGTGGAAGAAAATTTTGTTGAGGCGCAGCCATGCCAAAGGCGGGGCGCGGAGGCGTTGCGTCATTGGATTTTTCCAAAAATCTTTGGTAAAATATATTTAAGAAGTGTCGCTGATTTTTCGTTCAAAGAAGGTTCGCGCATTTTCAAACAAAGGGCACCAAAACTAAACTTTAGACATTTCCCTTTGTCCAAACCATCTAATATGCTGGCAACAACAAGGAAATCCTTTTATTTTTATTGACCAATTAAATCAGATTGTGTATTATAATAAAGTAAGCTATATATAAAAATATGCGTATACTTTGGTTTTTAGGAATTGCCGCCGGCGCGGTTTTCATAATTTTTTCAGAGTGGTTTTTTCAAAACTTCGGCCGAGTTAATTGGGCAGAGGAGCATTTAGGCGCCGAAGGCGGTTCTCGTTTGTTTTATAAACTGCTTGGAATCATAATCATTTTTATTTCGTTTTTGGGAATTTCCGGCGCTTTAAGCGGTATTGTTATTTCCATTTTTGGTCCGCTTTTCAGCGGATTGAAGTAATTTTTTTAAATTTAATTTATGATTGTTACAACTTCGGGCGGAAGTAAATTGCTTGACCCTAATGTGATTTTGCAAAAAGCAGGCGTGCGCGAAAAAATGCTGGTGGCTGATTTGGGTTGCGGAGCAGTCGGGCATTTTGTTTTTCCAGCGGCGCGTTTGGTAGGCGCGAACGGCAAGGTCTATGCCGTGGATGTTCAAAAAACCGTCTTGGAAAATATTGAAAAGCGCGCTGATTTGGAGAATTTTAAAAATATCACGGCTGTTTGGAGCGATTTAGAGCGGTATGGCGCGGCGCAGATAGAAAGCGGTTCTTTGGATATGGCGTTTCTTATCAATACTTTGTTTCAAAATAAGGACCGCGCGATGGTTTTGAAAGAAGCGACTCGGCTTTTAAAGGTTGGCGGCAAATTAGTGGTGGTGGATTGGCTTTTAACCAACGCGCCTTTTGGTCCGCCATTGGAAGGCAGGGTGGATCCATTTTGGGTGGAGAAAGAAGTTGATAAAATCGGTCTTCGTTTGGCGCAAAAGTTTTCCGCCGGTAAGTATCATTACGGTTTGGTGTTTGAAAAATAACGCGCAATGTTATCACGAGCGCGCGCATAAAGTTCACATGGCGCAGTCGAGGTATCTAATTTATTTTTAACATTATGTATTCCTTATCTCATTTTTTTTCATTTCAATATTGGTTTGGTCAGGTTCCTTTTTTAGGCAAGCCTGCTTTGGGCAGTATGGTTGTTATCTTTGCAGGAATGATTTTGACGTCTTTGGTTTTGAATAATATGGCGGGACTTCAGAAATACGCCGCGCCTCTTCGCGTTGGTCTAAAAAAAATCGCCCGTCTTTTGGCTTGGATGGGTGTGTTGGCTTGGGTTTTGCTTTTTTTCCGTTATGAGTTTGTGGTGTTTTTATCTCGCCGTTTAATGTTTGGCCTTTGGTTTATTGGTTTGCTTGTTTGGGCTACTTTTATAGTAAGATACTTTGTCGCCACTGCGCCGAGAAACAGGCAGGCGATTAAGGAACAAGAGCGATTGAAAAAATATTTGCCGTAAAAATATGGAAAGGAGGAAGTTAGGGCGTTTGGGAGAATCAGCGGCCGCGCTTTTTTTAGAAAGGCGCGGTTTTAAAATTTTAAAGAAAAATTTTTGGACGCGCTGGGGAGAAATTGACATTATTGCGGAACGCGGCGGCGCTGTTCATTTTATAGAAGTGAAAACCAGAAGCGGTTTGCGGTGCGGCGAGCCAGAGGAGGCAATTAATTATTTCAAATTGCGCCGTCTGCGCGTGGCAGCTGAGATTTTTTTAAAAACGCGCCAATCGCGCGAAATATCTTGCCAATTTGATTCTTTGGCTGTTTTGGTTGACGAACGCAGAGGCGCGGCCACTTTGCGGTTTAAGGAAAATATTGTTTCTTGACAAATCGGTTGCCATTTGCTATAATGTCATTGTAAGAATCAGTTGAATAAACTGGTTTTTTTATTTTTTTTAGTCAATCAACTCAACCTTTTATTTTAATCAAAATTAAGATATACTTAATCTATGGAACAAATATTATGAAACCGCACTCCAAGCCTTGCAGGATTTGCCAATCTTGGCCATCTTTCCCAAAAAGTTTGTTCAGCGTAGCTACGGCCACGCCTCACAAACTTTTCGCTCCAAGATGACCAATATTGCCAAACCTGCGGCAGCTTAAGTGCGGTTTCATAATGTTTGTTCCATAATCTTAAAAAAACTTTATGCCTTCACCAATCACACAGGCAATCAAGCAAATTTGCGAAGAAAAAAAGATTTCTTACGAAGCGGTTTTGGATACTATTCAGTCGGCTTTGGCCGCGGCTTATCGCAAGGATTTTGGAGAAAAAAATCAAAATATTCAAGTGGATTTTAATCCGGAAACCGGAGAGATGCGCGCTTTTGATGTTAAAACAGTGGTGAAAGATGTTGATTTGGAAGCAGAGGAGATTGAGGTGGAAAAAGCCAAGGCGGAATATGAAGAAAAGGTAAAAGAAGCGAATAAAAAAAGAGAGCCCTTGCCGGAAATAGAGCTGATTAAACGGTTTAATCCAAAATTGGAATGGATGAAAAGCGAAGCGAAAAAAGAATATCCAAAGGCCAAACTTGAAGATATAATCCGCCGGCCGTTGGAGATTCCTGCCGCTTTTGGGCGTATGGCCGCTCAGACAGCCAAGCAGGTGATTATTCAAAAATTGCGCGAGGCCGAGCGTGAAAATATTTTTGGCGAGTTCAAAGGCAGAGAAGGCGCGGTTGTCATCGGCAATGTCGGCCGGCGCGAAGGCAGAAATGTTATCATTGATTTAGGTCAGGCAAATGGTATCTTGCCGCTTGAAGAGCAAATTCCAGGCGAGCATTATAATCCCGGCGCTCGCGTCAAGGTTTATGTTATTACCGTCAATATGACTAATCGCGGACCTGAAATAATTGTTTCTCGCTCCAGCGCGGAAATGGTTAAAAAAATCTTTGAAATGGAGATTCCTGAAATTGCCAGCGGCGTTGTTGAAATAAAAGGAGTGGCAAGAGAAGCAGGTTCGCGCTCCAAAGTTGCGGTGTTCACTAATGAGGAAAATATTGACCCGATTGGTTCTTGTATCGGCCAGAGAGGGTCTAGAATTCAGACAGTCATAGCGGAACTTGGCGGAGAGAAAATTGATGTTGTTTCTTTTGATGAAAATCTTAAAAAATATATCGCGAACGCGCTTTCTCCAGCCAAGGTCTTATCAGTGGAACTTAATGAGGAAAATAAATTTGCCAAGGTTTTTGTTTCTCCGGACCAATATTCTTTGGCTATCGGCCGTGGCGGACAAAATGTGCGGCTTACTTCCAAGCTTACAGGTTGGGAAATTGTGATGGAACAAGCGGGTGTGGAAAATGTGAAGGAGGTGGAGGAGGTGGAGGAAGTTAAAGAAAATTTAGAAGAAAGCCAGCCTGTTGAATCAGTTCCCAAGGAATCTATTTCCGATGAATCAGTTCCCAAGGAATCGGTTTCAGATGAATCAGTGAAAGAGACGCCTGTTGAAGAAATTAAAATTGAATAATAATTATTATGTTTTCACAACTTTTTAATCTTGTCATCTACCAACCGCTCTACAATATTTTAATTTTTCTTTATAATGTCGTGCCAGGACATGATTTTGGCGTGTCTATCATTATCATCACAGCTATTATCAGATTGGTTTTATGGCCGCTTTCAAACAAATCCATTCAAGGGCAAAAATCAATGCAAGGTTTGCAACCAAAAATTAAGGCCTTGAAAGAACAATATAAAGGCGATAAGCAAAAATTAGCGCAAGCTACCATGGAACTTTACAAACAAGAAAAGGTGAGCCCGTTTTCTTCCTGTTTGCCGCTTTTGATTCAATTGCCATTTTTGATTGGTTTTTATTGGGTTTTGAGCGCTGGGCTGAAATCGCAAAATATGGAAGTTTTGTACCCGTTTGTTCAAAATCCTGGCGCGATTAAGACCGTATCTTTTGGGTTTTTGGAATTGAGCCGCGCTAATTGGATTTTAGCCGTTTTTGCCGGCGCAGCGCAGTACTGGCAGGCCAAAATGCTGCCAACGCAAAAGCCTGTAATTAAAAGCGACGGCAGTAAAGATGAAGATATGATGGCCACGATGAATAAACAAATGATCTATATGATGCCAGTCATGACGGTAATAATCGGCGGAACATTACCGGCCGGTCTTACCTTGTATTGGCTTGTCACAACGCTTTTAACCGGTCTGCAACAGATGATTGTTTTTAAGAAAAAAAATAATCCATAATTTTATGCTACTCAAGGCATCGGAGTTAAAAAATCTTCCTGTTTTTACCAAAAGCGGGACGGCGCTTGGTTTTATCGTTGATTGGGAGATGGATTCCTCCGAGCAAATAATGGCGCGTTACATAGTGGCGCGCGGCAAGATTTTAGGGCGGTTTGTAGAATCGCTGTTAATCAGCCGCGAGCAGGTGATTTTCATAGATAAACAGCAAATGACAGTGGACGACGCCGTTTTGAAGGAGAAAGAAAAAACCGAAGCGCCATTTTATGAATCTTCGGCTGCCAGTTCTTAAAACATTAGCTTTTTTTGAAATTTTCAATCAGCCGTTGACGCTTTTGGAATTGGAGAGGTTTTTAAATACTCTGGAAAAGATTCGCGTTAATGATTTGCGTTTTGGAATAGAGCATTTAGTAGAGATTGATTTTGCTCGCGGTTTCTTTTTTTTGCGCGACAACTTTTCGCGCGATATATCTTCGCGCGTTCGCGCCAGTTTGGTTGATAAGAGGATTTGCCGCAATATTTGGCAAGAAAGAAAAATGCTGATTGCTCGGCGAGCGGCTCGGCTTTTAAGCTGGATTCCGTTTACGCGCTTGGTGGCGATTTGCAATACCCTTGGTTTTGGCGTGGCTGAGGAGACAAGCGATATTGATTTTTTTGTGATTGTAAAAAAAGGCCGCGTTTGGAGTTCGCGTTTTTTTTGCGTTTTAACCTTGACGCTATTTGGCTTGTATCGCCGCGGAAAGCGAATTAAAGACAAAATTTGTTTGAGTTTTTTTGTTGATGAAGAAAATTTGAATTTGGAACGCGTGGCTTTGGACAAAGAGCAGGACATTTATTTGATTTATTGGGCGGCCAATCTCGTGCCCTTGATTGACAGAGAAGACACATTGTTAAAATTTTGGCGCGCCAATGATTGGATTAAAAAAAACTTGGCAAATTTTGATTTTGAAAATTGGCAACTTGACAGTCGGAAAATTAAAGAAAATTTGGCCGCAAGTTGGTTGTTGAGGATTTTGGAATTTTTTGGCGGAGGAATTTTAGGAAATTGGATGGAAAAAATATTGAAAGCGATTCAGCTTTTAAAAATGCGCGGCAATAATATAAATCAGCAAATTGAAAATGGTTCAGCCGTGATTGTCCGCGACACAATGCTTAAATTTCACAAGGCGGACAGGCGGGAAGAATATCGGCGTTGCTGGCTTGCGCGGCTTAAAGAGTTTGGCATTTGAAAATTATTTTGAATTACGAGATGAATTATATTTTAAAAATTCAAAATTGGTTGATTTATCTTTTTCTTTTTTTACTGCCTTGGCAGACTCGTTTAATTTTGCGTCACGGTGTTTTAAATGAAGGCAGTTGGGAATATGGCATCGTTGGGATTTACACTGCGGAAATTTTATTGTGGTTAATTTTTTTGCTTCATTTTTATTTAAAAATTCGTTCGTATATATTAGTTAAAAAGGATTCCTCAACTGGATACTGTTATGAGCTATTCTACTTCATTCAGGATAAATTCCGTCAAGCGGTTCGGAATGACAGTTTTTGGTTTGTTTTATTTTTTATTTTTTTGCTGGCGCGCGCTTTTATTTCTTTCGATTGGTTAGTTGGTTTACAGCAATTTTGGCATTTGTTTGAAGCGGGTATGATTTTGTGGATTTTAAAAAACAATATCAGATCGTCCAACAGCTGTCATTCCGATGGAGTTGATGACTCACTTGGTTGTCATTCCGAGCGAAATGAGCCAAAGGCGAATGTAGTCGAGGAATCCCTTAATAAAATCAACATTGCTTTTTGGTTTATTTTCGGGCTTTTGTTCCAAGCCGGATTTGGGATTTGGCAATTTTTGGCGCAAGAAACTTTTGCTTCGCGGTTTTTTGGTTTAACTTTGCATGAGGCAGCTATTGGCGGTTCTTCTGTTGTGGAAAATTTTGGCGGACGCTGGTTGCGCGCCTATGGCGGTCTGCCTCACCCAAATGTTTTTGGCGGTTTTATGTTGGCAGGAATTGTTTTGATTTTATTTTCGCGAATTTTGTTTGAAAAGCAATGGCAAAAAATATTTTTTAATTCCGCCTTGCCTATTTTAACGGCCGCCTTGTTTTTTTCATTTTCCAGAAGCGCGTGGCTTGGGTTGATTGCGGCGATTTTGGTGTTTTTGGTTTTTAAGAAGCCGCGATTTCAGGAAAAAAGCGTCGGATTGATTTTCAGCATCATCCTTATCGTGATTTTATCTTTTATATTTAAACCGATTTTGGCCGGCCGCGTAAGCGGGACAGGGAGATTGGAAGCGCAATCCACAACTGAAAGATTGTCCGGCTATGCAGAAGCTATGAAATTATTTAAGAAAAATTATTTTTGGGGAGTTGGTCTGGGTAATTACACTTTGGCCGCTTATAATTTACATCCCGGCCGCCCGGCTTGGGATTATCAGCCGGTACATAATGCTTTTGTGTTGGCATTAGTTGAGCTTGGCGCGGTTGGATTTTTGTTTTTATTTTTCATCGCTAAAAATTTAATCTGGCGCGCCAGCGCTCACTCCCGCGCTCGCTTCCACTTTAACACCATCCTCCACAATCCTTTTTTGTTGGCTTTTTTACCCGCGCTTTTGTTAGACCACTATTTTTGGTCTTTATGGGCTGGCGCGGCGCTTTCGGCAGTGATTTTATTTTTTTATTGGATTTCATTTCAAGCGGACATATAGACATCACATTCCAAAATCGGACTCCAAGACCTGCTAATTTGCCGATCTCAATTGCCTTTCAACAAAAAATTCATGAGCCGTATCTACTGATGCGCCTCACAATTTTTTTGTCTCCAAGACAACCGGTATTGCCAAATTTTCAAGATATTAAGTCCGATTTTGGAATGTGATGTCTATAGATAATCGCGCGGGCTTGAATATGGGGCGTTGATTTGTTAATATTTAATTATTATGAACATAGTTATTTTAGCCGGCGGTGTTGGCAAACGGCTGTGGCCGTTGTGCCGGCAGAAAAATCCCAAACAATTTTTTCCAGTGATAGGCAAAAAACCATTGGTAAAAGAAACTTATGACCGATTTGTTAAGATTTACGGCATTGGTAGAATTTATTTTTCCACTACTGCGGATTTAATCAAGCCGTTAAGAAAAATTTTTCCTAATGTCCCTGCTGACAAATTTATTGTTGAGCCGTCCAGGCGCGACACTGGTCCGGCAATGGGTTTCGCCGCATTGATTTTGTTTTTGAAAGAACCTGATGAACCAATGGTTTTTGCGCCTTCGGATCATTTTGTGGGCGACCTGAATAAATTTTTGGCTTGTTTTAAAATAGGGGAAAAATTGATTAAAGAAACAAGCAAGATGATTGACATCGGCATTACCGCGACTTTTCCAAGTACTGTTTTGGGCTATACTAAAATTGGTAAACTTTACAAAAAAATCAACGGAATGGAAGTTTATAATTTTGACGGACACACTGAAAAACCAAATTCTAAAACTGCCAGCCGTTATTTGCTTTCAGGAAAATATTTGTGGCATGGCAATTATTATATGTGGACGCCGCGTTTGTTTTTGGAGGCAATTGGGAAATACGCGCCGATAGTTTATCAAGGTTTGATGGATATTAAAGATGCTTGGCAAAAGAAAAACGGCCGAGCGGTAGCAACGACAGCGTCAGCATCATTGGCAGTGGCGGAAATTTATAGCCGAATTGAAAAAATTTCTTTTGATTACGCGGTGACGGAGAAAATTGATAAAAAACGTGTCTTGATTATCAAGGGTGATTTTTGCTGGAATGATATTGGCGCTTGGGATGTTTTGCATGAGCAATTGAAATCCACATCGGATGAAAAAGGTAATATTTTAAAAGGCAAAATTATTCATCATGATACGGAAAACAGCTTATTGTTTTCTCATCATAAAAAAGTGATGGCCGTTATTGGTTTGAATGATTTTGTTGTGGTGGATACGGAAGACGCTCTTTTGGTTTGTCCAAAATCACGCGCTCAAGAGGTTAAAAAATTGATTGAAAAAATGGAAGACGAAGATTTGTCCGAATATCTTTAATTGTATCTTTAATTTCTCGCTTTTTCTATGAATAAAAAAATTTTGTTTGGCATTGTATTTTTATTTTTGATTGTTTTGGCCGGTTATTTGGCAAATGCTTTTTTTTGGCGAACGCCCGATAAAAAATCAATTGTGTCTTTTGAAATAAAATCTGGAGAAAATTTGTCTCAAGTCGGTTCTAACTTGCAAAAAACCGGCCTTTTGGAAAATCCTTTTCTATTTAAAATATATTTTAAACTGGGCAAATTGGAAAAAAATATTCAACCTGGTATTTTTAAAATTGGCAGAGGCAACTCCGTGAGCAAGCTTGTTAAAATTATTACTAATCGCGATTTGGCAGGCAAAAAACTTACCTTTTTGGAGGGTTGGACAGTAAGGGATTATTTGGAATATCTGAAAAAAAATAATTTGGCGGATGAAAAAAATGCGAATGAATTAAGCAAATCGGGAAGTTTGGAAGGATATTTATTTCCAGACACATATTTTGTCCCGGCTAACATTACTTTAAAAGATTTAATAAAGATTATGCGCGATAATTTTAATGCCAAAGCTGGCGTGATTTTAGAGCAAGCGGCGCGTTCGCAGAAAAAAACAGCGCTGGAATTATTAACTGTCGCGTCTTTGGTGGAAGCGGAAGCTAATACTGAAGAAGATCGCCGTTTGACAGCGGATATTATTTGGCGGCGGTTAGATATTGGTATGCCTTTACAGTTGGATTCCACTGTGAATTATGTTACAGGCAACAAAAAACCGGCGATTTCTTTAGCTGAGCAAACAATTGAGTCCCTATTTAATACTTATAAATATAAAGGATTGCCGCCATGGCCGATTAACAATCCAGGTTTAGCGGCGATAATGGCGGCAATCGCGCCTAAAAGAAATGATTATTGGTTTTTTTTAACCGGCAACGATGGTAAAATGTATTACGCCAGAAATTTGAAAGAGCATGAGGAAAATAAAAATAGATATTTGAGATAGATTATCTTCAAATATTATAGACATCACACTATGAAACTGCATCAAGAATTTATTAGTGTGTATGAGTTGCGAAGTGTTGGAGTAAAAAAATAAGCGAGCTGTATTAAATATACAGCGAGTTTATTTTTTTATGAAACACGAGCAAATCGCCGCAATAATGAATTATGGAGCGCAGTTTCATAGTGTGATGTCCATATGCTCGTCTCAAAGTTTGATTATTTTTTGCCAAAGGAATTGATTGCGCAGAAACCGGCTCGTCCGCGCGACACCAGCCGGCTTTTGATTTTAGACAGACACGCTGGCGCTACTCAAGATAAATATTTTTTTGATTTGCCAAAATTTTTGAAAAAAGGCGACCTGTTAGTTTTTAATAATACTAAGGTCTTTAAGGCGCGATTATTTGGAAAACTTTCTTCTCGTTGCCCTGGGTTCGGAGAATGCGCGACAACTCAAAAAAGCCATTCTATAGAAATCTTTTTGTTGCGGCCGTTGGAAGATTTTAAGTGGCAAGTTTTAGCCAAACCAGGACGCAAATTAAAAATTGGCGGAAAAATTTTTTTCAACAAAAATTTTTTTTGCAGAGTGGAGAATAAAAATGAGGAAGGAATTTTTACAGTTGCTTTTAATAAGAAGTTCTTTGAAGTGATGAAATTATCTAATCGCTTCGGGCATATTCCCGTGCCTCCTTATATTTTAACAGAGCCGGAAAAATTAAGCGACTATCAAACTATTTACGCGAAATACACTGGCTCGGTTGCCGCTCCAACAGCTGGTTTGCATTTTACTAAGCGGCTGTTGAATCAGTTGAAAAAGCAAGGTGTAAAATTTACTTTCGTAACTTTGCATGTGGGATTGGGAACTTTCAGGCCTGTTAAAACAAAGATGGTTGAGGAACATATTATGCATCCCGAGTGGGTGGAAATTAAAAAATCAGCCGCGGCAACGATTAACAAGGCCAAAAAAGAAAAGCGGCGAGTAATAGCGGTTGGCACAACCACAGTAAGGACTTTGGAGGGCGTGGCGCGACAGAATAAAAATTCTGTTGCCGAGTCGCCTTTGATTCCTTTTGCGGGCGGCATCAATTTGTTTATTTTACCGGGATTTGATTTTAAAGTTGTTGACGCGGTGATTACTAATTTTCATTTGCCAAAATCAACGCTTTTAATGTTAGTTTCCGCGTTTGCCAATGAACCGTCTGACAAGTCGTCTTTTGTAGGTTTAAAAAGAATTTTGTCAGCTTATCAAGAAGCTGTTAGAAAAAAGTACAGATTTTTTTCCTTTGGCGACGCGATGCTGATATTTTAATTTATTTTAAATTACGAAATTCGTCATTCATGGTTATTCGGGGGTTGCCTATATTTTTTTTTGCGCTGCGGACTGTCGCCGCGTCTGCAAAAAAAGATATAGGCAACCCCCTCTAAATTCGTTTCGTAATTTAAGGTATTTTGTCAAAAAAATGAGCAGTTTAGGGACATGCTCGGGTCATTGATGAGCGCTTCAGCGCAACATCGCTTCAAGAACTTTCTTGTACATTTCTTCAACTTTTTGGCGCTGCTTGGCGCCGGATGAGGCATAGTGGTCAAGCCCTGGAGCGGCATTGACCTCCAGAATGACATAGGAACCGGGCGGTTCCTTAAGTGTTTCCTCTGTCATTACATCAACGCCGCAATAACGGAGGTTCATGTCGCGCGTAAGCTGAATCGCCAATCTTTGCCAGTCCGGATGCAGTGTCTCTGATACATCCAGCGCGTCGCCGCCGGTTGACAAATTTGCGTTCGGCAAGAGCTCCAAGCGGCTGTCTTTTGGAAGTATAGAGTTCATAGATAGTCCCGCTCGCTTTAACTGATTGGAGATGCGGAAATCATTTGGCGCGAGTATTGTGTCGCGGCCTATCTTCCGAAACTGTTTCTGCTTAAGACGCAGCAGTCCTATGATGGTGTTTTTGCCGTTTCCAGAAACTGACAAAGGCAGGCGCTGATAGGCCGAGATAATTTCTTTGTCCAAGACAACAATTCGGTAATCGCGGCCATGCGCCACTTTTTGGACCAAAAAAATATTTTCCCGTTTGCTCAAAGCAGTTACCGCCTGCATAAATTCTTTTTTATTATGCGCTTTGCAGACGCCCCATCCTTGGCTTTTACTGTTTGGTTTGACGATGACAGGGAATTCCAAGCTGCGGGCGTAGCGATACGCCGCTTCTGGATTGCGCCGGCTTTTGATTATCGCGCACCAATGTTCGGTAAAAAAGGCCTGGCCGTCCGGGATGGGATATCCGAGCATTTTCATAAAGTAATAAGCGTAGGCCTTGTCGCGGGCGATTTCAGAAGCGCCAAGCGGATTGAGGTCAAAATTAGTGTTTCTGAAATATCGTTTTTGGCCGTCTGGTCGGACAATTTGTCCCACATACCTATAATGTGGTTCAAGATTAAGAGTAATGCCCATTTTGCTGGCAATTTTTTCAAGGATCGGACTCACAAAACTTGCTTTCATTTGGCTGCCTCCTTGCATCTTGTTCATATGGTTGATTGTAGCTCGGAGAAGTTTGAAAGTCAACTATCAGCAGTCAATTGTATTTTAATAGGAGAATTGATATAATTTACATTGGATTATGAAATTTGTGATTCAAAGTAATTCTTAATTTAAAGGGTCTATTTGGCAACTAGACCCTTAAAGCAAAATATATGTCCATTTCTAAATTTTTCTCAAAAAGAAATGTTTTTTTCATTGTCATTTTCGCTCTTTTGGGGCTGGCGGCTTTGCAGGCACCATTTACCCAGATTGTCGGTTCCAAAGTAAAATTCACGCTTTTTGATTTTTTTGGGCCGCTCGCTTCAGGGTTTATTGGCCTGTGGCCTGGGGTGTTCGCGGTTTTTTTAATGCAGTTGGCTAATTTTTTTCTGCATGGCGCGAAAGTAGTTGACGCCGGCGCCATCATCCGTTTTTTTCCAACGCTTTTCGCGGTTTGGTATTTTCATAAAAAAAGCCGCGTGAGTTTACTGCCGGCGGTTTTGGCCATTATTGCTTTTAATTTGCATCCTGTCGGCCGTTCTGTTTGGTATTTTTCTCTTTATTGGCTGATTCCGCTTTTTTGTTATTTTGTTCGCGAGAGATTTTTGCTGGCTCGCGCTTTGGGAACCACTTTCACCGCTCACGCGATAGGCAGTACTCTTTGGCTTTACGCTTTTGGTTTGCCAGCTAAGGTTTGGATTTCGCTTATTCCTGTGGTGGCTGCCGAGCGGTTGATTTTTGCGGTTGGCATAGCGGCGACTTTTGTCGTTTTTAATAATCTTCTAAATTGGCTGATGGAACGGAAAATTATCCATTTGGAATTTATGATTGAGAAAAGATATTTGTGGCGGCAGTTTTTATGAAAATAACATCAGTCAAAACATCGCTTTTTCACGAAGGAGATGATTTGTTTGAATTTATCACAGCCCATATTCCGCGCTTTGCCGAGAAGTCCATTTTAGTTATTACTTCAAAAATCGTGGCGCTTTCTCAAGGACGGGTGGTTGACCCGCGCGAAATTTCTTTTGATGACTTGATTAAAAAAGAAAGCGAGTGGGCTATCCCAACAAAGTATTGTTATCTCACATTAAAAGAGGGGATGATTGCTCCAAACGCCGGCATTGATAAGTCCAACGCGGCTGGGAAATGGATTTTGTGGCCCAAAGATAGTTATGGCGTGGCAAATGACTTGCGGCAACGGTTGCGACGGCATTACAAAATCAAAAAATTAGGAGTTTTGATTACCGATAGTCGTGTTTTGCCCTTGCGCAAAGGCATTACTGGCGTGGCTTTGGGTTATGCCGGTTTTAAGGGTTTGCGCAACTATGTTGGCAAAGGTGATCTATTCGGTAGGAAATTAAAAATGTCGCGAACCAATGTGGCTGATAGTTTGGCTGTCGCGGCCGTGCTATTGATGGGCGAGGCGGACGAACAAACGCCTTTGGCAATGATTGAAGAAGCGCCTGCTGAATTTACTGCCGCAAAGATAAAGAGGAACGCCCTAAAAATAAATCCGGCCGTTGATTTGTACCGTCCTTTGTTTGAAAGGTTTTTAAAATAGGATACTTTTTGAAAATTTTTTATGATAATTAATTATGGATAATTTGCATCAAATTTCCGCTTGTTGTTTTAACACTAATCCAGACCGCTTAAAAGCTCTTTGGGAGATAACTTATGTTTGTCCTTGCGATTGCCAGCATTGCTGGATAGGGGATAAAACTAAATTGTTTTTTTTGCCATTAGAGGTAAATAAAAAAATTGCTGGTAAACTAAAAAATTTAGGAGTAAAAAATATTATTTTTTCAGGAGGAGACCCGCTAACATATCCGGATTTTTTTGATTTGGCTGAATATGTGGAATTATTGGGTTTGCGGATGACTCTTTGGACTGTGGGGCAGAATGATGAAGAAAAATTAAAAGCGCTCTGCGAACTGCCATTTGACAGCATTAATTTGAGTGTTGACAGCTTGGATAATTCACAAAATGATTTTTTTCGCGGCAAGCCCGGAGCATTAGAGCAATTATTGTTTACGGCCGATTATTGCCGTCAGCATGGTAAGAAAGTGGCGATAAGAATTATTGTCACCCGTTTAAATTATCGGCAATTGGGAAAAACGATAAATTTTTTCTTGCTTAAAGGATTTTCGGTAAGTATAGGACGGCTTTTACCAATTGGCAATGCCATTAGTTCAGCATCTTATTATTTATTGAATCAAAATGAACAGAAAGAAGTTATAAAGGAATTAAGTAAATGGCGGGAGACGGATATGGTGGAGATTGATGGCTTTAATTTTCATGAAAGAGGTTTCTTGAATTCTTGTCCAGCCGGTAAGGGAATAATTTCAGTTCTACCAGACGGACGGCTTGCTCCTTGTCCTTTGATGAAAGATTTGGACCCGCGGTTGGCAAAGGAGTGGAGCGATAATTTGCCCGATTGGTCTGAAGAATTAAATTCTGGTCCTTGGCTGATGAAATTTCAAGGTGAAAAAACATGCAATGCTTGCCTGGTTCATGATTATTGCGGCCGCGGTTGTCCGGCTGCCGCTATTGCTTTTAATCAGGGTTATGATTTGATTTGCGAACGGGAACCTGTTGAAAAAAGAAAAGTAGATTTTGTCGCTTCGGCCCTAGTGCTTAATCCGGCGGGTGACAAACTTTTATTTATCCAGAGGGTCAAAGAGCCGCTGGTTGGTTTTTGGCTGCCGCCGGGCGGTCATTTAGATGATGGAGAATCGCCTGACAATGCCGTCATTCGTGAAGTAAGAGAAGAAACAGGTCTTGAAGTTTTTTTTATTTCTTCACCGGATTTGGAAATCCAAGCTGATGAACGCACTCGGCGAATCATTCTGCCTCATATTATTCAGCGTGAATTTATTAATTATCAGCATGACCATATTGATTTGATTTATCTTGTGCGCGCGTTTTCCGAAGGCCCATTAAAGGTGGAAAGCGAACAGATTGCTATGTGGATGGGTAAGGACGCATCAAGCATGCTAAAATGCAACCATAGCCCATCCGTTCTGCAATCTGGAAATGCAACCGAAGATAAGGTAGAATATTGATTAAAATTAAGCCATAATTTTAATCAATATTCCCCTATGATA
>Ga0265296_1001504_pt1 | contig 26678 bp, 37 predicted proteins | sample MunlanPumphouse1_FD_189073 | JGI IMG/M metagenome (GOLD analysis project Ga0265296, IMG submission 189073) | Groundwater microbial communities from a municipal landfill in Southern Ontario, Canada - Pumphouse #1 | ecosystem: Environmental > Aquatic > Deep subsurface > Groundwater | place... | reverse complement strand
CCGCGGCCGGCTCAGACCCCCGCGCGGGCCGGCTCAGGCCGCCGCGCGCGACCCGCGCAGGATCACGTCGCCGACCAGCTCCGTGTCGTCCCACAGGGGGACGTGACCGCAGCCGCGCAGCGGCACCAGGTGGGCGAACGGCAGCCGCTCGATCGCCCGTGCGCCCTGGCGCGGCAGCAGCAGCGCGTCACGCTGGCCCCAGGCGATCGTCAGCGGCGTCGTGATCGCCCCGCCCGGGATCTGGTGCCCGACCGCCGCCCGCAGCGTCGGCAGCGTCCCGGGACTCTCCGCCACGCTGCGCACCAGCGCCGCCAGGTCGGGGGCGGGGACCTGCCACGGCTTCGCGAAGATCTGCGCGCCGAACGCCGTGCGCAGCGCGCGGGGGCCCGACAGCCGGTCGATCTGCCCGACCAGCGCCCGGCACGCGGCGTGGGTGGCCCGCAACGACGCCTTCGCGAACGCCGACTCGGCGCGCGACGTGAAGCCGACCGGCGAGATCGCCACCGACGACGAGACGACCGGTCGCCCGTCGCGCTCGCGCGCCGCCAGCTCGACCGCCAGGCCGCCCCCGATCGAGATCCCCGCGACGGCCGGCCGCTCGAGGCCCAGCCCGTCGATCGTCTCCAGCACCGCGTCCGCCAGGCGCGGCAGCGTCGGCGACCCGGGAAGCGGCGAGCTGTCGCCGAAACCGGGAAGATCCAGGGAGAACACCTGATGGTGCTCGGCCAACCGCGGGAGCACGGGCCGCCAGACGTTGCGGTGACCGCCGAGGAAGTGGAGCAGCACCAGAGGGGGACCGGTGCCGACGACGTCGTGCGCGAGCATGGGTCCGACCCTATCGTCTGTCCCGATCGCCACCCCGTCGATCCGGCCCGGCGGAACGAGGCTCGACCCATTGCGACGAAACCGTTGCTAGTATCGCCGGTCGCATGCCCACGACCAGTCAGCTCGTCCGCAAGGGCCGTAAGCCCAAGGCGAAGAAGCTCTCCACACCGGGTCTCAAGTCGGGACCGGGTCGCAAGAAGAAGGTCGCAGCGCCTCAGCGCCGCGGCGTTTGCACCCGTGTCTACACGACGACGCCCAAGAAGCCGAACTCCGCCCTGCGGAAGGTGGCCCGTGTCCGGATCAGCTCCGGCATCGAGGTCACGGCCTACATCCCGGGCGAGGGGCACAACCTCCAGGAGCACTCCGTCGTGCTCGTGCGTGGCGGTCGTGTGAAGGACCTTCCGGGTGTGCGGTACAAGGTCGTGCGTGGTTCGCACGACGCCGCCGGCGTCAGTGACCGCAAGCAGTCCCGCTCGCGGTACGGCGTCAAGAAGGGGAAGAAGTAGCCCATGGCTCGCCGTTCCAGCGCGGTCACCCGCACGCTTGAGCCCGACGCAGTCCTCCGTTCGCGCCTGGTTCACCAGGTCGTCAACAAGGTCATGCTGCACGGCAAGAAGTCCACCGCCGAGCGGATCGTCTATGACGCCCTCGCGATCCTCGCCGAGAAGACCGGCGGCGACGCCGTCGAGCAGCTCGAAGAGTCGATCAAGGCGCTGACCCCGCAGCTCGAGGTCCGTTCCCGCCGCGTCGGTGGCGCCACGTACCAGGTGCCGGTCGAGGTTCCCGCCCGTCGCTCCCGCACGCTGGCGATCCGCTGGCTCGTCGAGGCGTCCCGCGGACGCCGCGAGCGCACGATGGCCGCCCGCCTGGCCAACGAGCTGATCGAGGCTCAGAAGCAGCAGGGTGGCGCGTACAAGAAGAAGGACGACATCTTCCGGATGGCGCAGGCCAACAAGGCCTTCGCGCACTACCGTTGGTAACTGACTGACCCACCCGGGTCGGTTGTCTTGCGGCGCCTTCACGGGCGCCGCTCGTCGTTCTGGGGTCCAATGATTCCGTGACGAAAGTCCTGTGGCGATCGGGCTTCGCGACCGGGGGATCTTTGCTATTGTCCCTCGCCGCTGCTGATCTGGAGCTTGTGCGCGTCTGCGCGTGGGCGATCGGCAACACACTCGGCTTCGGCCGGTTTGCAGTATCTCCGCAAGCGGTCAGCGCGCGGGACCTCGGTCCCAGCGACGTGCCCGGGAGCGGGGTCGGTCCTTGCCTCCACCCAAGTCGTCTGCGTAACTCGGAAGTTTCCACATGTCACGGAAGTACACGCTCGAGAAGACCCGAAACATCGGGATCATGGCGCACGTCGACGCCGGCAAGACGACGACGACCGAGCGCATCCTGTTCTACACGGGACGGACGCACAAGCTCGGCGAGGTCCACGACGGCGCCGCCACGATGGACTGGATGGAGCAGGAGCAGGAGCGTGGCATCACGATCACCTCCGCTGCGACCACCGCTGAGTGGGACAAGCACCGCATCAACATCATCGACACCCCGGGCCACGTCGACTTCACCGTCGAGGTCCAGCGCTCGCTGCGCGTGCTCGACGGCTCGGTCGCGGTCTTCGACTCGGTCGCCGGCGTCGAGCCGCAGTCCGAGACGGTCTGGCGTCAGGCCAACGACTACGGCGTGCCGCGCATCGCCTACGTCAACAAGATGGACCGCACCGGCGCGAACTTCGCCAAGTCCGTCGAGACGATGATCGACCGGCTCGGCGCCAACGCCGTGCCGATCCAGCTGCCGATCGGCGCCGAGGGCGAGTTCGCCGGGATCATCGATCTCGTCGAGATGAAGGCGACGATCTACAACGACGACATCGGCAAGGACATCGACGTCGTCGAGATCCCCGCCGAGTACGCCGACGAGGCCGCCGCCGCCCGCGAGAAGCTGCTCGACGCGGTCGCGGACTTCGACGAAGAGCTGATGGAGATCGTCCTCAGCGACGAAGAGGTCCCGCTCGCTCGCCTGAAGTCGGCGATCCGTGCCGCGACCCTCGCGCTGGCGATCAACCCGGTGCTCTGCGGCTCGTCGTTCAAGAACAAGGGCGTGCAGCCGCTGCTCGACGCCGTCGTCGCCTACCTGCCGTCGCCGCTCGACGTTCCGTCGATCAAGGGCATCGTCACCGGCAAGGACGGCGAGGAGTCCGAGGAGGAGCGCCCGTCGGACGACAGCGCCCCGTTCGCCGCGCTGGCCTTCAAGATCGCGACCGACCCGTACGTCGGCAAGCTGACCTTCTTCCGGGTCTACTCCGGAACGCTCGACGCCGGCTCGAAGGTGCTCAACACCAACACCGGCAAGACCGAGCGCATCGGCCGCATCCTGATGATGCACGCGAACGACCGCGAGGACGTCGAGAAGGTCTACTCCGGCGACATCGCCGCGGCCGTCGGCATCAAGCTCGTCTACACGGGCGACACGCTCTGCGACCCGAGCAACGCGATCGTCCTCGAGGCGATGGACTTCCCGGATCCGGTCATCAAGGTGGCCGTCGAGCCGAAGACCAAGGCCGATCAGGAGAAGATGGGCGTCGCCCTGCAGCGCCTGGCCGAGGAGGACCCGACCTTCCAGGTCGAGACCAACGAGGAGACCGGCCAGACCGAGATCTCCGGCATGGGCGAGCTCCACCTCGAGATCCTCGTCGACCGCATGCGGCGCGAGTTCAACGTCGAGGCCAACGTCGGTACGCCGCAGGTCTCGTACCGCGAGACGGTCACCGCCACGGTCAACAAGATCGAGGGCAAGTTCGTCCGTCAGACCGGTGGTTCCGGCCAGTTCGGTGTCGTCTACATCGACATGCAGCCGGCTCCGGGCGAGGGCTTCGTCTTCGAGAACAAGATCAAGGGCGGATCGATCCCGGTCGATTACCACAACGCCGTCGAGAAGGGCCTGGCCGAAGGCATGGATTCCGGTCCCAAGGCCGGGTACCCGATGGTCGACGTCAAGGTCACCGTCGTCGACGGCAAGTACCACGAGGTCGACTCCTCCGAGGTCGCCTTCAAGATCGCCGCGAACATGGCGTTCAACGAGGCGGCCCGGCGGGCCAAGCCGGTGCTGCTGGAGCCGATCTTCAAGGTCGAGGTCGTCACGCCCGAGGAGTACATGGGCGACGTCATCGGCGACCTCAACCGTCGCCGCGGTCGGATCGAGGGCATGGAGCCGCGCGGCAACGCGCAGGTCGTCACCGCCTACTGCCCGCTCAGCGAGATGTTCGGGTACTCCACGGACCTCCGCTCGGCCACCCAGGGCCGCGCGGTCTACACCATGCAGTTTGAGCGCTACGACGAGGTTCCGTCGCACGTCGCCGAAGAGATCGCCGAAAAGCGGTCCGGTAAGTAAGACCCCCCGGTCTCTGACCGGAACGCATGAACACCCCGGCCTGGGCTACCTTTCGCAGGTTCGCCCGACGCCGGAGCTGAACACTCAGCACCGACCATTCACGTAGAACAGATTTAGAGGAGCGACCAGTGGCGAAGGAGAAGTTTGAGCGCGGCAAGCCGCACGTCAACGTTGGCACGGTTGGCCACGTCGACCACGGCAAGACGACGCTGACGGCTGCCATCACGACCGTGCTCGCCAAGGCGAGCGGCGGTGAGGCGCGTTCGTTCGCGGAGATCGACAACGCTCCGGAGGAGAAGGAGCGTGGCATCACGATCGCCACGTCCCACGTCGAGTACGAGACGGAAGCCCGTCACTACGCGCACGTCGACTGCCCCGGGCACGCCGACTACGTGAAGAACATGATCACGGGTGCCGCCCAGATGGACGGCGCGATCCTGGTCGTGTCGGCCGCTGACGGTCCGATGCCGCAGACGCGCGAGCACATCCTGCTCTGCAAGCAGGTCGGCGTTCCGTACATCGTGGTCTTCCTCAACAAGGCCGACATGGTCGACGACGAGGAGCTCCTGGAGCTCGTCGAGGTCGAGGTCCGCGAGCTGCTCTCCGAGTACGACTTCCCGGGCGACGACACGCCGTTCGTGGTCGGCTCGGCGCTGAAGGCGCTCGAGGGCGACGCGGACTACGAGGCCAAGATCCTCGAGCTCGCCGGTCAGCTCGACACCTACATCCCGGACCCGGTCCGCGCGCTGGACAAGCCGTTCCTGATGCCGGTCGAGGATGTCTTCTCGATCACGGGTCGCGGCACGGTGGCCACGGGCCGCGTCGAGCAGGGCGTCATCAACGTCGGCGACGAGGTCGAGATCGTCGGCATCCGCGAGCCGTCGAAGACGACGGTCACGGGCGTCGAGATGTTCCGCAAGCTGCTCGACCGCGGAGAGGCCGGCGACAACATCGGCGCGCTGCTCCGTGGCACGAAGCGCGAGGACATCGAGCGCGGCCAGGTGCTGTGCAAGCCCGGCTCGATCACGCCGCACCTGAAGTTCAAGGCTGAGGTCTACGTCCTGAAGAAGGAGGAGGGTGGCCGTCACACCCCGTTCTTCTCGGGCTACCGTCCGCAGTTCTACTTCCGCACGACGGACGTCACCGGCGTCGCCACGCTGCCCGAGGGCACCGAGATGGTCATGCCCGGCGACAACGTCACGATGGACATCGAGCTGATCCAGCCGATCGCCATGGAGCAGGGCCTGCGCTTCGCCATCCGCGAGGGTGGTCGCACGGTCGGTTCCGGCGTCGTGGCCGAGGTCACCGAGTAGCACCGAGTACCGAACACGGGGCGGCTCTCCGAGTCCGCCCCGCTTCGCGCCTCTTCCGGGTGCGCCACTGAGGCGCACCCGGGGGACGCACCCGCTGGGCCCGACGCCGCGCGCTGTATCTGCGCCACCACGGGCGGGCGGGACCGGAATTCTCCGGGAATCCCCAGCACAAATCTTCTTCCAGTCATCAGACGGAACGGACAGCAGAGAGCCCCGATGGCAGCCGCCACACAAAATAAGATCCGCATCCGCCTCAAGGCCTACGACACGTCGGCCATCGAGTCGGCCGCGAAGGAGATCGTCGAGACGGCCCAGCGCACCGGCGCGACCGTTTCCGGTCCCGTTCCGCTGCCCACGGAGAAGAACGTCTACTGCGTGATCCGCTCGCCGTTCAAGGACAAGGACTCGCGCGAGCACTTCGAGATCCGGACGCACAAGCGCCTGATCGACATCCACCAGCCGACCCCGAAGACGGTCGACTCGCTGCAGCGGCTCGATCACCTCCCCGCGGGCGTCGACATCGAGATTCGACTGGCGGGCTGATCACGATGGCAGTCATTCTCGCCAAGAAGCTGGGCATGACCCAGCTGTTCCTCGAAGACGGCCGCGTCGAGCGCGTCACCGTGCTGGAAGCCGGCCCGTGCCCCGTCACCGCCAAGCGGACGGTCGAGCGCGACGGCTACAACGCCGTGCAGCTCGCCTACGGGGCCACCAAGGAGAAGCACCTCTCCAAGCCCGAGCTCGGTCACCTGAAGAAGGCCGGCGTCGGTCCGTTCCGCCACCTGGTGGAGTTCCGCGACGCGGAGCTCGACATCGAGGTCGGTCAGAGCGTGACGGTCGAGCAGTTCGAGGCGGGCCAGAAGGTCCGCGTCGCCGGCACCTCCAAGGGCAAGGGCTTCGCCGGTACGGTCAAGCGCCACGGCTTCGCCCGCGGCCCCGTGACCCACGGCTCGCACAACACCCGTGCCCCGGGCTCGATCGGCGCCGCCGCATGGCCCGCCCGCGTGTTCAAGGGCATCCGTGGCCCCGGCCACATGGGTGACGAGCGCGTGACGCAGCCCGGCCTGACGGTCGTGCGCGTCGACACCGAAGACAACCTGTTGATCGTCCGGGGCTCCGTCCCGGGTGCGAAGAACGGCCTCGTGGAGGTCCGTACCGATGGCTGATGCACCGATCCTGGGCGGCGGCACGCTCCAGCTCGACGACGCTGTGTTCGGCGTCGAGTTCAACGGCCCGCTCGTCCACCAGAACGTCCGTCACGAGCTGAACGCTCGTCGTCAGGGCACGTCGTCCACCAAGACGCGCGGCAACGTCCGCGGCGGCGGCGCCAAGCCGTGGCGCCAGAAGGGCACCGGTCGTGCCCGTGCCGGCTCCTCGCGCTCGCCGATCTGGACCGGCGGCGGCACCGTCTTCGGTCCGCAGCCGCGGCACTTCACCTTCAAGGTGAACCGCAAGGAGAAGCGCGCGGCCCTGCGCAGCGCGCTGTCCCTGCACGCCCAGCGCGGCTCGCTCGCCGGTCTCGACGCGGGGTCGTTCGACACCCCGTCGACCAAGGCCGCCGTGTCGACGCTGAAGGACTGGAGCGCCACCGGCTCGACGCTGCTCGTGCTGGCGGAGAACGAGGCGCAGAGCGCCCTGTCGTTCCGCAACATCCCGAAGGTCAACGTCCTGCCCGCCGGCGCCGTCGGCGTCGCGGACCTGATCGGCGCGGGGCGCCTGCTGGTCTCCGCCGCTGCGGTCGACGAGCTCGTCGCTCGCGCCGGCTCCGCGGCCGCTTCCGAGGAGGTGTCCTGATCATGGACGCAACCCAGGTCATCATCCGTCCGGTCGTCAGTGAGAAGAGCTACGTGCTCGCCTCTGTCGGCAAGTACACGTTCCGGGTGCATCCCGACGCGCACAAGACGCAGATTCGACAGGCCGTCGAGTCGCTGTTCGACGTGAACGTCGTGGACGTCAACACCTCGGGCGTGAAGAGCAAGCCCAAGCGGCGCGGTTCGACCTCCGGTCGCACCCGTTCGTGGAAGAAGGCGATCGTCCAGGTCCGCGAGGGCCAGGAGATCCCGATCTTCCAGTCGCTGCAGGGGATCGAGGAGTAGGCATGGCGATTCGGAAGCCCAAGCCCACGACGCCCGGTCAGCGTTTCGCGACCTACCCGGACTTCGCGGAGATCACCAAGACGACGCCTGAGAAGACGCTCGTCGAGGGTCTGACCAAGTCGGGCGGGCGCAACAACAACGGTCGCAAGACCGCCCGCCACCGCGGTGGCGGAGCCAAGCGTCTGTACCGCAAGATCGACTTCAAGCGCAACAAGGACGGCATCCCCGCCCGCGTCGCGTCGATCGAGTACGACCCCAACCGCACCGCCTACATCGCGCTGCTGCACTACGCCGACGGCGAGAAGCGCTACATCCTGGCGCCGCGTCACCTCGGTGTCGGGGCAACCGTGCTGTCGGGTCCCGACGCGGACATCCAGCCCGGGCACGCTCTGGCGTTGCGCGACATGCCCGCGGGCACCGTCGTGCACAACGTCGAGCTGCAGCCCGGCCGCGGTGGCCAGCTCGGTCGCTCGGCCGGATCCGTGATCCAGCTGATGGCCAAGGATCAGGGCATGGCGACGCTGCGTCTGCCGTCCGGCGAGATGCGTCTCGTCCGTGACGAGTGCCGCGCGACCGTCGGTTCGGTCGGCAACGCCGAGCACCAGAACGTCAAGATCGGCAACGCGGGGCGCAAGCGCCACATGGGTGTGCGTCCGCAGACCCGTGGTACCGCGATGAACCCCGTCGATCACCCGCACGGCGGCGGCGAGGGTTCCACCACGCCTGGTCGTCACCCGGTCACCCCGTGGGGCAAGCCCACGCTGGGGTACCGTACCCGTAAGAAGAACAGGCCCTCGGACCGCTATATCCTGCGCGGTCGCCGTCGCGGTAAGGGCAAGAGGAAGTAGCTGTGAGTCGCTCGAGCAAGAAGGGGCCGTGGGTCGAGGAGCGTCTGATGACGCGCATCGAGACCATGAACGCCTCAAACGAGAAGAAGCTGATCAAGACCTGGTCGCGTGCTTCCACGATCTTCCCGGAGATGGTGGGTCACACGATCGCGGTGCACGACGGGCGGAAGCATGTTCCGGTCTTCGTGTCCGAGTCGATGGTCGGTCACAAGCTGGGGGAGTTCGCTCCCACGCGGACGTACCGCGGCCACGGCGACACCGCCAAGAGGCGCTGATCCAGATGGCTGACGACACGACCAACAACGACGAGCCGCAGGCCGAGGTGACGGAGTCCGTGGAGGACACGACGCCGAAGACCGAAGAGGCTGCCACCGAGACCGAGGCCACGGCCGAGGCTCCCGTGGAGGCTGCGGACTCGCATGATCACGACCACGATCATGATCACGACCATGACCACGACCACGCCCCTGCCGTCGTGCAGGCGCGGGGTGGCGCACGGGCCGAGGCCCGCCGTGCCCGCCGGGCGCAGCCCGAGGGCGAGGCGCCCGTCGTGCGCGCCGTGGCCAAGTACGTGCGCACCACGCCGCGCAAGGCGCGTCTGATCGCGGACCTGATCCGTGACAAGAGCGTCGACGAGGCGCGGGCCATCCTGCTGCACAGCACCCGCTCGGCGGCACAGGACTGGAGCAAGGTGCTCGAGTCCGCCGTGGCCAACGCGGAGAACAACCACGAGCTCGTCGGTGACGATCTCAAGATCAAGAGCATCACCGCCGACGACGGCCCGACGCTGAAGCGGTTCCAGCCGCGAGCGCAGGGTCGCGCGTACCGGATCAACAAGCGCACCAGTCATCTGACCGTGTCGCTCACGCCGAAGGAGCAAGACTGATGGGACAGAAAGTCCATCCTGAGTCGATGCGCGTGGGTTACATCCACGACTGGAAGTCGCATTGGTTCAGCGCCCGTAACACCGCCGATTTCCTCGATGAGGATCGGAAGATCCGCGAGCACATCGAAGGCAAGCTGGCGCACGCCGGTCTGTCGGACATCGCGATCCGCAAGAACAAGAACGAGGTCGAGGTCTCGATCCGGACGGCACGTCCCGGCGTCGTGATCGGCAAGTCGGGCGTCGAGGTCGACGCCCTGCGCAAGGACCTGCACCGGATCACGCAGAAGCAGGTCAAGGTCAACATCCTCGAGGTCCGCCGGCCGGAGCTCGACGCCAAGCTCGTCGCGCAGTCGGTCGCCGAGCAGCTGCAGAACCGCGTGGCGTTCCGCCGTGCGATGAAGCGCGCCCTGACGAGCGCCATGCGCTCGGGCGCCAAGGGCTGCAAGATCCAGGTCTCCGGCCGCCTCGGTGGGCGCGAGATGTCGAACACCGAGTCCTACCAGGACGGTCGCGTCCCGCTGCACACCATGCGCGCGGACATCGACTACGGCTTCTACGAGGCCAAGACGACCTTCGGCCGCCTCGGCGTCAAGGTCTGGGTCAACAAGGGCGAGATCATGCCGGAGGGTTACGGCGGATCGGACCTGACCGACATCGACGGTCCCGGTGGCGGCGACTCCCGCGACCGCGGTGGTCGCGGTGGCGGACGTGGTCGGCGCGACGGCGGCGGCGGTGATCGCGGCGGCTTCGGCGGCGGCGGCGACCGTGGCGGTCGTGGCGGCGGCGGTGGCCGTCCCGGTGGTCCGGGTGGCGGCCGTGGTGGTCGTCCCGGTGGCCAGGGCGGCGGTCCCGGTGGTCGCGGACGCGGTCCGCAGGGAGGGCGCTAGATGCTTGCTCCGAAGCGTGTGAAGCACCGTAAGGTGCACCGTGGTCGCAAGCGCGGCCTCTCGCGTGGCCAGAACCACGTGCAGTTCGGCGAGTACGGGCTGAAGAGCCTCGAGGCCGGTTGGATCACCAACCGCCAGATCGAGGCCGCCCGTATCGCGATGACGCGCAAGATCAAGCGTGGCGGCAAGGTCTGGATCAACATCTTCCCGGACAAGTCGGTCACCAAGAAGCCGGCCGAGACCCGCATGGGTTCCGGTAAGGGCTCGCCCGAGGGCTGGGTCGCGGTGGTCAAGCCCGGTCGCGTGATGTTCGAGCTCTCCGGTGTCTCGGAGCCGCTCGCTCGCGAGGCCATCCGGCTCGCGGCGCACAAGCTGCCGGTCCGGACCAAGTTCGTCACGGCGGAGGACGACTGATGCGTACGCAGGAGCTGCGTGACCTCGACGACGCGAAGGTCGTCGAGCAGATCGCCACATTCCGGAAAGAGCTCTTCGGCCTGCGCTTTCAGCAGGCCACCGGCGAGCTGGAGAACACTGCCAAGCTGCGCACCGTGCGCCGCGAGCTGGCGCGGACGATCACCATCGCCCGCCAGCGGGGCATCGATGTCAACGAGGTTGGCTGAACGCCATGGCTGACGAGAACACCGAGAACACCCCCGAAGAGGTCGACGCCGTGACCGAGGACGCCACCGAGGCGACCGCGGCCGTGGAGACCGAGGAGAAGGGCCCCGAGGGCCCGGACCCGTCGCTCTCCCCGTCGGACCGCCGCGCCTGGTACCGCCAGCGCCAGGGTACGACGACGAACCCGTCCCGTTCCCCGGAGGACCGTGCCCGCGAGCGCGCCGAGGCCCGCAAGGCCAAGGCCGTCGCGCGGACCCGTCGCCGTGGGCAGGAGCGCGAGAAGAAGGCCGCGAAGCTCGGCGATGCCGCCGGCACCGACCGCGGTACGCCGAAGCCCGAGTTCGAGCCCGGCCGCAAGCAGGTCCGACAGGGCGTCGTGCTCTCGGCCAAGGGTGAGAAGACCCTGGTCGTGCGCATCGATCACTCGCGCCGGCACCCCAAGTACCGCAAGATCGTGCGTCACACGTCCAAGCTCTACGCTCACGACGAGCAGAACAGCGCCGGCGAGGGCGACGTCGTCCGGATCGAGTCGTGCCGTCCGCTGTCGCGGACGAAGCGCTGGACCCTGGCCGAAATCGTGGAGCGTGCCAAGTGATTCAGAACGAATCCCGCCTGAAGGTCGCCGACAACACCGGCGCCCGCGAGATCCTGACCATTCGCGTGCACGGCGGCTCCCGCCGTCGCTACGCGCGGGTCGGTGACACGATCACGGCCACCGTCAAGGCCGCGACGCCGAACGGCTCCGTCAAGAAGGGCGAGGTCGTCAAGGCCGTCGTCGTTCGGACCCGCAAGGAGTTCGGTCGTGAGGACGGCACCTACATCGCGTTCGACGAGAACGCGGCCGTGATCATCGACGCCAACAACAACCCGCGCGGCACCCGTATCTTCGGGCCGGTGGCTCGCGAGCTTCGCGACCGCCAGTTCATGAAGATCGTCTCGCTCGCGCCGGAGGTGCTCTGAACATGGGGCTCCGTATCCGTAGTGAAGACGAGGTCGTCGTGATCAGCGGCAAGGATCGCGGCAAGACCGGCAAGGTGCTCAGCGTCGACCCGACGAAGCAGCGCGTGATCGTCGAGGGCGTGAACGTGATCAAGCGTCACCAGCGCCCCAGCCCGACGGCAGCGCCGGGTAGCCCCGCGAGTCAGGGCGGCGTGATCGAGCGCGAAGGCGCGATCCACGTGTCCAACGTGATGCTCGTGGACCCCAAGACCAACCAGCCCACCCGTGTGGGCGTGAAGCGGGACGAGAACGGACGCGCAGTACGCGTGGCGCGCCGTTCCGGCCAGCAGATCGACTGAGGTAGTTGCGATGAGTGCGACCACGACCGCGCGACTGAAGACGCGCTACCTCGATGAGATCCGTCCCTCGTTGTTCGAGAGCGGCTCCTACACGTCGGTGATGCAGGTTCCCCGGCTGGAGAAGGTCACCCTGAACATGGGGCTCGGCGAGTTCAAGCAGGACAACAAGCAGTTCGCCGCCGCCGTCGAGCAGCTGGCGACGATCGCCGGTCAGCAGCCGAACGTTCGCCGTGCCCGCAAGTCGATCGCCGGCTTCAAGCTGCGTGACGGCATGCCCGTCGGTGCAGCGGTGACGCTGCGCGGCGAGCGGATGTACGAGTTCCTCGACCGCCTGATCACGATCGCGCTTCCGCGTGTTCGCGACTTCCGCGGCCTGCGGACGACCAGCTTCGACGGCCGGGGCAACTACTCCCTGGGCGTTCGCGAGCAGATCATCTTCCCCGAGATCGACTACGACGCCATCGACCAGGTGCGCGGTCTCGACATCACCGTAACCACCTCGGCCGCCACGGATGGCGAAGCGTTCGCTCTGTTGCAGGAGCTCGGCTTCCCGTTCTCGCGTGAAGGCAAGCGCCCGGAAGGCGCACCCGCTCCGATCGACCCGTCCACCACCCAGGGGAGCTGACCCATGGCGAAGACCTCTCAGCGCGTCCGCCAGGCGCGTCCCCAGAAGTACCAGAGCCGCGAGTACACGCGCTGCCGTAGCTGCGGCCGTTCGCGCTCGGTGTACAAGAAGTTCGGCGTGTGCCGTATCTGCCTGCGCGAGCTGGCACATAAGGGCTACATCCCCGGCATGACGAAGAGCAGCTGGTAAGCGTATGTCGACGACCGATCCCATCGCGGACCTGCTCACCCGGATCCGCAACGCCATCACCGCGGCGCACCGCACCGTGGTGCTGCCGTCCTCGAACGCGAAGCGCGAGGTGGCCCGCATCCTCCAGGAGCAGGGCTACATCTCCGACGTCAGCGTCGAGCCGGCCACGGAGCATCCGGGCGAGCTGCTCAAGATCACGCTGAAGTACACGAAGGACCGTCGCTCGGCGATCACCGGTCTGCGGCGCGTCTCGCGTCCGGGCCAGCGCTACTACGTGACGGCTACCGACGTGCCGAAGTCGCTTGGCGGCCTCGGTACGATGATCGTTTCCACCTCGAGCGGCATCATGACCGGCCACGACGCGCGTAAGCTGGGCGTCGGCGGCGAGGTCTGGGCCGAGGTGTGGTGAAGGACGTATGAGTCGTATTGGACGTAAGCCGATCCCGGTTCCCACCGGCGTCGACATCACCATCGAGCCCGGGCTCGTCACGGTCAAGGGACCGAAGGGCCTGCTCTCCGAGCGGATCCATCGGGACATGACGGTGACGCAGGACGGCGGCGAGGTCCTCGTGACCCGGCCGACCGACCGTGGCCCGCACCGTGCCCTGCACGGCCTCAGCCGCAGCCTGATCGCGAACATGATCGAAGGCGTGACCGACGGGTTCACCCGCGCACTGGAGATCCAGGGCGTCGGGTACCGCGCGGCGCTCAAGGGCCAGAACCTGGAGCTCGCACTCGGCTACTCGCACCCGGTCTTCATCGATGCCCCCGAGGGCGTCGAGTTCGAGGTTCCGCAGCCCACGCGCATCATCGTGAAGGGCACGAACAAGCAGGTCGTCGGCGAGACGGCGGCCAAGATTCGCAAGCAGCGTCCGCCGGAGCCCTACAAGGGCAAGGGCATTCGCTACGAGGGCGAATACGTCATCCGGAAGGTCGGTAAGCGCGCATGAGCGTCGTCACCAAGGAAGCGCGTCGGCTCAAGCGCCGGCGCCGCGTGCGGGCGAAGGTCTCCGGCACGGCCGAGCGGCCGCGCGTGGCGGTCTTCCGCAGCAACCGCGGGATCTTCGCGCAGGTCATCGACGACCTGGCCGGACACACCATCACCTCGGTCCAGTGGACCGAGGCGGAGTTCCGCGGCCTGGCCAAGATGGAGCAGGCCACGGCGGCCGGCAAGTTGCTTGCCGAGCGCGCCAAGGCCGCGGGCATCGACACGGTCGTCTTCGATCGCGGCGGATACCAGTACCACGGACGCGTCAAGGCGTTCGCTGAAGCGGTCCGCGAGGGCGGGCTCACCGTTTAGGAGCCACTGAACCTATGGCGATCGATAAGACAGTCAACCCCACGGGCCTCGACCTGCAGGAGCGGGTCGTGGAGATCAACCGCGTCGCGAAGGTCGTCAAGGGCGGCCGTCGTTTCTCGTTCACCGCGCTTGTGGTGGTCGGCGACGAGGAGTCCGTAGTCGGTATCGGCTACGGCAAGGCCAACGAGGTCCCGCTGGCGATTCAGAAGGCCGTCGAGCGGGCCAAGAAGGACCTGTTCCGCGTGCCCAAGCACAACACGACGATCACGCACCCCGTGATCGGGCGGTTCGGCTCGGGCCAGGTCATGCTCAAGCCGGCGTCGCCCGGTACCGGCGTGATCGCCGGTGGCGGCGTCCGCGCCGTGCTCGAGCTCGCGGGCCTGAACGACATCCTCAGCAAGAGCCTCGGCTCGCAGAACCCGATCAACCTGGTCAAGGCCACGGTCGAGGGTCTGCAGCAGCTGCGCACCCCGCGTGAGGTCGCGGAGCTGCGCGGTCTCAGCATCAAGGAGGTGCTGGGCCTGTCGGACAAGCCCGCGGAGGTCGTCGAGACCACCGACGCGCCCACCGATGAGAATGCCGAGGTCCCCGCGTGAGCACGCTGAAGGCCACCCAGTTCAAGTCCAAGATCGGTAGCAACCAGGCGCAGCTCGACACGCTGCGCTCGCTGGGGCTGCGTCGGATCGGGCACACCGTCGATGTCCAGGACACCCCGCAGGCGCGGGGCATGCTGCACGCCGTGCGGCACCTGGTCCGTGTTGAGGAGGGCTCATGAGCTCTGACGGCAACGAGACCATCGGTCTCCACTCCCTGAGCCCGGCTCCGGGAAGCCGCAAGCCGCGCAAGCGCGTCGGCCGCGGCCACGGCAGCGGCATGGGCAAGACGTCCGGTCGCGGTCACAAGGGCGCGGGCTCGCGCTCGGGTGCCAAGGACCGTGCGCGGTTCGAGGGCGGTCAGACCCCGCTGCAGGCGCGTATGCGCAAGCTGCGCGGTCCGAACAAGAAGACCTCGATGCCGTTCGAGCGCTTCCGCACCGAGACCCAGCCGGTCAACCTCGACGATCTCGCCGAGCGGTTCGAGTCGGGCGCCGAGGTGACGCTCGAGGCGATGAAGGCCAAGGGCCTGGGGACCCGCAACGGGATCCCCGTCAAGGTGCTCGGCCGCGGCGAGTTGTCTGCTCCGCTGACGATCCACGCCCACCGGTTCAGTGCCTCCGCGCGTAGCGCGATCGAGGCAGCCGGCGGCACCGTGGTCGTCGTCGAAGACTGACCGTCGACACCGGGGATCGCGTGGGACGAGTTCCGCGCGATTCGCGTACCATGCTGTTTCTTGCGCGGGCCACGGTGGCCCGCGCTGTAGTTCTCCGTCACTACTGACGCTGTCCTGACCTTCTTCCCACTGCGAGCACGAGAACGATGATCCGCATCCTTACCGGCGCGCTCACCGTCCCGGAGGTTCGTAAGAAGCTCGGGATCACGCTGTTCCTTCTGGCCCTCTACCGGATCGGCGCCCAGATCCCCGTTCCGGGGGTGTCGAAGGAGGGCCTGGCCTCGATCCAGGACTCCTTCCAGGGCGGAGCGCTACAGCTGCTCAACGTCTTCTCGGGCGGCGCGCTCAGTCAGATCGCGCTGTTCGCGCTCGGCATCATGCCGTACATCACGGCGTCGATCGTGATGCAGCTGCTCCAGGTCGTCGTTCCGTCGCTGGAGAAGCTGAAGCAGGAAGGCGAGATCGGGCAGCAGCGGATCACCCAGTACACGCGCTACCTGACGGTCGCCCTCGCGGCGGGCCAGTCGGTCGGCTACGTGCTGCTGTTCCGCACCTTCGAGACCGGCGGCACGCCGCTCGTCGAGAACTTCAACGCCGGCAACGTCTTCATGATCGCGGTCGCGCTGACCGCCGGTGCCGTCCTCGTCATGTGGATGGGCGAGCTGATCACGCAGCGCGGCGTCGGCAACGGCATGTCGCTGATGATCTTCGCGTCGATCGTGTCGGGCCTGCCCAACGGGATCAGCGCCTGGTGGAACAGCGGCGATCCGATCTTCAAGATCCTGCTGCCGTTCATCATCCTGGCGGTCGTCGCCGCGGTGGTCTTCGTCCAGGAGGGTCAGCGCCGGATCCCGATCCAGTACGCCAAGCGCGTTATCGGCACCCGGATGAGCGGCGGCGGCCAGACCTACCTGCCGCTGAAGGTCAACATGGCCAACGTGATCCCGGTCATCTTCGCGGCCTCGATCATGTCGATCCCGCCGACGATCGCCCAGTTCGTCACGCAGAACCAGGACAACGCGGTCCAGAACTTCCTGCTGCCGGGCTCGTGGACCTACATCGGGATGGAGACGATCTTCATCATCCTGTTCACCTACTTCTACACCGCGGTGACGTTCAACCCGGTGGAGCAGGCGGACAACCTGAAGAAGTACGGCGGGTTCATCCCCGGCGTGCGTCCGGGGCGGCCCACGGCGGAGTTCCTCGACCGGGTGCTGGCGCGCCTGACGTTCCCGGGTGCGCTCTACCTGGCGGCGGTCGCGGCGTTGCCGTCGATCCTCTTCAACCAGACGACGCAGGGCTTCGCCTTCGGCGGCACGTCGATCCTGATCGTGGTCGGCGTCGCGCTCGACACGGTCAAGCAGATCGAGGCGCAGCTGATGATGCGCAACTACGAGGGATTCCTGAAGTAGGGATTCCTGAAATGATCCGGCGCTGAGGGTCTGCATCGGAATCAGGGGTCGACCGTCGTGGTCGATGACCGAGCAGGGCGCCGCCCGGCGCCCGATACGGCCGGACCGCGCGTCCGGTCGAGGGTCCGGGTCGTGACCCGGCGACGCGTCAACGACCACGGCGAACGCGCCGATCCTTCCGCAGCATGTCCTGAACCGCCGTCCATCAGGGGTATTGAGAGCATGGCCGAACTGAATCTGATCCTCCTGGGGCCTCCCGGCGCCGGCAAGGGCACCCAGGGTGAGCGTCTGACGTCCGATCAGTCGCTCGCCTACATCGTCACGGGCGACATCCTGCGCGCCGCCGTACGGGACGGCTCGGATCTGGGTCTGCAGGCCAAGGGCTACATGGACGCCGGCGAACTGGTCCCCGACGAGTTGGTGATCGACCTGATCCTCGAGCGCGTGCGCCGCGAGGACGCGGCCGACGGCTTCGTGCTCGACGGCTTCCCGCGCAACATCGCGCAGGGCGAGGCGCTCGACGCCGCGCTCTCCGAGCTCGGCCGGGACCTCAACGGCGTGCTGCTGATCGACGCCGACGACGAGGAGATCGTCCGGCGGCTCTCCGGTCGCCGCGTGTCGGCCAGCGGGCGGATCTACCACCTGGAGTTCAGCCCGCCGAAGGTCGAGGGCAAGGACGACGTCGACGGCTCGCCGCTGATCCAGCGCGACGACGACCAGCCCGAGACGATCCGCAAGCGGCTCGGCGTCTACCACGAGCAGACCGAGCCGCTGGTCGAGTACTACGAGTCGCGCGGACTGCTCCGCCGGTTCGACGGGACCGCTCCCGTCGACGAGGTCGAGGGTCACATCCGCAAGACGGTCTCGACCTTGCGGTTGGAAGACTCGATCTAGGTCCCGTACGACCGCCCCTGATCGTGGCGATCGTGCTGAAGCGCCCGGACGAGGTTGCGGGCATCGCCGCCGCCGGCCGGATGGCGGCGGACGTGCTCGACGAGCTCGTCCGTCGTTGCGCCGTGGGGGTCAGTGGCCTCGACCTCGATGCGGTCGCCCGTGAGCTGATCGCGGAGCGGGGCGGGACGCCGACCTTCCTCGGCTACCGGGGATACCCGCAGGCGATCTGCGTCTCGGTCAACGACGTCATCGTCCACGGGGTCCCCAACGCGATCCCCTACGAGGACGGGGACGTGGTCTCGGTCGATGTCGGGGTGACGCTCGACGGCTGGGTCTCGGACACCGCGCGGACGACGATCGTCGGCGCCCCGTCCGGACGCGACGCGGCGCTGATCGAGGCCGCCGAGCAGGCGCTCGAGGCCGGTCTCGAGGCCTGCGTGGTCGGGGGCACGGTCGGCGACGTCGGCGCTGCGATCGAAGCCGCCGTCGGGGCCGCCGGGGCCACGGTCTACCCGACCCTGATCGGCCACGGCGTCGGTCACCAGCTGCACGAGGAGCCGCAGGTGCCGAACGTGGGCACCGCCGGCCGTGGCGCCCGCCTGGAGGCCGGCACCGTGATGGCGGTCGAGCCGATGATCAGTTGGGGTGCGCCGCACGTGCGACTCTCGACCGACGGGTGGTCGGTCTTCGCGCTCGACGGCGCCCGGGCCGCCCACGCCGAGGTCACGGTGGCGGTCACCGAGGACGGCGCGCAGGTGCTGACGCCGTGGGGCGACCGGTGGGATTCCCGGTCGGCCCGATGACCGCAGACCGCAGCTTCCGGCGCCGGCTGGTACTGTGATCAATCCGTCCGGGGGCCGTTCGACGTCCGCCGGGATCTGTCTGGTATCGTGCCGACCCTGTGCGCGCTGCGTTGAACAACGCCGCGCGTCTCAGTGGCTGGTAGCGAAGGTCTCGCGACCGTCAGAGCCAGTCCACTGATGAGCGAGCCGAGAAAGGGACCATGAAGGTACGACCGTCGGTCAAGCCGATGTGCGAGAAGTGCAAGGTCATCCGTCGTAACGGAAACGTCCTTGTGATTTGTCAGAACCCGCGCCACAAGCAGCGGCAGGGGTAACTGATGGCACGCATTTCAGGCATCAACATCCCGCTGAACAAGCGGATCGAGATTGGTCTCACCTACATCTACGGCATCGGCCGCTCGGGATCGAATGAGATCCTCGCCGCTACCGGGATCGATCGGGACACCAAGGTTCGCGACCTCACCGAGGAGCAGGTCTCTGCTCTCCGTGATCACATCGACCGCGACGTCGTGGTCGAGGGCGATCTCCGGCGTGAGCGCAACCAGAGCGTCAAGCGTCTGATGGAGATCGGCTGCTACCGCGGCCTCCGCCACCGTCGCAATCTCCCCGTCCGCGGGCAGAAGACGAAGACCAACGCGCGGACCCGCAAGGGCCCCAAGCGCATGCCGACGGTCGGCAAGAAGAAGCCCGGCAAGAAGTAGTAACGGAGTCCGTAGAACCTCATGCCCGCACCGAAGCGCCCCGCGCGTGGCCGCCGCAAGCCCAAGAAGAACATTCCGGTTGGCCAGGCCCACATCAAGACGAGCTTCAACAACACCATCGTCTCCCTGACCGACAAGTCCGGCAACGTGATTGCGTGGGAGTCCGCCGGAGGCGCGGGCTTCAAGGGTTCGCGCAAGTCGACCCCGTTCGCCGCGCAGGTGACCGCCGACTCTGCCGCCCGCAAGGGCATCGAGCAGGGCCTGGAGAAGGTCGAGGTCTTCGTCAAGGGCCCCGGTTCCGGTCGTGACACCGCGATCCGCTCGCTGCAGGCGGCCGGACTCGAGATCACCACGGTCCGCGACGTGACGCCCCAGGCGCACAACGGCTGCCGACCGAAGAAGCGTCGCCGCGTCTGATCGACCGCGCTGTCGCACGGACGCCGCATCCCCGCTGAGGGCGGCGGCTCCGTCAGTACCTGTCGGGACCGGGAGGCCAAGCGGCCCAGGTTCCGACAGCGCAGGACCCGCCGCACCGGTTGCGGCGTCGGGAACGAGGGACGTGCACACCCGGTTCCCGCCCGAAGTACCGCGATCGACTCGCCCGCCGATCGCCCGTCGTCCGACGAAGCAAGGACTCTAATGCTCGATTACCAGACCCCTCGGATCACCCGCGAATCCGTCGAGGACAACCGCGGCACGTTCACGATCGAGCCCCTCGAGCGCGGCTTCGGCTACACCTTCGGCAACTCGCTGCGGCGGGTGCTGCTCAGCTTCCTGTCGGGCGCCGCGGTCACCAACGTCCGCATCGAGGGCGTCGCGCACGAGTTCACGACGCTCGAGGGCGTCAAGGAGGACGTGACCGACATCGTCCTCAACCTCAAGACGCTGGTCTGCCGGATGCACTCCGACGCGACCGAGGTCGAGGCCCCGCTGGTCGCCGAGGGTCCGGGCGAGATCACCGCCAAGGACATCGACCTGCCCGCGGGCGTCGAGATCCTCAACCCGGACGCGCACATCGCGACGCTCGAGGCCGGCACCAAGCTCGAGGTCTACCTGACCATCGGTCAGGGCCGCGGCTACCGCTCGGCCGACGAGAACAAGACCGCGGATCAGCCGATCGGCGTGATTCCGATCGACTCGATCTTCTCGCCGATCCGCCGCGTCGCCTACCGCGTCGAGCCGGCCCGCGTCGGTCAGCGCACCGACTTCGACCAGCTGACGCTGGACATCGAGACCGACGGCTCGCTCGAGCCCGGTGGCGCGCTGCGCGAGGCCTCCGAGATCCTGATCCAGCAGCTGGCGGTCTTCACCGACCCCGATCGCGTCGAGGAACTGCGCGCGTCGATCGGCGGCGAGCTGGAGGACGGCCTCGGCGGCGATCACGGATACGGTGATCCGACCGACGAGATGATGATCGAAGAGCTCGAGTTGGGCGTTCGGTCGTACAATTGCTTGAAGCGGGCTGGGATCCAGACCGTTGGCGACCTGACCTCGAAGACCGAGGCCGAGCTCGCCGCCATCCCGAACTTCGGGAAGAAGTCGATCGACGAGGTCGTGGAGACCCTCGCCGCGCGGGGCTACGGCCTCCGCGACGAGTAATCTCCCCGTTCGCCGGCGAGTAGCCCAGAAAGACCGTTAACGATGCGCCATCAGAAGACCCGCCACAAGCTCAGCCGCGACAGCGCTCACCGTAAGGCGCTGCTCCGCAACCTCTGCAAGGAGGTCATCGAGCACGAGCGGATCAAGACGACCGAGGCCAAGGCCAAGGCGCTCAAGCCCGAGATCGAGCAGCTGATCACGCTGGCCAAGCGCGGCGACCTGCACGCCCGCCGCCAGGCGCTGAAGGCGCTCGGCCAGGACAAGTTCTCGGCCTACAAGCTGTTCGAGGACATCGCGCCGCGGTACTCGTCGCGCCCCGGGGGCTACACCCGGATCATGAAGCTCGGGCCGCGCAAGAGCGACTCGACCGAGATGGTCCTGATCGAGCTCGTCTGAGCAGACTTCGCGCCCGGGGCGATCGCTCCGGGGCACGCAGGTTCTGACGGCCGCCCCTGGGCGGCCGTTCTGCGTTCTGGGCCGATGTCCCGGCCGCTGGATCACCGGGCCGCCGCGGGTCGCCCGCGTCAGGCACCATGTTGCGCTGTGACGGTGCGCCTGGAGATCGAGTACGACGGAGCCGAGCTCTGGGGCTGGGCGGCGCAGCCCGGCATCCGCTCGGTCCACGGCGAGCTGCAGCGCGCGCTCGGCACGGTCCTCCGCACCCCGACCTCGCTGACCGTCGCGGGACGGACCGATCGCGGGGTCCACGCGGTCGCCCAGGTCGCCTCGTACGACGGCGCGGTCCCCGACCTCTACAGCCTCAACTCGGTGCTCCCGCACGACGTCGCGGTGCGCTCGGCGGTCGAGGTCGCCGACGGCTTCGACGCGCGGCGGATGGCGACCAGCCGGACCTACTGCTTCCGGGTGCTGGGCCGGCGCAACCCGTCGCCGTTCCACCGCGGCCGGGCGCTGTGGTTTCCCCACGCCCTGGACGATCGGCTGCTGGTGCGCTGCGCCGACGCGCTGGTCGGGACGCACGACTTCACGGCCTTCACCCCGGCCGAGACGGAGCACGTGCTGTTCCGGCGGACGATCCACCGCGCGGAGTGGCGCCGTACCGGCGACCTGCTCGAGTTCTGGATCGAGGGGCAGTCGTTCATGCGCCACATGAACCGCGTGCTGGTCGGGACGATCATCCAGGTCGCCAACGGCCGCCGCGACTTCGCCGACTTCCGCGCCCTGCTCGACGGTGCTCCGCGCGAGGCCGCGGGGCCGACGCTGGCCCCGCACGGCCTGCACCTGGCGGGCATCGGCTACCCGGACGACGTCGGCGGGCCGGCGATCGCCCCGCCCGAGTGGGGCGTCCCGCCGTGGGGCTGGTGAGCCACTCATCTAGGCTGGGGAGAGCATGACCACGCGCGTCCTCCTGACCAACGACGACGGCATCCACGCCGAGGGACTGCAGGCGATGCGGCGCGTCCTGTCGCGTCTGCCGGGGATCGACCTGCAGGTCGTCGCGCCGGACGGCAACCGTTCGGCGACATCGCGCTCGATCACGGTGCGCCACCCGCTGACCGTCCGCGAGGAGACCTTCGACGACGGGACCGTCGGTCAGGCCACCGACGGCACGCCGACCGACTGCGTGCGGCTGGCCGCGCAGGGGATCATCGAGGACTGGCAGCCCGACCTGATCGTTAGTGGGATCAACCACGGCGCGAACCTGGGGGAGGACGTCACCTACTCCGGGACCGTCGCGGCGGCGCTCGAGGGCGTGGTCCACGACATCCCGGCGGTCGCGGTCTCGATGGCGTCGCCCCACGGCGACTGGTCGCTGCGCCGCGAGCACACGTGGGACTTCTCGGTGGCGGCCGAGATCGCGGGACGGATCGTCGCCGAGGTCGAGCGCGTGAGCCGGCAGACCGGGACGCTGCCGATGCCCCGCCGCACGATCCTCAACGTCAACGTGCCGTACAGCGGCAGCGGCGCGGCCCCGCTCGCCGTCGAGGTGACCCGGCTCGGGCGCCGGCTCTACCGCGACGAGCTGCGGCCGATCGACGTCCACGAGGACGGGTCCCGTACCTACTGGCTCTACGGGGCCGCGCACGGCGCGGAGCTGACACCCGGGACGGACCTGCACGCGATCGACCAGGGCCACGTCTCGGTCACGCCGCTGCACCTGGACCTGACCAGCGAGTCGGCGATCGCGCCGCTCGCCGGCCACGGTTTCGAGGGGCTGCTGGACCAGATCGGCGAGCTGCTCGAGTAGCGCCGGCGTCGTCTGGGCGGTCCACCGGGACCGGGGATCGGCCGTCGGGCTGCGGTCGGTCGGGCGGGCTTCGTATTCTCGGGCGGTGACTGCGGACGCTGCTGACGGCCCGAAGACCGCCGCGGACCTGCCCCCGGCGCCGTCGGGCGACGATCCGGCCGTGCGCGCCGACTGGCTGCGCGAGGTCGTCACCTACCACCGCAAGCGCTACTACGAGCAGGACGATCCGGAGATCGGCGACGACGAGTACGACGCGTTGTTCGGCGAGCTCGAGACGCTCGAGCGCGAGCATCCCGAGCTGGCCTTCCCCGACTCGCCGACCCAGCGCGTCGGCGGCGCCCCGATGGAGCGGCTGCCGAAGGTCCCGCACGAGCAGCCGATGCTCTCGCTGGCCAACGCCAAGGAGCCGGACGAGCTCCGCGCCTGGGTCGACCGGATGCGGACCCACCTGGCCCGCGAGGGGATCGCCGATCCCGCCTTCCGGTTCGTGATCGAGCCGAAGATCGACGGCCTGGCGATGAGCCTCCGCTACGAGGACGGCCTCCTGGTCCGCGCCACCACCCGCGGCGACGGCGAGGTCGGCGAGGACGTCACGGCCAACATCCGCACGATGCCGACGGTGCCGTTGCGGGTCGAGGGGGCCCCGGCCGTGCTCGAGGTCCGTGGCGAGATCTACATGGCGCTCGCCGACTTCGCGCGGCTCAACGAGCGGCGGGTCAGCGCGGGCGAGGAGCCGTTCATGAACCCGCGCAACTCGGCGGCCGGGTCGATCCGCCAGCTCGACCCGAAGCTGGCCGCGCGTCGCCCGCTGCGGCTCTGGGCCTACGGGGTCGGCGTCGTCGACGCGGTGCCGCACGACGACCCGGCGGAGGGCACCGGAACCGCCTCCTCCGGGACCGGTGGCGCCGCCGGGACGTCCTCGACGGTCGGTGGCGTGCTCGGCGTCGACGGCCACGCCGGGACCCTCGACTGGCTGCGCGACCACGGCTTCCCGGTCAACGACCAGGTCCAGGTCGTCGAGACGCTCGACGAGATCCTCGCCGCCTGCGACGCCTGGGAGCAGCGGCGCGAGCGGCTGCCGTTCGAGATCGACGGCGTGGTGATCAAGGTCGACGACCACGAGCTGCAGCGCCGGCTCGGCAGCGTCGGACGCGATCCCCGCTGGGCGATCGCCTGGAAGTTCCCGCCGCGGACCGCGGTGACGAAGCTCAAGGACGTGATCTGGAGCGTCGGCAAGTTCGGCGACCTGCACCCCTACGCCCAGCTCGAGCCGGTCAACGTCTCGGGCGTGACGGTCAGCCAGGCGACGCTGCACAACGAGGAGGACCTGGCGCGCAAGGACGTCCGGCCGGGGGACCGCGTGATCGTGCTCCGCGCCGGCGACGTGATCCCGCAGGTGATCTCGCCGGCCCCGCACGAGATCGACCGCGAGGACCGCGGCCCGGCGGCGCAGCCGCCGTCCCACTGCCCGGCCTGCGGGACCGCGACGGAGAAGCCCGAGGACTCGGTCTTCACCCGCTGTCCCAACCGCGGCGGCTGTCCCGGCCAGCAGTGGCAGCTGCTGCGGCACTACGTGAGCCGGGGCGCGATGGACATCGACGGCCTGGGAGAGAAGCAGGTCCAGACCCTGCTCGACCGGGGCCTGGTTCGGGACGCCGCGGACCTCTACCGGCTGCAACCCGAGCAGCTGGTCGAGCTGGACGGTTTCGCCGAGACGTCGGCCAAGCGGATCGTCGCGGCGATCGAGGACTCCAAGCAGCGGCCGTTCGGGCGCGTCCTGTTCGGGATCGGGATCGAGGAGGTCGGGGCGGTCACCGGCCGCAACCTGGCCGCGCGCTTCCGGACGATCGACGCGCTGCTGGACGCCACCCCGGAGGCGCTCGCCGAGACCCCCGGGGTCGGCGCGAAGATGGCCACGATCATCGCGGGGCGGATGGCCGACCCGGCCTTCCGGGACGTGATCGAGCGCCTGCGTGAGGCGGGCGTCCCGCTCGAGGTCGAGGACACGGGCGACGCCACGGACGTCACGCTGCTGGAGGGCGTGACCGCGGTGCTGACCGGCACGCTGCCGACCCTCACCCGCGAGCAGGCGACGGAGCGGCTGCTGGCCGCCGGGGCCCGCGTCACGACGTCCGTGTCGAAGAAGACCAGCGTGCTGGTCGCGGGGGACGAGGCGGGATCCAAGCTCGACAAGGCCGAGCGCCTCGGCGTCCCGGTGCTCGACGAGGCCGGGCTGCAGCGGCTGCTCGCGGAGGGCCCGTCGGTGCTCGCCCCCGACGACGCGAGCGAGGACGGGGCGGACGCCGACGATGCGGCCGACGGCACCGCTGCCAAGGACGCCGACGGGGCCTGATCGGCGCTCCGCTTCCGGCTCGTCCGGATTCGGCGAGGTGCTACTGTCGAACGGTCGACACTCCGCCTACGTAGCCGGGGCGTTCTGCGCCCACTCGGGTTCCGCACCGTTCGCGGTGGATTGACCCGGGGGTTACGAGTGTCATGCCCGCCCAGGCTCGACACGAGGTCCTGGGACATTAAGTAGTTCAGGGGCGGGGCTGGTCGACATTTCGGGCGGGTCGCTTCGGCGGCCCGCCCGGACTCGTTCTTCGGACCTATCGGGATGGGTCCATTGGGCCTTGTCGGTCAGCTCCGAGCGAGCCGCGCGACGAAGCGGTCCTGGAACTGCCGCGCGCTCCACGGGCTCGACCCGTTCTGCAGGATCGCGAATGCCAGCTCGCGCCCGGAGACGGTGGTGCAGTAGCCGGCGAGCGCCGACACGCCGTTGATCGTGCCGGTCTTGGCCCGGCACCGGCCCTGGGCCGCGGTGCCGCGCATCCGCTTGGCCAACGTGCCGCTGGCGCCCGCACGCGGCAGAGCGGCCTGGATCACGGGGGAGAGCGACGGGTCGTTGTGCAGGTGGACCAGCAGCCGCGTGACCAACGCCGGGCTGACCCGGTTGCGGCGCGTCAGTCCCGAGCCGTCGTGGATCTCCGGCGCGACCCCGAGCGCGGGCTTGAGGATTGTCCGCAGGGCGCGACTGCCGGCGATCGTGGTCGCGGGCACGGACGTCCGCTGGGCGGCGCACGGCTGGTCCTCGTCGGTCGGCGGCAGGCGCCAGTCGCGGACCACGGCGAGGCCGGCCCGCTGGCGGCAGGCGCCCTCGCTGCCGTCGGCGGAGACCAGGCCCTTCATCAGGGTCTCGGAGACGAAGTTGTCGGACGGCAAGAGGATCCGCGCGGCGAGCGTGCGAACGTCCGGGCCGACGAAGGTCGCGATCGGCGTGGCGGTCTCGGGGGCGGCGCCGAGCACCGGTGATCCCGGCACCGTCACCCCGGACCGGCGCAGCGAGGTCCGGAAGGTCGTCGCGGCCGTGATCGCGGGGTTCGCCGCGCGCCAGCCGCGGTTGATCGTCAGCGCTCCGAGCACGCCCCCCATGTCGGGATCGACGGCCTGGTGGGTCCGGTCGGCGCCGCGCCACCCGTCGAACGCCCCGGCGTCGACGATCAGCTTGCCGGTCACGCG
>Ga0265296_1001502_pt1 | contig 26702 bp, 24 predicted proteins | sample MunlanPumphouse1_FD_189073 | JGI IMG/M metagenome (GOLD analysis project Ga0265296, IMG submission 189073) | Groundwater microbial communities from a municipal landfill in Southern Ontario, Canada - Pumphouse #1 | ecosystem: Environmental > Aquatic > Deep subsurface > Groundwater | place... | reverse complement strand
AAAAGGCGAGATGGAAGAAGTGGTCATCGCCGGTCCTACCTGCGACAGCGCCGATATCATGTACGAAAACTACAAGTACGGCCTGCCGCTGAACCTGGCCATTGGTGATCGCCTGTACTGGTTGTCCACCGGTGCGTACACCACCAGCTACAGCGCGGTTGAATTCAACGGTTTCCCACCGCTGAAATCCTTCTACGTCTAACACCGGCCCACTGTAGGAGCGAGCTCGCTCGCGAAGAACCCGAGAACGACGCGTTCATTCTGAATGTACGCGTTATCGTTAGCGATCTTCGCGAGCAAGCTCGCTCCTACAGGGTTTCAAGCTGCGCCTTGTGCAGCCGGTCGTACGCCACTGTTGACCACCCGCCTCCACTGCTAAGCGGCTGGACGTTACATACAAAAGCCCCGTGCATCGGATGCCCGGGGCTTTTGCATGTAAAAAGGAATCTTTCTCGACAACTCACGGCATAATGCGCGCCGTAAAATTCCTATCCAGCTCAGCGAGGCCGTCCGACGTGTTGAAGAAGACCCTATTCCAGTTGCACTGGTTTTTCGGCATTACCGCCGGGCTGGTGTTGGCATTGATGGGGATTACCGGGGCTGCGTGCTCGTTCCAGGATGAGATCCTGCGGGCGCTCAACCCGACGGTACTGACCGTGGAGAAGCAACCTGCCGGTGTGCTGCCACCCGCCGAACTGGTGCGCAAACTCGAAGCTACCGAAGGCAAGACCGTGTCCATGCTGTGGGTGGAAAGCGAAAGTGGCAACGCCGCCCGCGTCTTCTTCACGCCGCCAGCGGGCGAACGCCGGGGGCAGATGCGCTACTTCGACCCGTACACCGGCGACTACCTGGGCGACGCCGTCGGCCAGGATTTTTTCGGCTTGATGTTGCAACTGCACCGCTTCCTGGCCATCGGTGATACCGGCCGGCAAATCACCGGTGCCTGTACGCTGATCCTGATTTTCTTCTGCCTCTCTGGCCTGTACCTGCGCTGGCCGCGCCAGGTAGCGAGCTGGCGCGCCTGGTTGACCCTGGACTGGCGCAAGAAAGGCCGCAGCTTCAACTGGGACCTGCACTCGGTGTTCGGCACGTGGTGCTTGCTGTTCTATCTGTTGGCGGCGCTCACCGGCCTGTACTGGTCCTACGAGTGGTACAGCAAAGGCCTGACTCGATTGTTGTCCGATGCCCCGCAAAACGAGCGGGTGCGCAACCGTGGCCCAGCGCCTGCGGGGCCGGCCCCCGTCGCCAACTACGACGCCATCTGGAGCAGCATCTACAGCACCGCCGGCCCGCACTTGAGCGCCTACAACATTCGTATGCCAGCTGTCGCCGGGCAACCGGCCACGGTCTACTACCTGTTGCAGAGTTCTCCCCATGACCGCGCGTTGAACCAGATCAACCTGGACCCGGCCACCGGCGTGGTCAAAAGCGTCGAGCGCTATGCCGACAAAAGCCTCAAGGCGCAGTTGCTGACCAGCATCTATGCGCTGCATGTGGGCAGTTATTTCGGCCTGGCGGGGCGGATCATCCTCACCGTCACTTCGCTGTGCATGCCGTTGTTCTTTATTACCGGCTGGCTGCTGTACCTCGACCGCCGTCGCAAAAAACGCCAGGTGCGCGATGCCCGCAAAAGCCTGGGCAGCAACCGCAGTGATGCACCGGCCTGGCTGATCGGTTTCGCCAGCCAGAGCGGCTTTGCCGAACAGCTGGCCTGGCAGACCGCCGGCCAATTGCAGGCCGCCGGGTTGCCGGTCAAGGTGCGATCCCTGGGCAGCGTCAGCGAAGAGGACTTGCGCCAGTCGGAACATGCACTGTTTGTAGTCAGCACCTTCGGCGACGGCGAAGCACCGGACAGCGCACGCGGCTTCGAACGCAGCGTGCTGGGCGGCGACCTCAGTCTCAAGGGCCTGAACTATTCCGTGCTGGCCCTGGGTGATCGTCAATACCAACACTTCTGCGGCTTTGCCCGGCGCCTGCACTTCTGGCTGACCAACCAGGGCGGCAACGCCTTGTTCGCCCCGGTCGAGGTCGACAGCGGCGACGAAGAAGCCCTGCTGCACTGGCAACAACAACTGGGCCAGATCACCGGCCACGCACCGGCAGCTGCATGGGCCAGCGCCAGCTACGAGAACTGGACCTTGAGCCAACGCACCCTGCTCAACCCTGACAGCAGCGGCTCGGGTGTTTACCTGTTGGGGCTCAACCCGCCCGCACCACGTGACTGGCTGGCCGGCGACCTGGTGGAAGTCGTGCCGCGCAATTGTCCGTGGGCCGTCGAACATTTCCTCGATGGCCTGGGCATTGCCGGCACGGACGAAGTACTGATCGATGGCTTGGCGCGCCCCTTGGAACAGGTGCTTGCCGGCCGTCAGCTGCCGGACAATCGCGTACACCTGGTCGGCCTGCATGCGCGCGCCCTGGTGGACGCACTGGTGCCGTTGGCCATGCGCGAATACTCCATCGCCTCGATTGCCAGCGATGGCGTGCTGGAATTGATCGTGCGCCAGGAGCGTCATAGCGACGGCAGCCTGGGCCTGGCATCCGGCTGGCTGACCGAGCACGCACCACTGGGTTCGGCGATCAGCCTGCGTGTACGGCGCAACAGCGGTTTCCACCTTCCAGTCGACCCAGTGCCGATGATTCTGCTGGGCAACGGCACCGGCCTGGCGGGCTTGCGCAGCTTGCTCAAGGCACGCATCGCCGACGGTCAGCAACGTAACTGGCTGCTGTTTGGCGAACGCAACATCGCCCATGACTACCATTGCCAGGACGAGCTGCAAGGCTGGCTGGCCAGTGGCGACCTGGCGTTGCTGGACCTGGCGTTTTCGCGGGACCAGGCAGAGAAGGTCTACGTTCAGGATCGCCTGCGCGAATCCGCCGATGTGCTGCGTAAATGGCTGGCCGATGGCGCGGTGATTTATGTATGCGGGAGTTTGCAGGGCATGGCGGCGGGGGTCGATCAGGTGTTGGTGGAGGTCCTGGGAAGTGAAGCCGTGGAACGGCTGATCGAACAGGGCCGTTACCGCCGGGATGTCTACTGACAAACATGATGGTTCCAGCTGGCTTGCCAGCGATGAGCATAAGTATCTACACAACATCTAGAAACTGACGCCCCCCCGTGGCGAGCGGGCTTGCCCCGCGCTGGGCTGCGAAGCAGCCCTAAACCCGCCTATCGCGGTTTATCTGAAGAAACGCGGCGGGCTTGTTGGGGCTGCTTCGCAGCCCAGCGCGGGGCAAGCCCGCTCGCCACGGAGGGCGTCAGTTTCTGAAAGTGGTGTAGATACCGATGCAGCGACGAGGCCCTTGAGCCTTGCGTCAACCTCGCGGCCGCCATCGCCGGCAAGCCGGCTTCTACAGGGGTTAGTTAGGCGACTGCCAGTTCGACGGCCTCGGGGCGCTTGATCACGGCGTATACCAACCCGGTGAGCACGCTGCCGGCAACGATCGCCGCCAGATACAGCAGTGCATGGTTGATCGTGTTCGGGATCAGCATCACAAACAGCCCGCCATGGGGTGCCATCAACTTGCAGCCGAAGTACATCGACAAGGCACCGGTCAATGCGCCACCCGCGATGCTGGCCGGGATAACACGCAGCGGGTCCTTGGCAGCGAACGGGATGGCGCCTTCCGAGATAAAGCACATGCCCAGGATCAACGCGGCCTTGCCGGCTTCGCGTTCGGTCTGGGCAAACTTGCGCCGGGCCAGGAACGTAGCGATAGCCATGCCAATCGGCGGCACCATGCCCGCCGCCATGGTGGCGGCCATCGGCGCGCCGCTCTGGGAGGCCAGCAGGCCGACGGAGAACGCGTAGGCCGCCTTGTTGATCGGCCCGCCGAGGTCGGCGCACATCATCCCGCCCAACAAGATACCCAGCAGCACCGCATTGGTGGTGCCCATGGTGCTGAGGAAATCGGTCAGGCCTGCCAGCATTTGCGCCACGGGCGGGCCGATCAGGTAGATCATCGCCAGGCCGGTGAACAGGCTCGCCAGTAACGGGATGATCAGGATCGGCTTGAGCGACTCCAGGCTTTGCGGCAACGGCACCATACGGGTGATCAGCTTGACGCTGTAGCCGGCGAGAAAACCGGCGAAGATCCCGCCGATAAAGCCCGCGCCCAGGGTACTGGCCAACAGCCCGCCGATCATCCCCGGCGCGAGCCCCGGACGGTCGGCGATCGAGTAGGCGATGTAGCCGGCGAGCAGCGGCACCATCAGGGTGAAGGCGTGGTCGCCGACCGCCCTGAGGGCCGCCGCCAAGGTGCCGGGCTGCTCGTAAGCGTGGATACCGAACACGTAGGACAGGGCAATCAACAAGCCCCCCGCCACCACCATCGGCAACATGAACGACACCCCGGTCAGCAGGTGTTTGTAGACCCCGGTTTTCTCCGTCTTGGCTACCGCGCCACTGGCGGCGCTTTCCTGCTGGGCCTCGGCCAGGGCTTTATCGAGGATCGCGGCGGATTGCTTGAGCGCAATGCCGGTGCCGCAACGGTAGATTTTCTTGCCGGCAAAGCGCTCCGTGGCCACTTCGATATCGGCGGCCAGCAGCACCACATCGGCATCGCGAATGGCTTGCTCGCTCAAGGGTGTACGTGCGCCCACCGAGCCCTGGGTTTCCACCTGCAGGTCATAGCCCTTGGCCTTGGCGGCCTGCTGCAATGCCTCGGCGGCCATAAAGGTGTGGGCCACGCCGGTAGGGCAGGCCGTGATGGCGACAATGCGCGGTGCGTTTTTTACGGTCGGCACGCTGGCGCTGGCAACGTACAACTGGGCTTCTTGCGCGCCCCGTTGCAGCACCGCTTCAACGTCCTGCAACGCCTGGGCCGGGGTGCTCTGATACACGCGTTTGCCGACAAAGCGCTGCATGTCCACGGGCGTGCTGGCGACCAGCAACACCCACTCGGCCGCGTCAATTGTGGCCTGGGAAAGTGCGCGCTCGGAGTGGTTCGCATCCACCACTTCGACGCTGGTGCTCCAGCCCTGGCGTTGCGCGGCGGCGTCCAGCAAGCGGGCGCACAGCACACTGGTGACCATGCCGTTGGGGCAGGCGGTAACAATGGCTAATTTCATCACAAACCCTCTTATTGTTCTGTCAGCGGGCGTACGTGCACGCCGCTTTCCAGACGCGCCAGTTGCGCGTCGTCGCTGATGCCGAAACCGATCTGCGTGACCGCCATGGCGGCAATCGCGGTGGCGCGGCGCAGGGTCTGCTCAGGCGCTTCGCCGCTGAGCAGGCCGTGCAGCATGCCCGCCAGCAAGGAGTCGCCGGCACCTACGGTACTGGCGACGCTGACCTTGGGCGGCGTGGCGTGCAACGCTGCGTTGGGGCTGAACCAGTTCACACCGTCGGCCCCGTGGGACACCACCACATGCTCCACGCCTTGGGCGTGCAAATGCGCAGCCGCGCGGGCTTGTTGGGCGACGGTTTGCGTGGGGCAGTCGAGCGCTTCAGCGAGTTCTTCAGTGTTGGGTTTGATCAACCACGGCGCGGCTTTCAAGCCAGCACGCAGCGCTTGGCCACTGGTGTCCAGGGCGACTTTCAAACCGAGGTCTTTGAGCGTCTCCAGCAAACCCTGGAACCACTGCGGGCTGACGCCCCGCGGCAAGCTGCCGGCGACCACCACCGCATCGAACTCGGGGCCGATCACCGCGATCAGCTTGAGCAATTGCGCTTGCGCCTTTTCGCTCACCAGCGGCCCCGGTGCATTGATATCGGTGACCCGACCATCCTGCTCGGCAATCTTGATATTGCTGCGGGTTTCGCCCGGCACACGAATAAACGCATCGCCAAACCCGCGGCTGGCGATCAGGGCCTCGAAAGCCTCGGGGTTTTGCGCGCCGAGAAATCCACCGACGCTCACGTAATGGCCCAAATCAGCCAGCACCTGCGCCACGTTCACGCCCTTGCCGGCGGCATGGGTCAGCAGGGTTTCGCTGCGGTTGACCTCACCCGGTTCCAGGCACGCCAAACGCACCGTCAGGTCCAACGCCGGGTTCAGCGTCAGGGTCAGAATCTTCGCCATTTACACGGCCTCCACAAGCGTACGCACTTGGGCAGGGGAGCCCATCGCCAGTGCTTGCTGCGCCAGGCCCCGGGCCTCGCTCAGACTGAATTCACGCACCCGGGCCTTGACCTCGGGAATACTGCGCGCCGACACACTCAACTCATCCACACCCAGGCCCACCAACACCGGCACCGCCAGCGGATCCGCTGCCAACTCGCCACACACCCCCACCCATTTGCCATGGGCATGGGCCGCACGCACCGTGATGTCGATCAGTTGCAACACCGCCGGGTGCAGGCCGTCAGCCTGGGCCGACAGGGTTGGGTGACCACGGTCGATCGCCAAGGTGTACTGGGTCAGGTCATTGGTGCCGATGCTGAAAAAGTCCACTTCCTGGGCCAATACCGGCGCCAGCAGCGCCGCCGAAGGTACTTCGATCATGATCCCCAATTGCAGGTCCGCCACCGGGATCTGCTCGCGCAAACGTTCGGTCATGTCCCGGGCCTGGCGCCATTCATCGACGCTACCGACCATGGGAAACATGATGCGCAGCGGGCGACCGTCCGCCGAGCGCAACAGCGCGCGCAGTTGCGCTTCCATGATCTGTGGGCGTTGCAGGGTCAGGCGGATGCCCCGCACACCGAGGAACGGGTTTTCTTCCTTGGCAATCGGCCAGTAAGGCAGCGGCTTGTCACCGCCCACATCCAGGGTGCGCACCACCAGCGGACGGCCGGCCAGGCCGTCGAGCACACGGCGGTATTCGGCTTCCTGGGTGGCTTCGTCCGGGGCCTGGGAATGGGCCATGAAAATCAACTCGGTACGCAGCAGGCCAATACCCTCGGCGCCCTGCTCGACGGCGCCAGCCACACCGGCGCTTTCGCCGATATTGGCGAACACTTCCACAGCATGCCCGTCACGGGTCAAGGCCGGTTCATGGCGCTGTGCGGCAGCGGCCTGCAGCCGTTGCTCGCGGGTATCGCGTTCCTGGATGGCGCGCTGCAAAGTGCTGGCATCGGCCTCCACATGCAGGCGCCCACGCTGGCCGTCGAGCAATAAAGGCGTGCCCGAGGCCAGCAGCAACACCGCCGGCCCGGCGCCGACCAGCGCCGGGATCCCCAGGGCGCGGGCGACGATGGCGCTGTGGGCCGTAGCACCACCGCGTGCGGTAAGAATCCCGGCCACCCGCACCGGGTCAAGGCGCGCCACATCCGATGGGCCGACTTCATCCATCACCAGAATGTAGGGCTCGTCGGGTTCCTGTGGGGTTTGGACACCACACAGTTGCGCCAGCACACGCCGGCCAATATCCCGCAGGTCTGCGGCGCGTTCGGCGAGCAACGCGTCCTGCAAGGACTCCTGCTGCTTGGCGGCCGCTTCGATCACACTCATCCACGCAGCTTCGGCGCTTTCGCCCTGTTTGAGCCGGGTGTCGACTTCGTCGGTCAGTTCCGGGTCGTCGAGCATTTCCTGGTGGGTGATGAAAATTTCGCGGATCGCCTTGGACGTGCTGCGCTCGATCAAACCCTGGATATCAGCGCGCACCTCGCGCAACCCCGCGGATAAACGCTCGCGCTCGGCACTGGCCGACTCGCCGCGCAGTGGATAGTCAAAAGGCTGCAACACCTGGATATGGGCCGGGCCGATGGCAATCCCGGGGGCGGCGGCGATGGCCTGGATCAGGCTGCCGGAAGCGGGCGCGCGCAATGGCGGCTCGCTCTCGACCTCTTCGACCCGCGCACTGACGGCCGGCAGAGGCTCGACCTCTTCGCCCAGGCCGGCTTGTACTGCCGCCAACAACGCCGGAAGGGCGTCGTCGGCAATGCCGGGCTCGGCGACAAATTCCAGCACCTGACCCCGCCGGGCGCCGAGGCTGAGCAGTTTGCTCAAGCTCTTGACCGACACGGCGCCGCCCTGCCCGTCCACGATCCGCACGCGGATCTCACCGTCGAAGCTCTTCGCCAGTTGGGCCAGGGCCTTGGCCGGCCGCGCATGCAGGCCATGGGCGTTGGCCAGGGCGATCCGGGCGCTGGGCCAGTCGGCGGGCAATTCGCCACCCAGCACTTCGAGAACCGCGCGGCTGCTGGTGGCACGTCCCAGTTCCTGGCCGCGCCCTTCAATCAGCAAGGCGCACAGGCGCTCGAGCAATGCCTGATGAGCTTCGCCGAGGCTGGCCAGGCAAAACAGGCCGCTCAAGGGTTGGCCCAGGTAGCGCATGGGCTTGTCCGGGGTGACGAAGGCCAGGCCCGGACGCTTGACCGTTTGTTCGCTGTGCAACCACCACAGGCCATCGCCCAGGGGCAGTGCATCGACTTGCTGTAGCACCGCCGCGAAACCATTGCTCACACAGTCGGCCTGGCGCAGCAGGCGGGCGCCGCGCCACACCAGCTCTTCAAAATCGTCGGCGGATACGCCCAGGCCGATCATCTGGGCATCCAGCGCCAACTCCTGGGGCGCGCCTTGCAGCAGTTTGAGCAGCGCATCGGCCGAGGTGGCGCGGCACAACGCCTGGCCCAGGTCGGTTTCACCGAGGGCGCGGGTCAGCAGTTGCAGCAGGCGCAGGTGTTCGTCGGATTTGGCGGCAATGCCAATCGCCAGGTAGACGATCTGGCCATCGCCCCAATCCACACCTTGGGGAAACTGCAACAGGCGCACGCCGGTGGCGAACACCTGGTCGCGGGTTTCGGGGGTGCCGTGGGGGATCGCAATACCTTGGCCGAGGAAGGTCGAGCCTTGCGCTTCACGGGCTTGCAGGCCGCTCAGGTAGCCTTCGGCGACCAGGCCGTCGGCCACCAGTTTTTCGGCGAGCAGTTGCAAGGCAGCAGACTTATCCACAGCCACCTGGCCCATGGATATCTGCTCTACGGTGAGCTCAAGCATGCCTTTCTCCTAGTTAGTGCGGTGTGCGCACTAGGTATTGTTTTGAATAAATCAGCGCAAATCTGTTAATGAAAAACTGACTGAGCAGTCAATTGGCAGTGACTACTCAGCGGCGAACATCGTAAAAATACCCTTGCTGAAACGTTTAATCTAGATTTTCTGGCAGATTACTGGGTAATTCTGCATTCTTGAAGCACCACTCGGCACTTGAGTTGCGACAATGGTCGCCTGCAGTAATCGGTTACGATTGGACAAAATGTCGGGGCAAGCTCTAAAAAACAAGGAAATCCCGGTTTGAAACTCAGTGATATCGCACGTATAGCCGGTGTGTCCGTGACCACCGCCAGCTACGTCATCAATGGCAAGGCCGAACAGCAACGGATCAGCAGCGCCACCGTCGAACGGGTGCGCGCGGTGGTCGAGGAGCATGGCTTTACCCCCAATCCCCAGGCCGCCGGGTTGCGCAGCCGACACACGCGCACCTTGGGGTTTATCCTGCCGGACCTGGAAAACCCCAGTTACGCACGGATCGCCAAGCTGTTGGAACAAGGCGCACGGGCCCGTGGCTATCAGTTGCTGATCGCCAGTTCCGACGATGATGCCAACAGCGAGCGCCAGTTGCTGCAACTGTTCCGCGCGCGGCGTTGCGATGCCCTGTTCGTCGCCAGTTGCCTGCCCGCCAGCGATGACAGTTATCGCGAGCTGCAAGCCAAGGGCCTGCCGGTGATCGCCATCGACCGGGTGATGGCGCCTGAGCAGTTCTGCTCGGTGGTCAGCGATGACCGCCAGGCCTGCCAGCAATTGACCAGCAGCCTGCTGCAACCGCTGCCCCGGCAGATCGCGTTGATCGGCGCCCACCCCGAATTGAGCATCAGCCAGGAACGTGCGGCAGGTTTCCAGCAAGCCCTGCACGACTTCAAGGGCGATATTCTGATCGAGCATGGCGATGCCTTCAGCCGCGACTGTGGCCGCCAGTTGATGGAAGAACTCCTGCAACGCCTGGGGCATTTACCCGATGCGTTGGTGACCACTTCCTACGTGCTACTGCAAGGGGTGTTTGATGCGCTGCATGACTTCCCGCTCAAGTCCCGATCGCTACGCCTCGGCACTTTCGGTGACACCCAATTACTGGACTTCCTGCCGCTGCCAGTCAACGCCATGGCCCAGCAACACGCGCTGATCGCCGACACGGCCCTGCGCCTGGCACTGGCGGCGATTGAAGAGCAGCACTACCAGCCGGGTGTGCATGCCATCGGCCGGACTTTCAAGCAGCGGATTCACGAGATATAGGCATGGAGCTGGTCGACAGCCACACCCACCTCGACTTCGAGGACTTCGACGCAGATCGCGACGAGGTGCTCAAGCACAGCCGTCAGCTCGGCGTGCGGCGCATGGTGGTGTTGGGGGTGTACCAGCGTAATTGGCAACGGTTATGGGACCTGACCCAACAGGACCCGCACTTGTACGGGGCATTTGGCCTGCATCCGGTGTACCTGGATGAGCATCGCCCCACAGACCTGGTCGAACTGGGGGATTGGCTGACACGCCTCAAGGGGCATCGCCAGCTGTGCGCCGTTGGCGAGATCGGCCTGGATTACTTTCTCGAGCACCTGGACCGCGAGCGCCAGCAAGTCCTGTTTGAGGCCCAATTGCAGTTGGCCGTGGACTTCCAACTGCCGGCGCTGTTGCATGTGCGGCGCAGCCACGCGGCCGTCATCGCCACCCTCAAGCGCATCCGCTTGCCCCGGGGTGGGATTATCCATGCCTTCGCCGGCAGCCGCGAAGAAGCCCGCGAATACATCAAGCTGGGGTTCAAACTGGGCCTGGGCGGCGCGCCGACCTGGCCCCAGGCTTTGCGCATGCACAAGGTCATCGCCCAACTGCCGCTGGAATCAGTGGTGCTGGAAACCGACTCGCCGGATATGGCGCCCGCCATGTACCCCGGCCAACGCAACAGCCCGCAGCACCTGCCGGCCATCTGCACTGCCCTGGCCGAGCGGATGGGCATCAGCCCTTCAGCGTTGGCCGAAGCGAGCACCCGCAACGCCTGCGAACTGTTCAACTGGCCGCTCGATGATGGGGTTGACCGCCTGTAGCGTCAGGGTCATGCGATGCCGGTGGCGGGCGTGGCGCAGGGTCAGGAAGTGAATCAGGATCGCCACCAGCGACACGTTCAGTTGCCCGACCCTGCTGATCAAGCCGACCCACTCGACCACCAGGGCCACCAATAAAGCCACGCAGGTCAACACGAGCATGCTGGGGCGCAGCAAAGCCAGGTTGTCCAGGGACTTCAACTGGCGCAGTTGCCGGGGGCAATTGAGCTGCAGGACTTTGTGGCAATACGGACAATCAAAAGGCTCGTTCAGAGCAATGGCATTGAGCTGCCAGGGCTTGAGTGCAAAGGTGATATCGCAATGGGCGCAATGCCCTTTCACGCCAAGGGTAGTCTCGGTCATGGCCCTGCCTCCCGGGAGCGCTGGATGGGGTGTGAAACAAATTCTCACCCAATCTCGTTGCGAGAGAAGCTCACGCGGGAAAACAGGACATGCACCACACATCCAACAGACAAAGCCTACGTCTGAGTCCTACACGCGAAATGCACCGATCAGCTTTTTCAGTTCAATCACCTGCAGGGACAGTTGCCGGCTGGCCTCTTCGGTCTGGTGCGCGCCCTGGGCCGCGTGCTCGCCAGCCCGATTGATCTCGACAATATTCTGGTCAATGTCGTGGGCCACGGCCGTCTGTTGCTCCACCGCCGCGGCGATTTGCTGGTTCTGATCGACGATCATGCCTACCGCGCCCAGGATGTTCTCCAGAGCCAACTGGACTTTTTCCGACTGGCCGACCGTACCGCTGGCCATTTTATGGCTACTGCCCATGGCCTTCACGGCCGCGCCGACGCCTTGGTGCAGCTTGGCGATCATTTGCTCGATTTCTTCGGTGGAGTGCTGGGTGCGCCGGGCCAGGGTGCGCACCTCATCGGCCACCACCGCAAACCCGCGCCCTTGCTCACCCGCCCGCGCCGCCTCGATGGCCGCGTTCAACGCCAGCAGGTTGGTTTGTTCGGCAATGCTCTTGATCACCTCCAGCACGCTGCTGATGGATTGGCTGTCGATGGCCAATTGATTGATCACCAGCACTGACTGGTCGATCTCCGACGCCAGTTGCGCGATGCTGCCCTGCTGGGATTGCACCAGGCCACGCCCGCTGAGGGTTTCATCGTTGACGCTGTGGGCACTGCTGACAGCCGCCGCCGCACTGCGCGCCACTTCGTGGGCGGTCGCCGACATCTGGTTCATGGCCGTGGCCACCTGTTCGATCTGACTGCGCTGGCCCGACACCGCCTGGTTGCTGCGCGCCGAAACCGACTCCACTTGCCCGGCCTGATGCTCGACTTCCTGGACGGTCTGCCCGACCCGTTCGATCAGGTCGTGGATTTTGGCCACGGTGCCATTGAACACTTCACCCAACTCACCCAGCTCATCGCGGCTCTGGGACTTGAAGCTGACCGTCATATCCCCGGCGGCGACCTTATCCATCATCGCCCCCAGGCGGCGCAGGGTGGTGCGGGTCGAGGCATAGAAGCCGCCGTACAAATAGAAGATCAACAAAAACACCGCCGCCAGCGCCGCCACCAGCAGCACCATGTGCGTACGGTTCTGGGCCAGGCGTTGTTGTAATTGCTGGTCGAGGAAGGACAGGGTCGCGTCGTCCAGTTGGTAGGTCTTGGCCATCAAGGCAGTCACTTGATCATAGAAAGCCTGCCACGGCGTCTCCAGGGTTTCGGCCATCACTACCTGTTCCTCGAACAGTTCGCTGCCCTGCTTGAGACTGGCCTGGCTGGCTTGGGCCAGAGCGTCCAGGGAACCATGGGCGGCCTTGCTGGAGCCTAGGGCGTCCTGCACTTTCAGGCCGTATTCCGCCTGGAGCTTCTCCAATTGCTGCAGCAATTCGTCAAAGCGCGTGCTGGACGATGAGTTGAGAAAACCCTGGCCCAGGGAGTACGCGCCCATGGCCCGGCCCTCGCCCAAGGTCTGGGTGACTTGCGGGGTGACGCTGGTCACCAGTTCGCTGAGTTGGCGCACATCGCCCTGCACATCACGGCTCAACCCAGACTGGCTGGCGATGATCTGGCTGAACATCTGCGCCTTGTTGAGCAATTTGCCGATCAGCGCACTTTTGCTCAACAACGAGGATTCGCTTTGCTGGACCTTGAAGGCCGCGATCATCTCGTCGCGCTTGCCCTCGAACACCGCGACCTGCTCAGGGTCGACCGTCATCGCCTGGAAGCCTTGCAGGCGTTCAAGGACACGCTGTTCCAGTGCGCTGATCTGGCTTTCGATATCGCCCGCCTTGCCCGCCTGGCCGAGGGTGGCGTTGATTTGTACCTGATTGTTCAGGGTTTCCAGGTCGCGGCGCAGGATCAGGCTGCTGCCCAGCAGGTCCAGGCTCCGCAACTCAACCTGGGTGCCCTGGAACTCACGCCAGGAATCCCGGACCAGGTAATAGTTGGTCACCAGCATCGGCAGGAAAAACAACACACTGATCAGGCTGAACTTCATGCCGAAGCTCAGGCGATTCATCAACGCGATGGCGGGATAGAGCAAGCTCTTCACAGATGAACTCCCTTTTCTTTTATTTTTATTGAAGGCGCAGGGCAGCGGCAGAAAGCCACTATTGGGCGCGCTGTCTGTATAGCCTAAATCGGCGGGGAGTTTTGTAACTTAAGGTTAACGCGATCGGCGGAGCTTAGCCGCCAACCGATTTTTTGAAGCCACAACAGATTCTCTGTGTGCGGGCTTGCCCTAAATGCCAGTCAGTTAAGCGGTCATCGCCTTCTGTAGGAGCGAGCTTGTCTCCGGGCGGCGTTCCGACGAAAAACGTCAACGATAACGCGTGCTTACTGAATGAACGCGGCGCCTGTAAGTTTTTCGTCGGAACGCCGCCCGGAGACAAGCTCGCTCCTACAAAGGGCGCTTCTCAGGGCAAAACAGTCCAGATCGCAAACCCGGCATACCACAACACCGCAGCGCGCAGCAGCAGTTCCCACAAGCGATCCAGGCTGTTGATGCCTTCGGCACCGACCACCGGCGCCGGAATCTCGCCGGCCACCAGGCCAACCTTCTCCACCAGTTGCGCTGCACTGATATCCCAGTTCAGCAGCTCATGCAGCATCACACGGCTGACCGCGACAAAGTTGCCCACCAAGGCAAAACTCGCCGCCAGCAACCGCACCGGCAACCAGTCGAACGCATGGCGCAATTGCCCGGCACGCTCGGCCACCAATGGGTTCTGACTGTGTTCACTGGCCAGCGCCAGCAAGCGGTAAGCCAGTGCCACCACCGGGCCGAGGAGGAAGTACCAGAAAATCACCGCAAAAAAGCTCTGGTAGGCTTGCCACAGCAAATGCCCCTGGACCCGCTCCAGCAGTTGCTCGCCGCTGTCGGCGCCAATGGCCAGGTCACGTTCGGCAACATGTTCAGCCGCTTGCAGGTCACCCCGGCGCCAGGCATCGCGGAACGGCCCCAGCTGGCCGAGCAGATCACCGCGCCCCAGGCTGTAGATCACCACCAGCAAATGCACCGGCAGCGCCAGCAAGCCATAAGCCACCGGCTCCAGGACCAGCAACAACAGCCCCAGCAGCGCCACCGGCAGCAACACCAGCAGCGCCAGGATCAACCAGGGCTGCTTGCCCAACCGAGCGCTCGACTCAAGCCGGGCCAGTTCGCGCAGCCAACCGCCATCGCGCTGCACCCGCTGACGCAAGGCCGAGAACTTCTCGATCCATACCGCCAGCACCAACACCAGGAAACTCATTGTGTATGTCCTCCATCCTGCAAGGCGCCACGAAAACGCGCCCAATCAAAAGCCGGTCCAGGATCGGTCTTGCGTCCTGGGGCGATGTCACTATGACCGCAAATGCGCTGGAGCGTGATGCCCGGGTAGGCGACCAGCAATTGGCGGCTCAGTTCGATCAAGGATTGGTACTGGGCATCGGTAAAGGGCTGGTCGTCGGTCCCTTCCAACTCGATGCCCAGGGAAAAGTCATTGCAGGTTTCGCGCCCCTCGAAACAGGAGACACCCGCATGCCAGGCTCGGTCCTGACAGGAAACAAATTGCGTCACCGACCCCTCACGCTCAATCAGAAAATGCGCGGATACCCGTAGGTCAGCGATGCCTGCAAAGTAGGGATGTTCCGTGACATCCAGGCGATTCTGGAAAAACTCTTGCACTTTACCCGTGGCGAACTGGGCCGGTGGCAAGCTGATGTTATGCACCACCAACAGGGAAATCTCGCCGTTTGGGCGTTCATTGAAGTTGGGCGACGGGCAATGGGCAATGCCCTGGCACCAACCGCTGGTGGGGTCCAACTGCATACAGGTTCCTTGCGCAAGACTTAGGAGCACTCAGTATGCCGTGATCGGCCTGGTGGTTGCGATCACTTGGCGCGATTGAGTTGCCGCAGATTGCCGATCACCGACGCCAGGGCGCGGTCGAACAACAGCGCGTCATCCAGGGTACGGACCCCGCCACGCTTGAACTCCAGGGCCAACTCCGTGCAGGTTTTTTCCAGGACCTTAAGGCCCGTGCGATTGACGAAGATGTAGCTGTTGGCCGGGGCGATAATCGCCGTCAGCTTGCAGCGCAGGGTGTTTTCTTCATCTTCGCGGAACTCGACCCAACTGCCGATGTGCAATTGCCGAACCTTGAGCAGATCGGGATCATCCTCCGCCAGGCTGAGCGCCTGCGAAGGCATTTCGGCGCTCGCATCCCCGCGCACTTCGACCAGCGCCACGCTGGGCGGCGTCGTGCCCTGGAACGCCTGGGTATGCAGCGCCTGTAACTGGATAAAAAACTCCCGGGTGACAAAGGAGTCGAACGCCGCCTCGCTCAACCCCTCACGCAGGGCTTTGAGCAGCGCGGGTAATTGCTCCAGCAAGCGACGACCGGCCTCGGTGTGCTCACTCAGGCTGACACTCCAGATCAATTCGTCCATGGACCTCAGCCGTGCCTGCCATTGCGGCGAGTGCTGGCCGTGCTTGAGGCATTCAAGCAACAAGACCTGGCTCCACGCCTGTTGCAGGAACTGCACCACGAAATGCGGCAAGACCTTGCCCAGCAAGCGCTGATTGACTGCATCGGCAACCCGCTGCCGCGCCTGCTCGGTACGGGCGCGCCCTTCTTCGGCGTCGCGGGTGCGCTGTTCGAGCAACTCACTGCGGCGGCGCTCGTCCTGGGTATAAGCAGTGAACTCTTGCAGGAGCACCGAGAAAATTGCCGGATCGTCGACAAAGTCGTTCAACAGGCGTTGCACCACCTGCTCGATGCGCAGGTAAAGGCTGTCACGCTGATAATCATCACGCTTGCCCCAGCCCATGGCCGCAGCCCCGATTTCATTGAGCAAGCGCCGCGCCGGGTGGCTGCCGCGGCTGAAGAAACTCTTGTCCAGCACGGCCACTTTCAACATGGGAATCTGCAGGCGCGCAATCAACGCCTTGAAGGAGTCAGGCAAGGTGCGGTCGTCGAGGATGAACTCGAACAGCATGGCGATCAGGTTGATCACATCCTCGTCAGCATCCTCCACTACCCGCGACTTGCCACTCTTGACGCTGACCCGGGTGAGCAGTTCTTCCAACTGGCGGCGCAAGTCAAAATCGTCCTCCACCGCAGGCTCCGGCACATACTGCTGCAGATGGGACAGCAGGCGCAGCAGGTCGCGGGTGGAAATCGGCTGGGCCTGGGCGCTGGCCTCCAGGGTCGGCGCCACACTGCCGCGCACCGTCAGCAGCAGCTCCTGCAGGGCCGCGAAGACTTGTTGCTCGGCCTCGTCGGCCTGTGGGTCGGCTGCCGGCGGTGCCTCGGCCGGCGGGCGGGCGCTGCTGGCGCGCTCGCCGGAACGGCGCGAAGGTACGGCCTTGAGCTCGGGCAGTACGCCCGTGGCTGCCAATAACTGATTGGCCTCGCCGTACAGCAGGTCGGCATCGCTGAGTACGTACTTTTCAAACAGTTTCAAAATAATCAGCTTGACCCGGATCTCCACACCCAGGCTGCGTCCGGCCCGCAGGAAGTACTCACAGAGCATCGCCGGGCCAAGGGGGTTTTCCCGATCATCCAGGCGCTTGCCCAACAACGCACCCAGGCGCGCGGTCAGTTGTCCCAGGGCCAGGCCGTCACGGTGCATGACCTTGTCGAGCATGGCCTCCAGGGCCACGGCTTTTTCCAGATCGTCAGCCGACACCCCCGGCGCGGCCTCGTAGGAGACCGTCGGCAGCAGCAGTTCGCCTTGCCCGGCCTGCCCCAGGTTGGCGAACGCGGCGAAAAGCTGCTCCATGAACACACGCTCGAAGTTCTTGCGCTTGAGGCGCAGGTCGCGCATGGCTTCAAAGAAAATATTGTGGTCGGCGTTGTTGCGCGCCTTGTCGGCCATTTCGAACAGAGTGTCGTCAGCGTTATCGAACAGCTCCTGCAAACCCCGGTCCAGTTGCTGCGTGGCCTTGTCACGAACCTGAAGCACGATCACGGGCAGGCGGGCGAGCGGCGATGGCATCGCTTGTGCGGCGATCTTATTGATCGGCACCACCTTTGCGTCATTGTGCATGCTGGCCTCCTGGAATGACGGGGTTCGGTTTTATGAGCGCTCGCCGCAACCGCCGGTGGAACAGCGGCAGGTAGCGATTATCTGTAGATCACCGAGACGTCAAAGCTATGACGCCAATTGCAAGGCGCGAGATTATCTTGCAATTAGACCCTGTAGCGCCAGCAAACTCTGTAGCTGCTTTGTAATCAGGCAGGTTATGCCTGCATACCTTGGGTTCGGCGCTGCCATGCCCCTATAATCGGGGCACTTTGTATGTGGAGCCCGCTATGCCGAATCTACGCCTCGCCGACCTCACCGCCGAAATCGAAGCCAACGTGCGCCGCGCACTGCTGGAAGACATCGGCAGCGGCGACATCACCGCGCAATTGATCCCTGCCGAACGGCTGGCCAAGGCCACGATCATCACCCGTGATGCTGCCGTCATCAGTGGCACCGCCTGGGTCGATGCAGTGTTCCGCCAGTTGGACCCACGGGTTGCCGTGCACTGGCAGGTGCGCGACGGTGAGCGCGTCAGCCCCAACCAGGCGCTGTTCCACCTCGAAGGCCCTGCCCGCTCGCTGTTGACCGGTGAGCGCAGCGCGCTGAACTTCCTGCAGTTGTTATCCGGTGTGGCCACACGTGCGCAATACCTGGCGGACTTCGTCGCAGCCACCCAGGTCAAGCTGTTGGACACCCGCAAGACCCTGCCCGGCCTGCGCCTGGCGCAAAAGTACGCAGTGACCTGCGGCGGTTGCCACAATCACCGCATCGGCCTGTATGACGCGTTCCTGATCAAGGAAAACCATATCGCCGCCTGCGGTGGCATTGCCCAGGCCATTACTGCCGCCCACAAGATCGCCCCCGGCAAGCCGGTGGAAGTCGAAGTGGAAAGCCTGGAAGAGTTACGCGAAGCGCTGGCGGCGGGCGCCGATATCATCATGCTGGATGAGTTGAGCCTGGACGACATGCGCGAAGCCGTACGCTTGAACGGCGGCAAGGCCAAGCTGGAAGCCAGCGGCGGGATCAATGAAAGCACCTTGTTGCCCATTGCCGAGACCGGTGTGGACTACATCTCCATCGGGGCGATGACCAAGGATGTGAAGGCGGTGGATTTGTCGATGCGGCTCAGTATTTGAACTGAACCACCGTCATCGCCGGCAAGCCGGCTCCTACAGGTCCGGCACAATTTCTGTAGGAGACGGCTAGCCGTCGATGAGGACCGGGAGACGAACAGATAGCGTTTAAACCACCAGGTCGTTCATCTCGCAGTACTCTTCCCACTGGACACCCAACACCTCGGCCGCCTCTTTATGCAGGGCCAGGCGTGCCTCTTCGAACTCCTCTGGCGTGGACGTGTACTTGAGGGTCAGCTCCCAAGGCTGGAAGCCCTGGCTCTCGGCCTCGTCCTCGAATGCCCACTGGATCTGGTCGCGCTGATCATCAGCACTCAGGTCCTTGATCTCTTCCTTAAGCTGCGGCGACTCCTCGAGGTACTTTTTGAGGGCTTCTGCGTGCCGCACTTGCTGGGTCATTTCTGTCGTGGTCATGGCGTTCTCTTAGATCGAGGAATGGGGATGCATCTGGGTCATCAAGGTTGCGCAGATACAAAAGAACGGGCATGAATACCGGTTCGTCTGGCCTTCAGAACCATTCTGGGATCATCTGAAAACTGTGGTGCCTTTTTGCCCGAGACAGGAGTCGAACCTGCGACCTTCGCGTTACGAGTGCGCTGCTCTACCAACTGAGCTACACGGGCGGTGGGCTAAAGCTAGCACTGCATGGGGCGCCCGGCAACTTACCGGATGTGCGGCGCAATGACTCCCTGGACCCAGAACCGCGGCTGCAGGTGGCCTTTGGCAGTGTCGATGTAGTGTTGGCTGCGCTCCGTGGAGCCAGGCAGGTCGCGGTACACGACAACTACCAGCAACGCCACCGCAAGCACAGCCGCCACTTGCCAGGCCCGATGCAACAGCGGCATCGGTTCGACAACCGGCGTGTGCCACGGATGCAATGCCATCAGCCAGCCCACCACCAGCGCCAACCAGAGTTGCGTATAGGGCATCACAATCACCCCGTCGACCATCGCCTGTACGGTCGCGCCCAGCAACGCGGCGAACAGACACAGGCGCAACAGGTCTTGCGGTGACCGGGCCGGCCCTTGCCGATGGATCACCCTCAACGTGGCCCAACCACCGCGCAGCGCCAGCAACGACACACACAAGGCCGAGGGCACGCCCCACTCACTGGCCCACTGCAGGATTGCCTGGTGTGGGTGGGCTGCGATCGGGTTGGGGATATCAGCAAAGTGCATCGGCCCAAAACCGAGCCATGGCCGTTCGCGGATCATGTCCCAGGCTTGCCACCAGATCACTTCACGACCTGAAAGGCTGGTGGTGAGCCGGTCATTGGAAAGACTGGCAATCTCCAGCCCCAGGTAACGCGCCAAAACCATGAACAACAACCAGTACAAAAACAGCCCGCCACACAACGCAGCCACCTGCCAGGCCAACCAGCGACGCCCCGCAGCCCCCAAAAAAGCCAGGATGACCGCCGCAACGCCGATCCCCAGCCAGGTACCACGGGTTCCACCACTGATTGCAATCAACCACCAGGCACACAACAGGGCGAACACCAGGCCACGCGTCAACCGCGAAGTGCTCGCAAGCAGCAGCGGCAACGCCAGCAAGGGCAAGGTAAAGGTCTGGAACTGGCCGTAGAAGCGCTTGTTGGAGAACCCACCAAGCAGAAGATCTGTGTCCAGTGTCGTGTCGCCACTGGTAAACGCCAGCACGCCTGCGTACCCATATTGAAGGGTCTTGATCAGGCACAGCAGCAACACAAACAGGATCAGCGCCTGATCCAGGGCCTGATCGCCATTGCGTCGCAGCCGGGCAAAAGCCACCGCAATCACCCCGCAGGTGAGCATCAGCGCCCACTCGGTCAACGCCCAAAGTGGCTGGTGGGCCAACCACGTGGAGACCAACCCCAGGCCAAGAACCAGCGCCAGGCCGATCGCGGTGGGCCTGTCGACCAGCCTGCCGGCGGGAGTCACCAGGCCATAGACCACTGCGCACACGCCAACGCCAACCTGCACCACACGCTGCCAGTCATGACCACTGAAGGATAGGGTGATGCCCAGTAGCAGAAGGCTCAGCGCCAGCACCAGGAACACGCTTCCTCGCTGTTGCACGGATAACGTCATGGGCAATCTTTACTTCCTTGTGGAGTGCCTGGGAGCCGTTACGCCCGGCTCCCGTCACTGATTCAGGCGACCCGGCCTCATTTGACAGCCGCGCACCCCTTTGCAATGTACTGCTCGTCAGCGGTCGTGGTGCACTTCCAACCCTCGCTGGCACTGCGCGCCAGGGTAATGAGCTTGCCCTGGATGGGCGCAGGCGCATCGAGAATTTCACAGGCAATCGAACCCGTGCCCGTAGCCACATCACCTGCAACGCTGATCGTGCAGTTGGCGGTCGGGCTGGTACCACCGATCAGCGCCAGCGTGGGCACCGTGCCCTGGTTGAAGGTGTCCTCGAAACCGGCCTTCAACGCCGAGATTTCCGCCAGCCCCGCCGTGAACTTGGCCTTGGCCTGATGCTTGGTATACATGGGCAGGCCAATCGTGGCCAAGATGCCGATGATCGCCACGACGATCAACAACTCGATCAAAGTAAAGCCGTTCTGACGCATCACACTCACTCTCCAGAATAAAAACCCATCGCAAGGCACATCCTGCGCCCTGCCCTTGGCAACCGCGCCAGTGTACTCATCCGCGTCGGGCCAGGCCCTCACAAGACGCACAATCTGACATTTTTCCCCTCCCCAATAGCCGGATGGACACAGAGGCCTGACTAAGCTGTAGATCATCACCTGCCGATGAGCTATCGCCGCCAATGAATGATGTCACTGTGAGCCCCTCCGCCACCTATGCTTGGGAAGGCACGTTGCGCAATGGCCGCAAGGTATCCGGCGAAACCCGTGGCCATAGCCCGGCCGTGATCAAGGCACAACTGCGCCGGCAAGGCATAACCCCGGTTCGGGTACACATGCGCTCCAGCCTCCTTTGCGGCCTGGGCAACCCAATCACCCCAGCCGATATTGCGCTGTTCACCCGCCAACTGGCGACCCTGCTGAAGGCGGGAATTCCCTTGCTACAAGCCTTCGACATGATTGGCGAAGGCTTTGACAGCCCGGCCATGCGCACAATGGTCCAAGGGCTGAAGCAGGAGATTGCCGCCGGCAACAGCCTGACCGCCGCACTATCGAAACAGCCGCAGTGCTTCAACCCCCTGTATTGCAGCCTGATCGCGGCCGGCGAACAGGCCGGCACCCTGGAGACCTTGCTGGAGCGGGTAGCCACCCACCTGGAGAAGAGCCAGCGCCTCAAGGCCCGGATCAAGAAGGCCATGACCTATGCGCTGGTGGTCGTGCTCGTGGCGATGCTGGTCAGCAGCATCTTGCTGATCCACGTCGTGCCCCAATTCGAAAGCCTGTTCGCCGGCATCGACACACCGCTGCCACGCTTTACCCTGCTGGTCATCGGGCTGTCCGAATTCATGCAAGGCGCATGGTGGATGCTATTGCTGAGCGTAATCGCAAGTGCCTGGGGAATACGCCGCGCCTACCGCCGACACAACGGTTTGCGCCTGTGGCTGGACACTGGTTTGTTGAAACTGCCGCTGGCAGGCACACTGCTGAAAAAAACCGCAGTCGCCCGCTACGCTCGCACACTCGCCACCACCTTTGCCGCTGGCGTACCGCTGGCACAGGCGCTGGACTCAGTGGCCGCAGCCGCTGGCAACGAGCGGTTCACACAGGCAATCACGCGTATGCGCCAGGACGTGGCAATAGGAATGCAATTGAATCGAACCATGACCGCCAGCGGCCTGTTCCCTGGCATGGCGATCCAGATGACCGCCATCGGCGAAGAATCAGGAGCGCTGGACAGCATGCTGGAGAAGGTCGCCGATCATTATGAAACGGACGTCGACAACCTGGTGGACAACCTCAGCAGCCTGATGGAGCCGCTGATCATGGTGGTGCTCGGCAGCATTGTCGGGGCACTGGTAATCGCCATGTACCTGCCGATCTTCCAGCTTGGCACGGCGTTTTGAATATGACTCTGGACCAACTCCTGATCCTCCATCCCTGGTTGTTCGTCTGGGCAGCACTGGTGCTCGGGCTGATCGTCGGCAGCTTCCTCAACGTGCTGGTCTGGCGCCTGCCAAAAATGCTCGAACGGGACTGGCGCGCCCAGGCCCATGAGATACTCGGCCTGCCTCCGGAGCCCGGTGGCCCGACCTATAACCTGTTGCGCCCCAACTCCTGTTGCCCGCATTGTTCGGCGCCGATTCGCCCATGGGAAAATATCCCGGTGATCAGTTATCTGCTGCTCAGGGGGCGCTGCGCGCGATGCCACGGCTCCATCAGCCCGCGCTACCCGCTCACCGAACTGGCCTGCGGGCTGCTCTCGGCATTTATCGCCTGGCACTACGGCTTCGGCTGGCCGGCCGCTGGAGTGCTGCTCTTGAGCTGGGGGTTGCTGGCCATGAGCCTGATTGATGCCGACCACCAGCTATTACCGGATGTGCTGGTGCTGCCACTGCTGTGGCTGGGGCTGATCCTCAATTACTTCGAGCTGTATGTAACGCTGCCCGATGCAGTGCTGGGCGCGGTTGCCGGGTACCTGGGCCTGTGGTCGGTGTTCTGGCTATTCAAGCTGTGCACTGGCAAGGACGGCATGGGTTACGGCGACTTCAAGCTGCTAGCCCTGCTCGGCGCCTGGGGTGGCTGGCAGATCCTGCCGCTGACGCTGTTGCTGGCGTCGCTGGTGGGTGCGATCGCAGGGGTGATTGTGTTGCGCATGCGTAACGCGCAGACCTCGGAGCCCCTGCCTTTTGGCCCCTATCTGGCGATTGCCGGCTGGATTGCATTGCTCTGGGGTGGTCAAATAACCGACTTCTATTTGCAGTCTGTCGGTTTCAAATGACCACTTCTGTCGCAACACCCTGGATTCTTGGCCTGACGGGCGGCATCGGCAGCGGCAAAAGCGCTGCGGCCCAGCACTTTATCGACCTTGGCGTGGACCTGATCGACGCCGACCATGCCTCACGCTGGGTGGTGGAGCCCGGGCGGCCAGCGCTGGCGAAGATTGCCGAGCACTTCGGTGGTGGGATTCTGCTGCCCGATGGCCAGTTGGATCGCGCCGCCTTGCGCAAGCGCATTTTCGAGGCGCCGCAAGAGCGGCTGTGGCTGGAAGCCCTGCTGCACCCGCTGATTGCCGACGAGATCCGCAGCCATCTGGCCCGCGCCCGCTCGCCCTATGCGATTTTGGTGTCGCCGTTGTTGATCGAGTCGGGTCAATACACCATGACCCAACGCATCCTGGTGATCGATGTGCCGCAATCAACGCAAATTCAGCGTACCCTGCTGCGCGACGGCATCAGCGAAGAACAGGTGCAGGCGATTCTCAAGGCCCAGGCCTCCCGGGAAGATCGCTTGCGCCATGCCGACGATGTACTGGTCAATGACCAGGACCTGGCCTGGCTACAGGCCGAGGTCGAGCGACTGCACCACTTTTACCTTACTTTGCGTGGAGGCCGAACATGAGCCAACCCTTGACCGTCGAATGCCCAACCTGCGGCGCCCCCGTGGAATGGAAAGCGACCAACCTCAACCGGCCATTCTGCTCGGATCGCTGCAAACTGATCGACCTGGGTGCCTGGGCCTCAGAAGAACACAAGATTCCGGTCAGCCCGGACGCCGAAGACGAACTGTTCTCCGAAGACCTGCCACCGCGCGCCCATTAAGGCCGCATAAAAGCGTATTCCTGCTGGTCGTCGAGGTTTTCCGCAAGGTATTGCAACTCGTCGGCCAGGTCTTCAAAACTGCGCACGCCCTTGCTCTGCTGCACCACCGCACTCAGCAGGGCACGTAGGCTCAAACCTGGGTCAAAGCCAATTTCCAGCGCCGCTTCCTGACTCCTGCGTATCTCTTGCCGCGCCCACTCGTACACACTCATGATCGTGCTCCTGGAAGTTTCGCAGAGCATGCGACCACTTGCGCGTTGTGCCTTTGATTTGGATCAAGGCCGCGAATTGTCGTCCTTCCAGGGCGCCGAGAGGTAGCGCGTGCGGTTGAACGTCTCAAGCCACTCCGGGCAAAACACCACCAAGGCACTGATCACCATGCCGTTGATGAAGGCTTCGGGAAAGATGATCAGCCACAGGTAGCCGATAAAGTCTTCGATCCATTCGGGCATGGCGAAGCGACCGTCCAGCCACAGCAAGCCCAGGCCGGCCAACAGGCACAGCAACGCCGACAATGCGGCGGCAAAAAAACCGGAACAGAAGATATACACGAAGGGATTGCGCGGCTGCGCCCGCTCCACCAGCAACGCACATGTCTCGGTCACCAATACCGGCAAGAGGATCAGCAGTGCACCGTTGACCCCGACCGCCGCCAGGTCCTGGCGCCCGAGCAGCACCAGGCCCAGTTGCGCAGCCAGCCCACCGACAATTGCCAGCGGCCAGTCGAGCAACAGGGTCACGGCGGTCATGCCGATAAAGTGGTAGGACACGCCGGTATCGAAATCCCGACGCACCAGCCACAGCATGAACAGCGCGAACACCGTACCGAACAACAAATGCTGGCGCCGTCGGTCGGCAAACAACTCGACCCAGGACGAGCGCAGGACCGCCCAAACAATCACCGGCGCATACAGCAGCCAGCCCAGCCACAGGGTTTGCGGCGCCAGCACGGCGGCACTGATCACGGCTGCACCTGCTCCAGGGCCCGGCGCAATTCGGTGGCAGAGGCGTACTCATGGCGCGCGACCAGCTTGCCGTCTTCCAGTTGCAGCCACAGTACTTTATCCACAGGCGCCGGATAACGTGGAGCGATCCGTGCATCACGGTCGAGCATGACCCGGTAGTTGTAGGCCTGCATCGCGGGGACGGCGAAAAGCTTGGCGATCAACCTCGGCATGCGCTGGATATCGGCGACAAACACCACATGGCGCGCCTCCAGATAGCCCTTGGGCTGGCCCTGCAATGCCGCATCCACCTGTTTGGCTGCGTCCATGCTCCGCGCCACCAGCAGGACCTGCGCCTGATTATCCAGGGTATAGGCCTGGTCGAATTGATCCAGCAAGGTCCAGGGCGCCAGCCGCTCGCCGAGCTCAACTGCCTGGGCCCACAGGGGCAGAAAGACCAGAAACACCGCAACCAAAAACCTCACCGCGAACTCCTTGAGCAAAATCATCAACCGAACCGCCAGTCTACACCGAGCCTTTTCACACGGGACTTCCTGCGGTCATCATTTGAACGCTAAGCTGGAACCATGGATGACTCAGATTATTTGCGCCTGCTCACCATAGCGGCCGAACAAGCCAACGCGTTCCTGTCCAATGCCCGCAAATGGGAGCGTGAGCGTTGGGTCTGCCAGCGCCTGCTACAAGGCCTGAATGTGCCCTACCGCGCCGAAGAATTTCATGCCGCCGGTCAAGAGCCGCCGGATGTGCTGTTTCGCGACGCCAGTTTCGAAGTGTTTTTTGTCCTGGACGAAGGCCGGCGCCTGAATGACGAATGGCGCGACGAACTGCTACGGCGGCGCAGCGCTTTTTCCCTGAGCCAATTGGTGCGACGTGAAGCCAAGCCCAGGCGCATTCCCGCCCATGAGTTCCTGCTGCGCCTGGCGCCGACCCTACGCAAGAAGGCCCATAACTATAAAGAACGCGGCATGGACCTGGGGGAGCTGGATATCATCGCCTTCGCCAGCCTCAAGCGCGAAGTGCTGGACCTCAACAGCCATTTCCCGCCGCCCACGGAATACCTGCGCCAGGGCTGGCGCTCGCTGTCATTGGTCGGCCCGACCTTTGCACGCGTGTTGTTCGCCCACCCGGACGCCCCGGATTTCTTGCGCAACAACCTGGGGCGCAGCATAGTGTTCGACGTGGGTATCAGCCTGTAACGTGATGCCCTTTTGCAACGTCTACCTGACGAGGCCTTTATGACCAGCCGCCTGAACCCTGACGACCAAGAACATGTCGAAGAGTACCTGCAACTGTCCCAACACCAGGTTGAGCGCAAGCCTTTCCGGCCGTGGCTGCTCCTTGGGGTGGTGCTGATTGTGGTGATTGGCCTGGGCCTCCTGAGCCGCCTTTTGAGTTACCTGACGCTATGAGCTGCCTGGCGCTCGCTCGGGTAACTGCACCGATTTCTTTTAGCCTTGCGAGATATCC
>Ga0265296_1001501_pt1 | contig 26703 bp, 24 predicted proteins | sample MunlanPumphouse1_FD_189073 | JGI IMG/M metagenome (GOLD analysis project Ga0265296, IMG submission 189073) | Groundwater microbial communities from a municipal landfill in Southern Ontario, Canada - Pumphouse #1 | ecosystem: Environmental > Aquatic > Deep subsurface > Groundwater | place... | reverse complement strand
ACTCCAGTCTTCAGGATAGTGAACTTTTTCATGCCCTCTTAAATGAGTTTCATCAAGAGGTGCCCTTTGATATGGCCCTCTTGATGACACGTATAGAAAATGTGCGAGACCGGATATCTCTTCAAGATTTTGTTACCTTTGTGCCCACCAATATCTCGCGGGATTCCCATTATTACTTTACCGGTTCCGTCTTCGACCGGGTCATCAAACAGGAAAGCAATCTGTTTTTAGCGGATACGAGTAAATTAAGCCATCCAATAGAACAAGAACTTTTCGGAAAACATGGTCTGCGAGAGGTTGTTTTATCGCCTCTAAGGAGCGGAGGAGAAGTGATAGGGGTACTAATGGTGGGCACTATCCGTCCGGATATTCTGAGAGAGATGGAATATCAAATCAACCGGATGGCTTACACCCTCACCCTGGCTATAGAAAAAAACCGTCTGGCTTCCTCCATCGTGAAACGTGACCATGAAATGGAAGCGATTAAGCGGATTGGAGGGGTCCTGGCTTCTTCCACATTCGACATGGATAAAGTTCTGAAGCATACAATGGAAATGATTGAGGGAATAATGAACGTGGAAGCAGGTTCTCTCTTGTTTCTGGATAAAAACGAACTCGAATTTAAAGCTGCTTTTAACCTCGATCTTGAAACCGTGCAGAACTTCCGGCCTAAACTCGGCCAGGGTATTACAGGTTATTCCGCCGCCCGTGGAGAAACGGTTCTGGTAAGAGACGTTCAAACTTCTCAGTATTATGACCCGGAATTTGATCGACGGACAGGTTTTAAAACCCGCTCCGTATTGTGTGTGCCGCTGGTCTCACAGGGCAAGGTCCTCGGCGTCATCGAGGTCCTTAACCGGCAAAATGGCGACTTTGATGCCAATGATCTTCAGCTCTTGCAGTCAATTGCCACCTCGGTCAGTATTGCCATAGAAAACTCACGGCTTTACCGGGAAACATTGTCTATGGCAGAGCATGAAAGGGCCATCCGTAACATGTTCCAAAAGTTTGTCCCCAGGGAAATTGTAGATAAAATCACCAATGATTCTTCAGGAGAAAAACCGGTAATTGATGAATTGAAGACATTGACTTTGCTCAATATTGACATCCGGAACTTTTCCCCTCTTGCCAGTAAGATGGGTCCCCAAAAGACTGTAGCTATTTTAAATCATTTTTTTGCCGTCATGGGAGATATTGTCTTCAAATATAACGGGATCGTGGATAAGTACTTGGGTGATGGTTTTCTGGCCATTTTTGGAGCCCCGATTTCAAGCTCTTCGGATACGGATAATGCCCTCTCCGCCGCCCTGGAAATGAAAAAAACCCTTGAAGTTATCAACGATCATTTATCCGGTGAAATTGATCTTCCCCTGACGATCGGGATCAGTGTTCATACCGGAGAAGCTGTGGTCGGGAATATTGGTTTTGATAAGAAAATGGATTATACTGTTATCGGAGATTCGGTCAACGTTGCCTTCCGATTGCAGGAACTGACCAAGAACAGACCGAACACTATTTTGATAAGCGAAAAAACCCGCCAGGCGGTCATAAATTCAATTCTTGAGGTGCGGGAAGTTGGAAAATATGATGCTGGTTACATCACGGGAGAATTGAAGATTTATGAACTATTAGGGCAACAGCGTAATAATTAGAATCGCATACAAAGTAGGACTCATTCCTGAAAAAGATATCTTCCTTAAGCTCTCAATCTCTACGAGATTGAGAACCTTTTAAAACAGTACCATTGAATTCAAAAGGCACGAATTAGAAACTTTTTGGACACCATGGCAGTATAGGGCATAAGCACCATTTTTGCCTTGGCGGGCAGTAAAGTGAAATGTGCATGGTCGTAATGTCTTCTGAACACCGATGGATACAATCTCCAAAAAGCTTAGATTATAAAGAGGCTATAGCATGTCTCTGTAACGATTATTATAGAGGATATTAAAGTATGGGGACATTAGTATACGTCTTTACCGCTATAGTACTGGTTAGCCTTTTGTTTGTTTTGGGCATATATCGCAGACGGATTAAGTTACTTAAAATAGAAAAAAACTTTCTGGACGAGATAAGGAAATCCGAGGAAAGATACAGAAATCTATTTAGAAACTCCATTGACGGTATCTTTATCGCGGACATCAAAGGGGATATTACCTCCTGCAATAGAGTGGTAGAAGAAATGTCAGGTTACACTACCGGAGAACTTATGGGTTTGAACTACAGAGATTACATGGACCCTGAAACGGCTGATTATGTTTTTCAAAGATTCAACGAGCTCTTTCGCACAGGAAAACCGATTCATAATTTGTGTTATGAACTCATCCGTAAAGACGGTGAGAGAAGAATAGTTGAAGGAAATGTGGGTTTAATAAAGAACGGGAAAAGGATCGAGGGCTTTCAGGGATCGCTGAGAGATGTAACAGAGCAAAAAAAAATGGAAAAAGCGCTCTTTGAAAGTGAGAAAAAATATAAAGCCCTTTTTGAGGAAACAAAAAATACCAGAGACTTTTTGGAAACCATTTTTGAAACATCTCCGGACATGGTGGCAACTACAGATAAAAAAGGCTTTATTACCTTTGCCAATCGGGCAGCAACAGGATTCTCGGGGTATGAAAGAAAAGAGCTGCTGGGAAGACATGTCTCGGAATTTTATGACCGGGGAATGGAAAGGGCAAAGGCAATTAGTGACCTTCTGAGAAAAAACGAGGAACTCCGTGATTACAGATTAAAAAGTATCAACAGGGAAGGAAGGGAAATATGTATCAGTATCTCCGGTGCTTTCCTTAGGAATAGTGAGGAAAAAGCAATCGGAACACTTAGCTTTTGTAGAGATATTACACCGCTGGTAGCGGCCGAGGAAGAGCTCAAGGCATCTGCAGAGAGATACCGCATGATCCTTCAGAATTCAAGCGATCTCATATACACATTGGATATGGAAGGAAAGTTTACCTCATTCAACAGGAAGGCGGAAAGAATAACAGGTTTCACGGAAAAAGATATCATGGGAAAACAAGCGCCTATTATGGGCTCACAAGAAACCCGCCGAAAAATAGAGGCGGTAATAAAGAAACTGTTAAGGAGCGAGGAAGGCGAACAAGTTGAGATAAACATTCCTAACTTCAGGGGTAAATCGTTTATCGGCGAATTGAGTATTTCCCCTATATGGGAAGGGGGAAAGATGATCGGAACTATGGAAATAATAAGGGATATCACAGAAAAAAGAACGGCAGATGAAGAAATAAAAAGAAAGAATGAAGAACTGGAAAGTTTTGTCTATTCGGTTTCCCACGGCCTGAAAGCGCCTGTTGTTTCCATCCATGGCTTTTCTTCCGTCCTCCTTACCGACTATATAGATAATTTGGACGATACAGCAAAAAGGTATCTGAGCCGTATTCAGGCCAATGTCCGGAAGATGCAAATGATTATCAACGACCTTCTTGAATTTTCAAGCCTCGGTATGGTAGTCAATAACTTCGAGGATATTTCCTCCAACGAGATCATCGACGATGTTTTGTCTATTCTTGGCCTCCAACTGAAGGATTTTAAGGTGGATGTGCAGAAAGAATTGCCTGATATCCATGGTGACAGACACAGGATCTTTCAGGTTTTCGAAAATCTGATCAGTAACAGTATTAAATATAGGGGAGATACAACAAGTCCGACGATTAAGATCAGATGTAAGGAAAAAGGCGAATTCCATGAGTTCTATGTTACGGACAACGGAATAGGTATTGCTCCTGAATATCATCAAAAGATATTCCAGAGGTTTCAGAGGTTGAACGATGTGGATGTTGAAGGAACAGGTATGGGGCTCGCCATTGCAAAAAAGATAGTGGAAAGTCATGGCGGCTCTATCCGTGTGGAATCAGAACAGGGGAAAGGGACAACTTTTTATTTTACGCTGCCTCGGGCAGGCAGCCTGAACAGTAATGGATAAGGAAAAAATGAAAATACTACTTATTGAAGACAACTCAGACCATGCAGAACTTTCCAGGCTGGCACTCGAGCCCCAATTCAAAGTTGATTGGGTAAAATCAGGCGAAGAGGGATGGCAATATCTGAAGACACTCACTCCGGATAATTACCCGGCAGTGATTCTCATGGACTATTCACTGCCGCTAACTGATGGACTGGTTTTACTGGAACGCATAACAAGAGAGGAATACGATATACCGGTAATCATGGTAACAGGCCGAGGAGATGAAAAAGTTGCCGTGGAATCCATGAAAAAAGGGGCATATGATTATGTGGTCAAAGAAGAAAATTATCTGATTACCCTGTCCTCCGTCATATTAGGAACCATCAAACGACATGAAACTGTAAGAGAAAAGACACGCTTGGAGCAGGAGATGAAGAGACTTGTCGTCATTGATGAACTTACAGGGTTGTTCAACCGTCGTTACTTCTCTCAGAAAATGGAGGAAGAGGTGACAAGGGCAAAACGGCACAAAACCAAGTTAGTGTTGATCATGTTGGATATTGATAATTTCAAAGATTTCAATGACAATTCCGGCCATCTTGAGGGTGACAAAGTTCTTAAAGAAGTTGGTAATATTATTTTGCATTCTATCAGAGATAAGATTGACTCCGGCTGCCGCTACGGGGGAGATGAGTTTGCTGTCATCCTGCCGGGAACAGAAAAAAATCATGCCTCTGCCGTAGCTAAGCGTATTCGAAAGATGATTCAGGAGAAAAGAATAAATAATCTTGGCATTAGTGCAGGAATTGCTGAATTCGACCGTAAAATGATCACGGAAGATTTAATCAGGTCTGCCGATGAAGCCCTGTACAGGGCAAAAAAAATTAAAGAAGGAATAGATACCAACTGATGAAGAGGCAACCGGTCAATATCCTGTTAGTGGAGGATAACGAAGATCATGCGGAGCTGACCTTGAGGGCATTATCGAGTGATAAAAATCTCTTAAATGAAGTTCACGTGGTGAAAGATGGCCAGGAGGCACTCGATTTTGTTCACCATAGGGGGAAATATAATGATATTACAAAATTCCCCCTCCCGGAATTGATACTTCTTGATATCAGCCTTCCCAAGATAAATGGATTGGAAGTGCTGGAGATACTGAAAAAAGACCCGAAATTAAAGATTATTCCCGTTATTATGCTCACCACATCAACAAGAAAAGAGGAAATAACGAAAAGCTGCGCCTGCGGTGCTGACAGCTATGTAACCAAACCGATAAATTTTGAAGATTTTGTAAGGAAGATACAAGAGATAAGGCTTTACTTGCTCGACACTAATCTATTGCCGAAAGAACCGGAATGAAGGGTCAGGGATTGGCGAAGATTATTTAGTCATCATGTTCAGATGACGTTCTCCTAAACGTATAGGCAGAAAAACAGCAAGTATACAGAGTATAAAAACAAGTGAAAATGAACCGAGAAGCCATATCCAGTGAATGGAAGAAAGGCTCTCCCCGCGGATACCGGACATAAATACAGAGTAAACAGGTCCTGCCTCGAGGACAACAACCACTCCGATGAAACCGGCACATAGGATCATAAAGAGTAGACCTCCAAAACTTGTTACGGCCTGGGCCGGGTTTTCCGACGCAAAATCTGGATAGGCTGCACCAAGGCCAATACCCAGAGAAACAATCCCCGGCACCATAAAAAAAATGGTTGTAGCAGAGAGTACCATCATTAATGGGGTTACATGGAGAAGAACGTTAGTGGCAACTATGAGCACCTCCGTAAGAAAAAGAAGGGGAATATAGTAAACGAAAAACTTGACCCAGAGAAAAGTCCTCAGCGGAATAGGTGCCGATCTGATGATCCAGAAGGTATTTCCCTCCATACTGACGGCGGGGAATACAAAACGCGCCGCGACAGCGGTGAGGACAAAGGCAGCCAGCCCCATATTCAGAAAAGAAAGGATATTCTGCAAGTATATGGTTTTAATAGGAGACTTTTCGAGAGGAAGCACTGAGAAATTATAGAGATAAACAACAATCAAGGCCACCAGGAGAAAGATCTGAGGCCACTGGGTCTGATCCCGGAAAAATGTCCTTACCTCTTTGAAAGCAACCGCCTTCACCGGACCGGCAAGGAACCCCATAAGATGTAACCGCCCGGCGTAACCTTTTGCAGGAAGCAGCCTGGCTGATGAGGTCTGTGCCTTTGAAAAACCGGTAAAATAAGCGGCCCCTGAAATCCATGTCATCACAAAAATCAACATCACAGCAAAACTCCAGGACAGCGCGAGATGAAAAAGGGCGCTCCTTTTTAATCCTGTCAAAGCGGCATATATACTGTCGAAGATCCATGTTGTCGGCAGAAGAGGAGAAGATGGAGCCTTGAGCGACTTGAAATAGAGCATAACAGAGGCAAAGGTGTCGGGGTCAACTAATTGCTCCGGCCTCATTAAACGAAACACCATCATGAGAATCAAAAACAGGATAAAACCAAGCAAGACAAATAAAGTCCTGATACGCCCCGCCGGCAGTAAGAGAGCAACTAAAACCACCACAATGGCGCTGATACCTGAAGCAATTAAGCAGAAAGGCAGGATAGCCATCCCTACTGCAGCATAGAAAAAAATATCCGCCTTATAGACAATACCGTAGGATATAAATACCGGCAGGATATAAACAATTACCATCCATGAACTGTCAATAGTGCTTTCGATCCAGCGGGCAAGAAAGATCTTTTCTCTCGATATGGGCAGGGAATGTACAAAGACTAAGTCCTTGCTGAGATAGAGCTTGGACAAAATGGTGATAATACCGCTGAATAAAAGCAGGGCGAAGAATGTTGTAAGTACCATGGAGAGAAGTTTTTCGGCAAGGATATCGCCAAAACCCTCAATCCCCTGGAAATAAGTGAGGACCCTGTAAAAGATGATAAAGATACCAAACCAGAAGCCAAGACCAACCATACCAAAGAGAAAGAACCTTAATCTCCTGCGGGTTTTTACGCTGTGAGAGTTACGGCCTTTTTTAAAAGACCAGATACGTGGTTTTAAGAGGGTAATAATTTCAGCCATCAGTAATCAGTAATCATTGGCAAATCACCATTCATATCCATAATCCGGACTTTTGATTCTCGACTTAGCCTGTCAGTCTGAGAAACACCTCCAGGAGATCTCCTTCCTGCAGCCGTGCAGCCTGTCTCAGATCGTTAACGGTTCCTGTAGCGATAAGGGAGCCCCGGTTAATAATGCCGATACGGTTGCACAAGTCTTCGGCTACCTCCAGGGTATGGGTGGACATAAAGACTGTCGTTCCCTTCCGGGCCAGGTCCAACAGGATATCCTTAACCATCTTTATTCCCGCCGGATCCAATCCTACCATCGGTTCATCCACAATGATAACCACAGGATCATGGAGTAGAGCCGCTGAAATAATGAGACGCTGTTTCATCCCGTGGGAGTACGCTTCGATCAACTCACCTCCCCATTCAAAAAGGGAAAACATCTTTAAAAGATATTCAGACTTCTCGGGAAATTTCTTCTCATCCACACCATACATGTCTGCTGAAAACCTCATGAATTCCATGCCTGTCAGCTTCTCATAAAGGAAGGGCCGGTCGGGGATGAATCCTATCTTCTGCTTTGCTTTTTCAGGCTCCTCTGCCATATTTATGCCGTCAATCATGATAGAGCCTTCCGTTGGCGCCAGTACTCCCCCTATCATCCTTATGGTAGTAGTTTTCCCTGCACCATTCGGTCCTATGAATCCGAATATCTCACCCTTAGGAATGTACAGATTAACCCTGTTGACAGCTAACAGGTTGTTGTAACGTTTTGTCAGATCTTTTAATTCTATCATTTAGACCTTTGCAAACCAGTGAAATTTGAATTCAGAAGGCACGAACTAAAGATTAGGACACCGTACTTTTGCAGCGAAGCTAGACATGCATAGTCGAAAAAGATTTTCGGTCACCGATAATAGATAAAATGTAAAATTTTCTAAATTCTTTCATTATAAAACATACATCATATGACTTACGGATGACGAATTTTCAGTTGTATCTTTCCGATAATGCTCATCAAATCAACTTGCTGCTCCGTACCTCCACGGACAAAACGAAGGTGTGTGACATCGGCAGGTATCTGCCCCATTACGGCATCCGCGGTAATCCATTCCCCAAGGAAAAGAACGTTCCATGCGTGATAGTAAAATCTCCCCTTCTGATAGACGAGGCCGGCTTCCACCTGTGCCGGTATACCGGCAGCCCGAGCCAGAGCGGCCAGTAGCACGGCATGTTCATTGCAGTCTCCGACCATATTATTCAAGATTTCCAGAGCATTCGGAACAGATAACACCGGACGTTTCTCCAGATTTTTGTGGACCCAGTCCACAAGTTTTTCTGCCTTTACCTTAACCGGATCTGCGGGAGAAACTATCTTCCCTGCCATGTCCCGGATCTGCTTATGATCGGACTGGATAAAGGGGGTCGGTTCAAGAAATACCCTGTTGCTGTCGAGAGCCGGAGATACAAGCGGAAGTGTTGTCATTGATTCTTTGTGAATCGTCAATATATTATCTTTAAAACTTTGCCTGCCTCCATTCAGGAAGAGATTACTATCGCCGATATTGGCCAGTTCCACCTCAAGTTTCATCAGTTTGTCCGGATCGTCAATAACCTTATCTGCTGGGATGGAAGCAATTTCCGTAAGGTCGGCACTTGATGATAGGGAAAGACCACTCAGCGCCTGGTCTTTTGTAACCTGTTCAAGCGTAATTCCCAAGAAACCTTCTTCCCTGAGGATATTTCCGTCCTCCCCAATCCATGCAAACTGCCGAACACCCATAAAATCTACAGACACCTTCATGGCATCCCGTTTCCGGCCTATGATCGTCACCACATCATCACCCAACAGAGAAACTTTCACCGGCCGTTGGCCCATGGTTGCCGGATCAAAGACATGAAAACTACGACTCTGCCCCGGTTTTAATCCCGCAGCCCGTATGGCCTCAAAAATGCCATTTGCCAGGTACGGCACTTCTTCGAGGAGAACCTCCGTCCTTTTCAGCGAACCGCCTGTACCGGAATAGAGGGTAAGACACCTCCCTTCTACCTTGCCGTGGACTGTAGAGGAAAAAAGACTGGAATTCAGATGAAAGTTAAAGGAAGAAAAAGACGTATCGGGATTCAGTTCTCCCTCCGTTTTGAAACTGATACCCTGCACAACACCCATCGTATTGATCCGCATGAAAACGGATTCCACAAAACGATACCCCTTGCGGGTTCCAGAAAAAAGCCTGTGGGCATAGCCGATATGCTGTCCCTGCTGGGAGATGGACATCCAGCTTTCTCTATCTGGAAATATCCGTGTATTGGATGGAGAATGTAGCGAAGGTTCGCGAACCGCTCCTGCACCCTCCCCCAAAAGATCAAGGCGAAAGGTAAGAAGCAGGAGGAATAAAGCAATACTCACCGCACCGGCAATCCAATGCCATTTAATCCTGAAAGTAATCATTGCAAGTTTGTAACATATTCAGGATTCATGTTTTCAGTACTTACATCAGTCCGTGATTGACGACATCTTCTTTTTTATCAACATATCAACAAAAGGGTCTTTATTTTTGTCGAGGGCTTTCCGATAGTATTCTAGTGCCTTTTCCCCTTTATTCAGCTGTTCATAAATCCTGGCAATGTTCCGGTAGTTGTCACCTTCAAAGCTACCCTTTACATCCGTCTTGACAGCCTTTTCGAACGACTTCAGGGCATCCTCGAAGTTTTTCCTCGACTCGTAACAGTATCCCAGCCCCTCATAGGTTAGTGTTGAAATATCGGTGTCCTTCGGCGCTTTCTTAAGGGTTTCCTGATATGCCTTAATTGAGGCATCAATTTCGTGGAGACGGAAATGCAGGTTACCCAGCTGGTAATAGGCAATCGTAGCTGCTTGAGAATCGGGATACTTCGCCGTTACCTCCCGGTAAACTTTAATGGCCTGTTTAAGGTCTTCTTTTATCTGGGCGTCATAGGCCCGGGCATATATATTCCTGGCATTTCCTTCGTAATTCAGCCGGAAAACATACCACCCGCTTGAAATCAGAAGAAGCAGGGCAACAATACCTGAAATAATGTATACCCTGGACCTGTTCTCTGCTGCGTAATTTATCGCCTGCCGGAAGAATAACTGGAACAAATCCGGTTGTTTCAACTCTTTTTTAGCGGCTTTTCCTGCCATACAACCTCCCCCCTGTTTTTTCCTTCTTAATTCATGCCCCTACTGATTGATCTTTTCCATAATAACGGCAGGAATTCTCACAATTTTCCCGTTTCTATCCGTACACGCATGAAGCGTATACCCTTCTACGAGGGTATTTTCTTTCTTTTCATCCCAGATAAGATAATTAAATTTAATGCTTGCCCTTCTCAGGTAAACAACCTCTGTTTCAACAAGAACGATCTGGTCATATCTGGCCGGCAAAAGATAGCGGCCCCATATTTCTATCACGGGCAGGTTATAACCATCGGATTCCATCTCGGCATAGACGACATCCATATCCCTTAACAGTTCTGTACGCCCGATTTCAAACCATTTGAGGTAATTGGTATGATAGACAATACTCATGGCATCGGTATCAGCATAGGTGACCCTTACCTTAACAAGTCCTTTCTTCAATGAATTCCCTCCAGTTTTTTATAAAAGCATCCAGGAGAAAATAGCCGGGAGAAATCAGAATTCCCGTATCTTTTGCTGACTTTTCCCCGAAGGCCAAAGTATTCCTTAGATTTTCACCGGCAACAGAAGAGAAAACGGCGAAGGGAGACGGATCGGAGGAATGTGTCATAAGGCTGATGGGGGTTGGATGATCGCTTAAGACCATAACTCTGAAAGGAGATAGAGAATCTAACCCTTTCAGGACAGTACCGACAATCTTTTCATCAAAATCTTCTATGGCCATTATCTTTCCCTCTATATTCCCCTCATGGCCCATCTCGTCCGGTGCTTCCACATGGACAAAGACAAAATCTAGTTCCTTTAAGGCTTCGAGAGCCTTTTCAGCCTTTCCCGCATAATTGGTATCGGTATATCCGGTCGCACCCTCCACATGGATGACTCTAAGCCCCGCCAAGATACCGATGCCTTTTAAAAGATCAACAGCCGATATTATCCCACCTCTGAAGTTATATTTTTTTGTGAGCTGAACAATCCGCAGTGCCTTTCCCTGCCCCCAGAGCCAGATGGAATTGGCAGGCTTCTTTCCTTCCGAAATACGTAATCTGTTCACCGGATGGTCAAAGAGTATATTCTGTGAACGTTGTATAAGGTCGTTTATCTCGATACCGCCATCCCCTTGTGGCAGATAGTCACGGATCACCTTCCCCGTAATATCATGGGGAGGGGTTGTTTTAAGTGATTCTTTGCCTTTTCTCCATACAAGGAGATGCCTGTACCCAACACCCGGATAGAACCGGAACTCATCTGTTCCAAGCTCCCGATGAAGATCTTCAATAATCTGTCTCGCCTCATCAGATGTTATGTGCCCGGAGGTAAAATCTTCCATCACGGATTCCTCTTGCCCTCCAAGTGTTACCAGATTACAACGAAAGGCCACATCATCAGGCTCAAGCAGCACTCCCATACTGGCCGCTTCCAGCGGCCCCCGCCCGGAATAGTATTTCCGGGGATCATAACCGAGGATGCTGAGATTTGCTATATCACTCCCAGGAGAAAGTCCGGACGGAACAGTATTGACCAACCCTGCCGTACCTTCCGATGCTATATGGTCCATGTAAGGGGTGCGGGCAAATTCAAGGGGCGTTTTACCGCTTAGTTCTTTCAGCGGATAATCGGCCATGCCGTCGCCAAGCAAAATCACATATTTCATCGGCAAATCCCCCACCGAAAGAAAAACAGCTCTTCGTCAGGAAAGTTTTTCATCCTCTATCCTGATCAATATCGTTTCCCCCAGGACAATATCAAGGTGATCAATTTCTCCCAAGGCTTCCCGAACATCCTTCTCCTTAGATTTATGAGTGGTCATAACAATAGGCACGGCACCACAGAGTTTTCTCTCCTTTTGAATAACGGCGGCAATACTGATATTATTCTTACCCAGAATACCCGATACCTTTGAAAGAACTCCCGGACGGTCAACGGCGGAAAATCTGAAATAATAATTGGTAACAATATCATCAAAAGGCATCAATCTAATGTCGTCGATTGCCTCTTCCGAGAAGGAACGGGCAGGAACTCTCCCGGAGACACCTTTTAACATATCTCTCGCAATATCTACCAGATCACTGACTACGGCACTTGCAGTAGGCATCATACCTGATCCCTGACCATACAAAAAGACCGAATCTGCCGCATCACCTATAATGTGAAAGGCATTAAAATTCCCATCCACGCTTGCCAGGAGATGATCCAAGGGAACCATCGTCGGGTGTATCCTCGCCTCAATGCTCTCTTCCCTTTGTATGGCAATAGCCAATAACTTGATCCGATACCCAAGTTCTTTTGCAAATTCTATGTCCTGCTGCCCGATTTTTGAAATGCCCTGCCGGTAAAGATCATCAATATTAACCCTCTTACCATAGGCAAGGGTCAATATAATGGCAAGTTTGTGTGCCGCATCTATCCCTTCAATGTCAAATGTGGGATCTGCCTCGGCAAATCCGAGATCCTGGGCTTCTTTAAGAACGGCATCAAAAGCTTTCCTTTCATCCGTCATCTTGGAAAGTATATAATTCGAAGTACCATTCATAATTCCAAGGATGGATTTAATTCTGTTTGCTACCAGACTTTCCCGTAATGTTTTAATGATCGGTATGGTACCACCAACCGCGGCCTCAAACCCGATGCTCACCCCACCTGCCTCGACAGCACGGAATATCTCGTCTCCATGTGCGGCAAGAAGTGCCTTGTTAGCCGTTACAACATGTTTTTTGTTACGTATGGCCTTCAATATAAACGAACGTGCCGGTTCATACCCTCCCATGAGTTCTATGACAATGGCTATTTCATGGTCTTTTAAAATCTCTTCTGCATCCGTGGTAAGCAGATGTTTACCAACAGAAACGTTCCTCGGCGTTGTAATGTCAAGGTCTGCTATCTTTTTTAGAACCAGTTTCGCTCCGAGCCGTTTTTCAAGAAGAACCGCGCTGTCCTGGAGCAGCTTTACGACCCCTGTCCCAATGGTGCCACAACCGATTAAGCCTATTTTTATTTCTTTCACAACCCAACGCCTCTGTATTATATGCAAGAAATGGTAGAACGTTTCCCCAGATAGCAGATATTTTAATTTTCAGCAAGTTCAATTCAGATATTAGACAATAGACTCCAGACTTTTCAATCCTTAATCACTTTTCATCTATGTTCTGATGTCTGAATTTTTGTCTGAGCCTAAGTTTTAGCAAGTTATAAGTTGACTTTTAATGTAAATTACATTAAAAAATGAAAGGTGCAATGGGAAGAAGAATAGACATATTTCTTAAAGATGGTTTCTCTTTCTTAAAAGCTGGTAGCTTTAACTGATGATTTATGAAAGCAGGTAATATTATGGGGAAAAAAGTTTCATACACGGATGCGGGTGTTGATATTGACAAAGCTAATCAGTTTCTTGAACATATCAAACCTCTTTTAAAAAAAACCTACCGGAAGGAGGTCATGGGCAACATTGGCGACTTTGGCGGCTTTTTTCACCTCGACTTAGAAAAGATCAAAAACCCCCTGCTGGTTTCATCCACGGATGGTGTGGGAACAAAACTAATGATCGCCCAGATGATGAAAAGATATGATACTATTGGTATAGATCTTGTTGCCATGTCTGTAAATGATGTTATTGTCCATGGGGCGGAACCTCTCTTCTTTCTCGACTATATCGCTACAGGAAACATCTGTATAGAAAAGAGCACTCAGATCATAGGAGGCATTGTCAAAGGATGCGAGGAGGCGGGATGTGCCCTTATCGGTGGCGAAACTGCCGAAATGCCGAATTTCTATAAAAACGACGATTATGATCTCGTGGGATTCTGCGTTGGTATCGTAGATGCGGACAAACTAATCGATGGTTCAGGAACCAGGGTAGGTGACAGGATCGTTGGCATCGCTTCCACCGGCGTTCACAGTAATGGGTTTTCTCTCGTAAGAAAGATATTATTTGAAGAAGGGAAACTCAGCATTGACGACAGAATAGACGGTCTCGATTCCCCCCTTGGTCTGGAACTCCTCAGGCCCACCAGAATTTACGTAAAATCATTACTAAATCTGATTAAGAACTTTACCATTAAAGGTATAGTGCATATTACCGGTGGCGGATTTATAGATAATATCCCGCGTATCATTCCCGATCCATGTTGTGCTATGGTTACAAAAGGGAGTTGGGATATACCTCCTATTTTTAAGATTATCCAGAAAATGGGAAATATTTCCGATCTGGAGATGTTCAGGGTCTTTAACATGGGTATAGGCATGATGATTGTTGTACCGGAAAAGGAATTGCCGGATGTATTGGAACGCCTCGAACAATTAGGTGAACAGGCCTACCCCATTGCCGTCATAGAAAAAAGAACGGATGATCAACCCAACGTGTCCTTTGTCTAATGCGTGAGAGCTTTGTCAAGGTCCCGGTATGAGAAAAAAATTAAGTATAGGTATCCTGGTCTCGGGAAGCGGCTCAAACCTGCAGTCAATTATCGATAATATCGAAAAGGCACTGCTGGATGCAGAGATCAAAATCGTTGTCAGTAATAAACCTGATGCCTATGCCCTTGAAAGATCGAAAAAGCACGGGATTCCCAACCTTGTTGTCAGTCATAACGATTTCGGGAACAGAGAAGATTTTGACCGGAAAGTAATTGAAGTCCTTAGAGGTCATGCAGTGGAACTCGTCGTTCTGGCAGGATTCATGAGAGTAATTACCGCTGTATTTTTGAACGCTTTTCCCATGAAAATTATGAATATCCACCCCGCCCTCCTCCCTGCCTTCCCCGGAGTCCATGTCCAGCAGAAGGCCTTAGAATATGGTGTAAAATTTTCCGGGTGTACGGTTCATTTTGTGGACAGTGGTGTCGACACAGGGCCCATTATCATTCAGGCTGCTGTGCCCGTCTATGATAATGACACGGAAGAAAGTCTTGCAGCAAGGATATTAAAGGAAGAACACAGGATATATCCTCAAGCTATTCAATTCTACGCTGAAGGAAGAATCAAGGTAATCGGTCGGCATGTCCGTATCACAGATACTGATCGGACTTATGAATCAGCATTGCATAACCCGCCTCTGAAAGGGTTCTGAATCATGATTATCGTCAGTGCCTGTCTTCTCGGAATAAAATGCAGGTATGACGGGAAAACCTCTCCGGATAAAAAAATGCTGGCCATGGCTCATGAAGGTATATTTATTCCCCTCTGTCCCGAACAACTTGGTGGCTTACCAACACCACGTCCTCCGGCACAGATCGTAGGCGGCCAGGGAATTGACGTTCTCGATGAACGTGCAAAAGTCTGTGACGCAAACAACAGGGAGGTAACGCACCATTTTTTAAAAGGTGCCGAAGAGGTCATAAGAATAGCAAAGCTTATGAAAGTTAAGAAGGCAATCATGAAGGAGATGAGCCCCTCCTGTGGTGTATGTTCCATTTATCAACACGATGTTATTGTGGAGGGAATGGGTGTCACCACAGCCCTTCTCATGCGAACAGGAATTCATGTTATCTCGTCAGATAATATAAAAGATCAATCAGCAAATTTGCTGATTAATGGAGGAGCCAATGGACCAGGGTAAATATGATTTTAACATTCAACACCTGGGGGAGCCGACCATCATCTCTCCGGTCAGTGTCCGCTATTTTACCCCGGAGGAAAAGCGTATTCTTTTCAACAGCTATCTTGAACATTACAACGATTTAAAGGATCCGGATGGTATACCCCTTTCTGTTGAAGTGGCAGGACCAAGGAAGAAGATATTTTTTGATCCCTCCAAGGCCAAGGCGGCTATCGTCACCTGCGGCGGTCTCTGCCCGGGTATCAATGATGTCATAAGGGCGGTGGTCATGGAACTCTACCACCGTTACGGGGTGAAAAATATTCTCGGTATCAGGTACGGTTTTCAGGGATTGATCCCCGAATACGGGCATGATATATGTGAACTTATACCGGAAACCGTCAAGGACATACTCGGCGCGGGGGGAAGTATCCTCTCCTCCTCCAGGGGAAGACAGGATACCGGTAAGATGGTAGATGCTCTGAGACGTATGAATATTTGTCTTTTTTTCTGCATCGGCGGAGATGGAACCATGAGGGCGGCTGAATACCTCACCGAAGAAATAACAAAAAGAAATCTGAGCATCGCCGTCATCGGAATTCCGAAAACAATTGACAATGACCTGAATCTTATCCAGAAGTCTTTTGGTTTTGATACTGCCATATCTGAAGTAGTAAAGGCCATACGGTGCGCTCACGTAGAGGCAAAAGGCGCTCCTATGGGGATCGGTCTGATCAAGATTATGGGCAGGCTATCGGGACATATCGCAGCCGATGCCGCTCTGGCGCAGAGTGACGTCAACTTCGTTCTTATCCCGGAGTTGCCTTTCGACCTGGAAGGAGAAAAAGGACTTCTCAGGGTACTCGAACAACGTCTCAAGGAAAGAGGCCATACTGTGATCATTGTCGCCGAAGGTGCCGGTCAGGAACTTATTCGCCGGGAAAGAAAAGAGCCTGTTGAAACTGATGCTTCAGGCAATATAAAACTCCTCGATATAGGTAACTTCTTGAAAAAGAAAATAGAGGGCCATTTCAAGAAATTAGGGATGGAAATAAATCTCAAGTATATAGACCCGAGCTATATGATTCGCAGTGTCCCTGCCAATGCCAGCGACAGCATCTATTGCGGTTCCCTTGGGCAGTATGCTGTTCATGCAGGAATGGCAGGAAAAACAGGGATGCTGGTGGGGTTAATGAAGGACGAATATGTCCACATTCCTCTCAAGATGGTTACTTCAGGCAATAAAGTTGAACCGGAAGGTAACCTCTGGATGCGCGTCCTTGAAGCTACAGGACAGCCTATTTCCATGAAAAACTAAAAAACACTTGTAAAATTTACTATTATGTTCTAAAAAGCGGCAAGTCATTTTCGAAAGGTGTATGAATATGTCAAGAATGTGTGAGGTATGTGGCAAAAAACCTCTTCGGGGTAATAATGTCAGCCATGCTAATAACAAAACAAAAAGGGTATGGTATCCCAATCTTCAGAAAATACGTTGCGTGGATAATAAAACGGGGTCAGTAAAACGTGTTAGGGTGTGTACCAGGTGTATCCGTTCCGGTTTTGTTAAGAAAGCGCTATAGATATTCAGCAAAAGGCGAGTTTCTAATCTCCTTTATGGTCGGATATAGAAAGTCTTCATAATCACTGACCAGTGCCATTCCGCAATTTAGAAGATTTCTAATCCCCGCCCGGGTAGAATCATCATTGCGATCAAGGCCGAACCTGTCCAGATATAAACCGACCCGTCCTTCTACATTCATGAACCGGCTCATCCTGTCCCGGGAACAGGTATGTTTGCCCTGCCGAATAGCATCAGCAATGATTTCCTCGCTAATATTCAAAAGCCAGGCTTGGACTTCGCCAAACTCTTCTATCTTGTTCTGAACAGTGTATTCCAGCGCATCACAAAAAAGCGGCACCAGGTTGTCGCTCCCCATCCCCTGATGAAGTGCAAGGTCGAAGGTCATTTCAATAATTAAATGGGATTGATAGGCAGCATGGCTGTAGTCAATCTCTCTGCCGATGCTTTTGTAAAAATCCATTATAGGCCTAATTAAAGGTTTGCCTTTGACATATGTGTATCCATCAGAATTCGGATTGAAATTCCTGACCGCTGTCTTGCCGATCTTTCCGTGGTGAGCAATGTCGTCTACGAGAAGGTGGAACAGGACAAAAGCAGCCTTCTTATATTGATTGGGAAGTCTGAGAAACCTCGGTATCCCGTGAGTCATATTTGATGTGATTGCCTTATGAAAGGGAAGAATATCGGGAGAGATATTGTAGACGAACAGATCAAGTACATCAGAGCTTAACCGACCTCTACCAAGAAATTCTTTCAGGATCCAGGTATGGGTGAGCATTAACATAAATGATCTCAAGTATATTCAGTTGCTTATCAGTCCAGTATCTGGGGACTGCTGCCGATAATTATCTTCTTGAGGTCCGGCAGTTTTATATGGAATGCGCCATACTTAGTACGGCCATAGGCCTTATGGTTTTTGTTCAAAACCAGCTCCACGGTTTTACCATCATGGAGTTTCACAATGCCTTTCAGGCTGCCGTCTTTAAATAAGAATAACACATAGTTAATATTATCAAAGGAAATGGTAAAGGTACCATCGCCTATCTTTCCCTCTACAAATGTCTCCCCCTCGATGCTGACACTGCTGCATTCAGTCATGACATCCATCTGATCAACAAATGTGGCGGTAAAATTTTTTTCCGGTACAGGAATTTTCCCGGAAGAGTCTCCCCCAGTAAGGGAACCCATACCAAGCAAGAAGGGCAGAATCGGTAACAAGAAAAAGAGGGGAAATAATCTTTTCATAATACCCTCCATTCTGTTTGGATATCAGATGTACAATTACCATTTTATGGTCTAAATATCAAGAATTAAACAACCCCCAAAGTAGATAGATAAAGCCGGTTTCGAAAAACTGTTTCGAAAGAACTCAAGAAATGTTATAATCTCTCACAGGAAAAAAGAGTCCGGAAGGAATTTTTAAGTGAAAGTCGGTATACTGACTGTTGGTAATGAGTTAACCAGCGGAAGAACAAAGGATACGAATTCCTCTTTCATTGCCCGGGAATTGAATGCCCAGGGATGGCAAGTATCGGCAATGATGTCTGTCGGTGATGATGAAAACACCATCAGGAATGGTCTGGACTGGATTATAGGTATTTCCGATGCCCTGATCGTAACCGGCGGTCTTGGTCCCACGGCCGACGACATTACCACGGCGGCCATTGCCATGGCCTTTGATCTCAAGCTCTACACCGATGAGAATATCCTCAAACATATAAAGGACATCTTTGAAAAACACCGCATCAAATGGACGCAGAACAACGCCAAACAGGCCGTATTCCCTGAAGGCGCCGAGGCAATATGTAATCCCACAGGGACAGCATGGGGATTCTCCCTGAAGAGAAATGGCAGGATCGTTACCGTCATTCCGGGCGTCCCTGCTGAAGTCAAAAGGATGCTGCCGGAGGGCGTAATCCCCATCCTCAGGAGAGAATCAACAGAGACGGCGCAGTATATTAAAACTAAAACCATCAAGCTGTTCGGCATCGCTGAGGCAGCTGTAGATCAGGCACTGGCCGATGTCGATTTCGCCGGCCTGGGGGTGAGCATCGGGTTCTACCCTAACTTTCCGGAAAACTACATTGTCCTCATATCAAGGCATACCACCGATGCAGAAGCAAAGGAGAGGATCAGCAAGGCAGAAGATCATGTCAAAAGCAGACTTCAGAATTACATCTTTGCCTATGATCAAGATACCATCGAAGGGGTTATTGCCTCATTTCTCACAGATAAGAAACTGACCCTTGCCGTGGCCGAATCATGTACCGGCGGGCTGATTACCGACCGCCTTACGGACGTGCCGGGAAGCTCTGCCTTTCTAGAAAGAGGAGTGGTTACTTACAGCAATACATCCAAGACCGAACTTCTCGGGGTTCCTGAGCATGTTTTGCGTGAATTTGGCGCGGTGAGTGAACAGACGGCACTCCTCATGGCGGAAGGGGTGAGGAAACTGGGGAAGACGGATCTGGGCCTGGCTGTAACCGGGATTGCAGGTCCCACAGGAGGAACGGAGGAAAAACCGGTAGGCACCGTTTTTATTGCTCTCGCAGACGACAAAAAGAGCATCTGCCACCGTTTTTTTTACCGGTGGGGCAGGAGAAAGACCAAGATTATCTCTTCCCAGTCGGCGCTCATGATGCTCAAGAGATACCTCACCGGAGAGACCAGAAATGACTGAAGAAAAGACGACAAGGTCATTTCTTGCCGTTGAGCTGCCTGGAGAGATCCTGATCAAAATCACCGATATTCAGAAACTCCTGAAAAAGACCATCCAAGGGATTATCAGCTGGGGAAGACCGGAAGGGATACATCTGACGCTGAAATTTTTTGGTAATATTTCCGGAGATGACGTAGCAAATCTCAGCCGCGTGGTTGAAAGGAGTCTTGCCAATGTTAAGCCGCTTTCTTTGAATGTCAGAACCATTGGAGTATTCCCGAGTATAATGCGGCCTCGCATAATCTGGCTCGGGATAAATGGCGACGTGGCGCCGCTCATAAAACTCCAGGAGACCATGGACTATGGTTTTCAGGATTGTGGTTTTAAAAAGGAGGCGCGGTCTTTCCGTCCGCATTTAACAATGGGCAGAATTAAATCACCGAAAGGGCTGACAGGCCTGGCCAAGGTTGTGGAAGAAAAAGAAAATTATGTTGCCGGACAGTTTCAAGCCGATGGCCTTACCCTTTTAAAGAGCGACCTGACACCAAAGGGCGCCATTTATACAAAGCTGGCATGGTTCCCCTTTCAAGGAGTATAAATCATATTTATCAAGAGATGGAGGAGGTGATTATGGGATTAGATCTGGATAGAGAAAAGACGTTGGAGCTTGCCATCACCCAAATTGAACGGCAGTTTGGAAAAGGTTCCATCATGAGGCTGGGTGGCGGAGAACAGATTTCAGATGTCCCGGTGATACCCACCGGCTCACTCAGTCTTGATGCCGCCCTCGGTACGGGAGGGATTCCCCGGGGAAGGGTCATAGAAATATTTGGCCCTGAATCCGGTGGCAAGACCACCCTGGCTCTACACATAGTTGCCGAGGCACAGAAACAGAACGGTATGGCCGCCTTTATTGATGCCGAGCATGCCCTGGATGTCGGCTACGCAAGGAAGATCGGGGTGAATACGGACGACCTCCTCATCTCTCAGCCCGACACGGGCGAACAGGCACTCGAGATCGCTGAAACCCTTGTAAGGAGCGGGGCTCTGGATGTTCTTGTCATTGACTCCGTAGCTGCTCTTGTGCCCAAAGCAGAACTCGAAGGGGATATGGGAGATGCCCAGATGGGGCTCCAGGCAAGATTGATGTCCCAGGCACTTCGCAAACTTACAGCCAGTATCAGTAAGTCCAAAACTTCGGTAATCTTTATTAATCAATTGCGGATGAAGATAGGGGTCTTCTTCGGCTCCCCGGAGACAACAACAGGTGGGAATGCACTCAAATTTTATTCCAGCATGCGCCTCGACATCAGGAAGATAAGTCCCATCAAATCAGGACAGGAAGTCATCGGCATGCGGACAAAAGTCAAAGTGGTAAAGAACAAACTGGCGCCACCCTTCAGAGAGACTGAATTTGACGTTATCTTCGGAGAGGGCATCTCGAAAGAAGGCGATATCCTTGATCTTGCCGTGGAAAAAGGGATCGTGGAAAAAAGCGGTGCATGGTATTCCTACAAAGGTGAGAGACTCGGTCAGGGAAGAGATAATACCAGGGTATTCCTCAAGGAAAATAAAGATACCTTAAAGGAGATCGAAGAGACGGTGCGGGAGAAGGTTGGACTCAAACCAAAACATGTAGAACCAGCAGGAAAACCAAAAGACATAGGATAAAAAATTACGGATGGAGGATGACCACCTTCTTAAAAGGGCGAAGCAGAGGGCCCTTCGTCTCCTTTCGCTGCGGGCGAGAAGTAAGATGGAATTACGGGCAAAGCTGAAAGAGAGAGGTTTTGACGACCACGTTATAGACAGTGTTACAGTTTATCTCCTCGAACGGAAATATCTGGACGACAATTCCTTCGCCACAAATTGGGCTCGCAGCCTCGCGGTAAACAGGCTCCTCGGAAATCTAAGGATCGAGATGAGCCTCAGAAAAAAGGGAATTTCCGGAGAGTCGATTGGAGAGGCAATTGATGCGGCCAGAGAAGAGATCTCCGAGAGGGAGGCCATCGGGAGACTTATCGATAAAAGGGCAAAAGGCCGGATGATTGCCGACCTGAATGATAAAGAGATCAGAAGATTGAGGCAGAACCTGCTGATGAGAGGTTTTCCTGCCGGGATGTTTTTTGAAATGTTAGAAAGAGAAGGAAAGGAATATTGATCCTATGATGAGAGCGAGTGAGATCAGGGAGAGTTTTTTAAGATACTTTGAGGAAAAGTCCCATACAAGGGTCTTGAGTTCATCCCTCGTCCCGAAAGACGATCCTTCGCTCCTTTTTACAAACGCAGGGATGGTGCAGTTTAAGAACTGTTTCCTGGACCGGGAGGAGCGCCCATACAAGAAGGCGGTTACCGTCCAGAAATGCGCCAGGGCAGGAGGTAAACACAATGATCTGGAAAATGTAGGGATGACATCACGTCATCACACATTCTTTGAGATGTTAGGAAATTTTTCCTTCGGCGATTACGGGAAAGAAGAGGCCATCACCTGGGGGTGGGAGTACCTTACCGAGATCGTGGGTCTTCCAAAGGAGAAACTCTGGGTAACCGTTTACAGGGACGATGAGGAGGCATTTGCCGTCTGGCATAAAAAAATCAAGATTGCTCCCGAACGTATTGTGCGCATGGGGGAAAAGACCAACTTCTGGATGATGGGGGAGACCGGCCCCTGCGGTCCCTGCTCCGAGATCATCTACGATCAGGGAGAAGGAGCGGGATGCGGCAAACCGTCGTGTAACATTGACTGCGATTGCGACCGTTACCTCGAGCTCTGGAATCTTGTCTTTACCCAGTTCAACCGGGATTCATCCGGTAAAACGACACCCCTGCCGAATATTAATATCGATACGGGAATGGGTCTTGAACGCCTGACCTCGGTTGTCCAGGGCGTCGCAAGCAATTACGATACCGATCTATTCCACAATATTATTCGATTCGTGGAAAATATAAGCGGAAAAAGTTACGGAACAAGGGAAAAAGACGATATATCCATCAGGATCATCGCCGATCATAGCCGGGCGCTTACCTTTCTCGTAGGCGATGGCGTTCTACCCAGCAATGAGGGAAGAGGCTACGTGTTAAGGAGGATACTCCGGCGGGCGGCACGCCACGGGAAGCTTATTAACCTCAACCAGCCGTTTCTCCATGAGGTTGTGCAGGTAGTGATTGAAGTGATGAAAGATGCCTATCCCGACCTCGCCGACAAGAATTCCTTCATCAGGAAGGTGGTGGCAAACGAGGAGCAGCGTTTCACGGAAACCCTCGATGCCGGCTTGAAGATTCTCCAGGAGGAAGTAACATCACTGAAAAAAGCGGGACAGGAGACTATCCCCGGTGATGTAGCTTTCAAACTTTACGATACCTACGGGTTTCCCACCGATCTTACTCTGGATATTGTCCGGGAGGATGGTCTCTCCGTTGACATGGAGGGATTTAACAGGGCAATGAAGACCCAGCGGGAAAAGGCGAGGGAATCATGGAAGGGCAGCGGTGAAGAGGCCACGGCGGAACATTATCTGAAACTCGTAAACAGCGGCATCAGTTCCACATTCGTCGGTTATGAAGGGATTACAGAAGGAAATTCGCGCATCATAGCCATTATGAAAGGGGAACAACCGGCAGAAGCGATAACAGAAGGGGAAAATGCCGAGATCATTGTTGAAAAGACCACTTTTTATGGTGAAAGCGGCGGACAGGTGGGAGACACCGGATGTATAGAGGGGGACGCATTTTGTTTTAACGTATCGGATACCATGAAACCGCTTGATGACTTACTTATCCATATCGGAAAGGTTACAAAAGGAGAAGCTAAAGTAGGAGATGTTGTTTCACTGCTTGTTGATGCAGAAAAGAGAAGGGCAATGGAAGCCAATCACTCCGGCACACATATCCTTCAGGCAGCCCTGAAAAAAATTCTCGGGGATCATGTCAAACAGTCCGGTTCCCTTGTCAGCCCGGAGCGTCTTCGTTTCGATTTTACACACTTTTCAAAGATTGAAGACGACGAACTGGAACGCGTAGAAACCACGGCTAACGCCTACATCAGACAAAACATCCCGGTAAGCACCGATGTTTTACCCATTGGTGAGGCCATAAAAATGGGTGCTACGGCAGTCTTTGGTGAGAAATACGGACAAAATGTCAGGGTTGTAAAAATGGGCGCTATCAGCATGGAACTGTGCGGAGGAACCCATGTTTCCAGGACCGGCGATATCGGCCTCCTGAAGATAATCCATGAATCATCTGTCGCTGCGGGGGTAAGACGTATTGAGGCCGTTACAGGGAAAGAAGCTATAAGATACGTTCGCAATATGGAAAGCGAACTGAAAAAGGCGGCCGGTCTCTTAAAGGTCAATCTCTTCGACCTAACGGACAGAACGGAGAAACTCCTTGGATACCAGAAAAGCCTTGAGAAGGAGATAGAAACACTCAAAGCTAAACTGGCGGCGAAAGATTCGACTGATCTTTTAAGCAATGTCAGAGAGATCAAAGGCATCTCCGTCCTCGCTACCCTGGTTGAAGCGCCGGATGTAAAAACACTGCGGGACTTTGGTGACAAACTGAGGGACAGGATACAATCCGGCATCATCCTCCTCGGCAGCAGGACGGAGGGTAAAGCCATGCTTCTCTGTCTGGTGACCAGGGATTTGACTGACCGCTATCATGCCGGAAAGATAATAAAAGAAATAGCACCCCTCGTGGGAGGAAACGGCGGCGGGAGGCCGGATATGGCCCAGGCCGGGGGCCCAAAGCCGGAAAACCTTGAACAGGCCATCTCCAAATTGCAGGAAATGCTATAAGAGAATTTATCGGATTTGACGGCCCTAGGAAAAATAAATCTGAGTGTTAGCAGCTCTATTCGTGGCTTGGGAAGCGCCATGTTTGATCATTGACTTACAGCAGTTAACTATAATGAAAATATTAAAATCATTTAAACAAGTTATCACTGGGCGACGTTCTAAGAGATTCAGAAAATTACATGAAAAATATCCTCATTATGAGATTGGCCGCGGTACGTATGGTGACCCGGATATTTGCACGTGGGATGAAGGAGCCACCTTTAAAATCGGCGCATTTTGCTCAATAGCACCAGGAGTTAAGATATTTTTGGGGGGAGAACACAGGGTAGATTGGGTAACAACATATCCTTTTAATGTGTTGTGGGAAAGTGGGCGGCAAATCATGGGGCATCCTAAAACGAAAGGTGACGTGATAATCGGAAATGATGTTTGGATAGGCACTGAAGCCGTAATTATGTCTGGCGTAAAAATAGGAGATGGGGCTGTCGTCGGTGCACGTGCTGTAGTCACCAAAGATATAGAACCATACGCAATCTATGCCGGTAATCCTGCTCGGTTGGTAAGAAAAAGATTCGATGAGCCGACTATTATTGAACAACTATTGGACCTAAAGTGGTGGAATTTTAAGGATAAAGAAATAGAGCAGTTATTGCCACTGATGCTGGATAAGGATATCCTGACGTTTATCTCTAGAGCCAGGCGGAGAGAAGAAACAGGCTAACAACCGCATCATAAATAACATGAATGGTATGGGAGATAAGTAGGGACAAAACTGTTAATGCCCGTTAATTAAGATAACTCTTCTGGTATAATACATAAGCCATAAGGAGGTACCTGATGAAATATTCCCCAATAGTTATAGTAAGGCGTTGGATACCCATTTTAAAAGAGTATGAGCGGACGGAGGCAAAGAGCATATCATCAAGGATGGTGATACCATTACCTTTCGTTCCAACGTATGAAGATTAATTGCATGAAAACTTTAAGAGCGTGTGTTTACCTGCTTATTTTGCTAATGGTTATGGCTTCATGCACACCCGTGGCCGTAGAGACTATCCGACCACCGGTTACGCCCGTCAAGCCGGCCAAGATCGCCCTGGTGCTCGGTGCCGGCGCATCAAGGGGTTTTGCGCATATCGGCGTTCTGAAGATATTGGAGGCAAACCGGATCCCCATACATATGATCATGGGAACCAGTGCAGGAAGTTTTGTCGGCAGTTTGTATGCATATGGCTTAAATGCCTTTCAGCTTCAAAAGATAGCCCTGACAATTGAGAAAGCCGATATCGTCGATCTTATGATTCCCGACAATGGTTTTATCAAGGGAGAAAAACTTGAGGATTTTGTAAATAAAATAGTGCAAAACACCCCCATCGAAAAATTCAGAATTCCCTTTTACGCGGTTTCCACCGCCATTCCCAGCGGTGAAGAAACTATCTTCGCTCAGGGCAACACCGGCAAAGCCGTTCGCGCAAGCTGCTCTATCCCCGGTGTCTTTAGGCCGCCAAAGTTTGCAGACAAGATGTATGTGGACGGGGGCGTGGTAAGCCCCGTTGCAGTCGATGCTGCCAAAAGATTCGGCGCCGATTTTATTATCGCTGTTGATATTTCGGCAGATCTTGATACAAAACCGCCGGTAGGTACTATAGATACCATCTTGCAGTCCATAAACATCACCTATGCAAAACTTGCTGCCGCGCAAATTTCCCGGGCCGATGTTGTTATAAAGCCCAAAGTCGGTTATATCGGATCAGCCGGTTTTGAAAAGAGAAATGAAGCTATTATGGAAGGAGAAAAGGCGGCATTAGCAGTATTGCCGACTATTCAGAATTTACTCGCCAGATTGAGACAGGAAGGCAGACTTTAATAATTTGTCGGGTGAACAGGGTAGCGCTCATTTTATTAAATTCCCGATAGTAAATAAGCAAAGAAGGTGATGATATGAAAAGGATGATTATTGTTATGCTGTTTCTTTTCTTA
>Ga0265296_1001500_pt1 | contig 26705 bp, 22 predicted proteins | sample MunlanPumphouse1_FD_189073 | JGI IMG/M metagenome (GOLD analysis project Ga0265296, IMG submission 189073) | Groundwater microbial communities from a municipal landfill in Southern Ontario, Canada - Pumphouse #1 | ecosystem: Environmental > Aquatic > Deep subsurface > Groundwater | place... | reverse complement strand
ATACGATTACTCATATGACCACTCACGAGAACACTCGCTCCCGCCGCTACGATATCCTCGCTCATCACCGCTCCTCGCAAAGAGCGGCTATCAGCACCGCAAAGCAGCTTCCCGCAAGGCGGCCTTCTGGACACGGTTACGCTCTCGTCGGGTTCGAACGACAGCGGGCGATGAAAGCGCAAGGCGCCCAGAGAGACAGGGCGTATTCAGCCGGGCAATCACGGGAGATCTGAACTTATGCCCCTGGGTGTAGCGCGAACATCCGCGTTCGTCAGGCTTTCAGGAGTTGAAGACGGCGCCTGAGGCACGTCATTTTGATGATATAATTCGTCCGGCGTGACCGCGTCGCCTCTCGGGCGAGCGGCCTTGGATGTGTATCAATCTGATACGTAATTTTTCCCTTTAACGAGTTATTGTCATTCGCGTTTGCGGGTGTAAGCTGGCGTCTCCTGATGCCGACTCCGAGTCGGGATCGGGTAACAAAAGTCCGACCTCTGGGATTATGGTCGCTCCTAACTATCGGACGCGTATGGCGATGTCGATTGGCGCAACCCGGTAGGTTGTTTGGCCCTAGCGGTGCCGAACCAAGAGTTGCGCACGACATTGTAACAGTGGGCCGGGCCCCGCGGGTTCGGCTGGCTTTGTACCGTCGGGAATGGCCCATGTAGGCCGCCCAATCTTCACCACAACTATCTGACGCGCGCTTTCGGCACATCTGCTGCACGCGTGCGCTCATGGGGAGAATGATCATGACGTGCATTATCCATAACGTAAGCGACACTGGCCTCGATCCGATCGAGGAAATCCTCGAGGCGTTTGTCGGGGGCGACCTGTTTGCGCCGGTCAGCTTCATCGACGATCCCGATAGCGAGGGTCAAGACGAGGACGACGAGAACAACGAGGGCAATGAAGGTAACGAGTCCGACGAGGACGACGAGGACGATGAGGAAGATGAGGGCGACGAAGCCGATGAGAATGATGAAGGCGACGAAGACGACGAGAGCGATGAGCTAGACGAAAACGACGAGGGCAACGAAGGCGACGAAGCCAATGAAGCCGATGAGGACGATGAGAACGACGAGGGTGACGAAGGCAACGAAGCCGACGAAGATGATGAGAACGACGAGGGCGACGAGGGCAACGAAGCCGACGAGGGTGACGAGAGCACCCTGGACGACGGCGACGAGGGCGACGAGGACGACGAGAATAACGAGAACGATGAGAACGACGAGGGCAATGAGGACAATGAGCACGACGAGGGCGACGAGAACAACGAGAACAACGAGGGCGACGAGAATAACGAGGACAATGAGAACGACGAGCTCGATGAGGGCGATGAGAATAACGAAGGCGACGAAGCCAACGAAAACGACGAGGGCGACGAGAACGACGAGTCCGACGAAACTGATGAGCACGACGAGGGCGACGAGAATAACGAAGGCGACGAAGGCGACGAAGGCGGCGCCGGCGGCCAGAACGAGGACAATGAGAACAACGAGGACGACGAGGACAACGAGGACAACGAAGCCGACGAAGATGATGAGTCGGATGAGGGCGACGAGGACAATGAGGGCGATGAAGCCACTGGCAACGACGAAGGCGACGAGAACGACGAAGCCGACGAGAACGACGAAGACGACGAAGACGACGAGGACGATGAGAACGACGAGGGCAATGAGAACGACGAAGGGAACGAGGACGACGAGGGCGACGAGGCCAATAATCAGGGCGATGAGGACAATGAGGCCGACGAGAACGACGAGAATGACGAGGGCGACGAAGGCGACGAGAACGATGAGGGCGACGAGAACAATGAGGGCGATGAGGGCAATGAGAGTGATGAAGGCGACGAGGGCGACGAGGACGATGAGGCCAATGAGAGCGATGAGGACGACGAGGGCGATGAGGACGATGAAGCCGACGAGGATGACGAGGACGACGAAGGCGACGAAGCTGACGAAGGCGTCGAAGGCGACGAGAACGATGAGGACGATGAGGACGACGAGGGCAATGAACAGGACGAAGATGACGAGGGCGACGAGGACAACGAGGCCGACGAGGGCGACGAGGGTGATATCTAATCACCTGATGCTTGTTACGGTTCAGCCGGGATTGATCCCGGCTGGACCCGACAGGCTCGAGGCCCGGTTCGCCGGAGTTCTCTAAGCTCAATGGGAAACCCCCGGCCCACAGCCGGGGGTTTTCTTTTGCTCTCAACAGGAGGTGCAAGAGACAGGTTGGACAATTTCTCGAGATGGCCATGCCTGCCTCGACGTGCGGCATCGAAAATGCATTCCGAAATCGGGTGTTCCCGGTTCGCCGGCAACGCAATCGCAGGATCGCAAGGACATTTCGTTTGCGAAGATCAAGCCAAGCCTGCCTAGGTCACGGAATGCGTATGGCCCTTATCAGTCCCATCAAACCAGGCATCAAGGCAGGCAAGTTGTCGATCGCCTTGTGCGCGGAGCCCGCCTATCCCGAATGCTCTGGATTTGGCGAAGGACTGACTTTCGCGATCAAGCTACTCGCTCACGGAATGCGTCACCGATGAGTGCTCCAATCGTTCATCCTCAGTCCAAGCAACATGTTTTGGGAGACTGGCTCGACCTGCATGGGCTCGATCACCAGACCTGCCTTCATCTGCTCGATGAAATAAGGCGCGAGTCTGCTAAAATCCCGGCCTATCGGAGCAATCCGGATCAGCAACCCTTGAGCCTGGATCCGGATGGCGTCTGGACGAAAATTATCTCGGCAATGTGCAGTTTCCTGCCGGAGCAGCAAAAAGTTATCGAAGAAACATTTCAGAGATCAGAAAAAATTGCCGTCCCTGGGAAAGGAAAATCTAGAAAAGCACTAACGATCGATCATGGTCCTGCCAAATACCCTACAATTATGTACCAATATTTTGGCGAAGTTTCCGATCTCCTTGTTGTGGCGCATGAATTCGGTCATGCCCTACAGATACGGGCAAGTGAGGGAGAGTTCATGCCGCCGGTGATGAGGGAAGTGTGCGCTTTTCTCTCGGAGGGGGCTCTCTTGTCCTCTTGCTCGAACGAAGATGCCTTTCTAGCCGAGAATTTGCTCAAATATTGGCAAAGATCCAATCGCAGATTCTTCGGAAATCTCGCGACAAAGCTGCAAGAATCTTTAAAAGATGAAAACGCAATCTACGAATATGGCTGGAATTATCCGATCGCTCGGTACCTGGCGCTGAGAATATTTACTAATTTCTCACGAGATTCGGTATGGAGAGTGTTCAGGGGCGAATATTCTATAAAGAAGGTTTTAAATCAATTGGCGATATAGTCGCTATGTAACGAGCGACTTTTCGTCATGATTTGTCTCCCGAATTCGCGGCCCCTTTACGCTCCCTCAGGCGAGCCTGCTGGCATTTTAAGTTGCCCTGAAAATACGCGCTTGAAGAACTCGATCCGATTCGGAATCCTGTCTTTAATCTTCTGGCGTTCGCTGTCGGGGAACCGTTCCGGATGATGGATGATCGTGTAAGAAAAAAGAGCGGACTCGGCGAAGTCTTCCTGAGCACTTTTGCTTGCATATTCGGTAATGTAAGATCCATCACGCGATACCGCGCTTTTCCACTCTGGCGATTCTATATAAGCCGCTTGGATCGATGCGTGCGTTCCCTCGTGGAAAAAAGTTTCCTCAAGGTCATGCGTAGCAATTCGTTTGCTCGCGTTTCCGGAATATATCGTGAAGAAATGCCCCTTGTCCTCTGCGAAAGCTGTCGTGTCACTTCCTTCGAAGTTTACGGTGATGTGTCGAATGATTTTTCGATAGAGAGAGGGTAATTTCCCCAGAGGAGCACCATACCGAGCCGCATCCCGTTCGGCGGCTTCCCTGCTGCCAAATTCCTGATCGAGAGCGAGTTTGATTTTGGCTCCGTCCGTGAAATACGCCTCGAATACATAGGCATTCTGAACGAGGGGCTTACCGGTCCCCCGTTTATCCGGCATTTCGAATTTTTGAAAACCCAGGAATTCGAGGCGATCGAATGCGCTGGGATCATCCTGTGTGATGTAATCGAAATCAGTTCCGACAACTGATGAGCGGTAAGGCGGAGATCCGCTAGCCGACATATCGCTTCCTCCTTCGGAAGTTTCCGCCGCAAGAGTCGAAAGGGAGAGGGGATCCGGATCGCCTACAGACCAGACCGCTGCGAAAATCGCGATGATCAACACTGCCCCGGAGCAAACAATGACAGGGAGATTTTTCATCGTCTGAATATGCGTCAAGCGTGTTGGATGGTCGAGTTCTAAATTGTCGAGGTGAACCGCGCCGGGATTGTCGGAGGCTCCAACTCCTGAGAAGGTGGAGCCGTTATGAGCAAAACAACGAACAAATATGCGCCTGAAGTCCGCGAGCGCGCGGTGCGGATGGTTCTGGATCACGAGAAGGATCACGCCTCGCGCTGGGCAGCGGTGGTGTCGATCGCGGCGAAGATCGGCTGTGCGGCACAGACGCTACACGAGTGGGTCAAGAAGGCCGAGGTTGACCGCGGGGTCCGCGCAGGTGTCCCCACCGATGTTGCAGCGCAGCTGAAGGCGCTGGAACGCGAGAACCGCGAGTTGCGCCAGGCCAACGAGATTTTACGCAAGGCGTCGGCATATTCTGCGCAGGCGGAGCGAGCCCGAACCCTTGGCGCCCGTTCAAGCGATGATCGCGTTCATCGACGATCAGCGCGCCGTTCATGGGGTCGAGCCGATCTGCAAGGTTCTGCCGATCGCCCCATCGACCTACCATGCACACATCGCACAGCGACGAGATCCATTGCGCTTATCTTGCGGGGCGCTTTGGGCCGACGCCTCGATCGGCAGCAGGGCGACCAAGATTGACAGGCCGCCGCGCAATAGCCGGGCCGGGCTCGCTGAGTCATTGGGTACGCCCCCGCGCAGCACTGATCTCATCGCATTCGTCATGCTGCGACCGTGCCGACACCCCGGTGATCCATCAACGGCTGGGGCATTTCACTGCCGCTTGCGCTGAACTAGGCTCATTGGTCCAAGCTTGCGCCCTGCGGTGTCAATGCTGGCGCGTTGGAGATAGGCACGGCGAGAGGCTGGAATAGCCCCCGATCGCGTCAGTTTCGAATGGTCGTCTGCTTTGTCGGCGGCGGCCCGCACAGATGACGAGCACGTCTATATTCTTGCCAATTTTTGCCAAAGTGGCTATATGGGCGTGCATGAGTACGATGAATATCTCGCTGCCTGACACGCTCAAGAGCTTCGTTGACGAACAGGTCGCTGGCCGCGGCTATGGCACGAGCAGCGAATATGTGCGGGAGTTGATCCGCAAGGACCAGGACCGCCAGCGGCTGCGCCGTCTGCTTCTGGACGGCGCGGAGTCAGCGCCCGGCGCGCCGGCGGACGATGCCTATTTCGAGGGGCTGCGTGCGCGGGCTCGCCGCGCGGCATGACGGCAAAGCGGGTCGTCCCGCGCGAACAAGCTTACCGCGATACCGAACGGGCGATCGACCAATATGCGCACGAAGCTGGGCCGGACATCGCGCTTGGCTTCGTCGATGCGCTCGAAGCAGCCTACCGGACGATCTCTGAGCATCCCGGCATCGGCTCGCCGCGCTACGGGCATGAACTGGACCTGCCCGGACTGCGCCATCGTCGGCTCGTGCGCTTTCCATGGCTCGTCTTCTATGTCGAGGGCGCGAATCATATCGACGTCTGGCGCGTGCTTGACGCCCGCAGCGACATCCCGGCCTGGCTCGACGATCCCGACGAAAACTAACGCATAGCGCGCCATGGATCGGGCTGATGCAGCGTACCGCACCGCGGGAGCGCTCGATGCGATTACAAGATGCGCGTCATCCGCGTGAGCTCAGCGATCGGAACAAGACCGAAATAACGGCTGTCGAACCCGTGTGGGTGATGGGATCCGACATAGGTCATGCCGGGCGGCACGACGCCGCTCCACATCATGTGCGCGAGCCTGTTGCCTTCATGGTCGCGGGGCATGCTCGTTCCGAGCAAGTTGCCGTTGCAGAAATAGCGCCCGTCAAAGGCACTCGGATCGAGCCTCGAGGGTATCTCGATCTTGGTGAGCCGGTCACCGGGTACGCGCGGGAAAAGGCGCTCGACCAGATGTTCGCGTCATCACTCAAGAAGATATGGATCGATGACGATGCGTTCAGGCTGGTGTCCCGGGCCTTGCGTGAGAGCCACGCAGACGAACGTCGGGAAAGAGACGAGTCTGTGGCCCGGCTGCGGGGAGAAGCGGATCGCCTGCAGAACCGCCTGGACCAACTCTATATCGACAAGATCGACGGACGGGTGACCGACGAATTCCACGATCGGGTCGGTGCGGGATGGCAGGATGAGCGTGACCGCTGTTTTCGCGATATGGAGAGCCTGAACTGCGCCGAAGATAACCCGATCGACGACGGATTGGCGCTCCTGGACTTCGTGCGCACGGCTCATCAGGGCTTTCAGAACCAGCCGTTGGCCAACAAAAGAAGGGCCCTCAATCTGGTATTATCGAACCGCTCTTACGCGAATGGCGGGCTGAAGATTAACTATCGGGAACCATTCACGATTTTGGTCAAGGACGACGATCCTGACCCCGATCCGGAAGGCCCGGAAAGTGGCTCAAAACCTCAAGCTGTAGAAATGGCTCCCCGGGTAGGATTCGAACCTACGACCGATCGATTAACAGTCGATTGCTCTACCGCTGAGCTACCGAGGAACACGCCGCCGACGCGGACAAGGCGGCCCCTTTGCCGCCAACCGACAACTTTATCAAGGGGCTTTTGTGGCCTTTTATGACTCTCAGACGATAAATTGTTCCATCGCGATGCGTTCGTCGAGGCCCTGGTCGGGATCGAAGAGCAAAGTCAACGGCCGGCTGCGGTCGGTGGTGACCAAAACCGTCTTCACGTCGCGGATCTCGCGCTGGTCGGCAACCGCGCTGACCGGGCGTTTCGCGGCCTCGCGGACGTTGAAGCGGATGCTCGTCGATTCGGGGACCAGCGCACCGCGCCAGCGGCGCGGGCGGAAGGGGCTGATTGGCGTCAGCGCGAGCATTTCGGATTCGAGCGGCAGGATGGGGCCGTTGGCGCTGAGGTTATAGGCGGTCGATCCCGCCGGGGTCGACACGAGCACGCCGTCGCACGCCAGTTCCTCCAGCATCGTCTTTTCGTTGATCATCACCTCGAGCTTCGCCGCCTGGCGCGTTTCGCGCAGCAGCGAAATCTCGTTGATCGCGGGCAGGATATGGCGCTCGCCGCTGATCGTTGTGATGTCGCCCGACAAAGGATGAATCAGGAAGGGGCGCGCGGCGGCGAGCCGGTCGACCAGCCCCTCGATCCGGAACTCGTTCATCAGAAAGCCGATGGTGCCGCGGTTCATGCCGAAAACGGGCATGCTACGGCGCTGATCGAGCAACTGGTGCAGCATGTGGAGCAGGAAACCGTCGCCGCCGAGCGCGATCAGCAGGTCCGCCTCGTTCAAGTCGACAAAGTCATAGAGCGGGCGCAGTTCGGATTCCGCTTCCATGGCGGCGGGCGCGTTCGATGCGACGAGCGCGATCTTGCGATGCATATTGGTCCGGTTCCCCTAGCGGGCGGCCCCTCAGCCGCCCGTTGCACTCATATGACGCGCGACCGCCGGTTTGGACTTTCCATCGATATGAAAGTCATGCGCGCGGGGTTTGCCAGCCAAAGCGGCATCAATCAACCCATCGACGTCGCCGCCGTCGCGCAAGGCGGTGCGCAGGTCGACATGATCGTCCTGGCCAAGGCACATATAGACGCGCCCCTCGACGGTCAGGCGGATGCGGTTGCACGTCGCACAGAAATTGTCGCTGAGCGGAGTGATCAGTCCAAGGGTCACGGGGCTGCTTTCGACCGCGAAATAGCGGGCCGGGCCGCCGGTGCGCTTGTCGACCGGATAGATGGCGCGGGCATCGCGAAGCGGCGCGATGAAATGGTGAAGCGGGATATAATGATCGCTGCGGTCGCCCTCGACCTCGCCGAGCGGCATCGTTTCGATCAGCGTCAGGTCGCAGCCGGCCCTGGCGCAATAATCGAGCATCGGGACGAGCTGATCTTCGTTGAGCCCCGCGAGCGCGACCATGTTGATCTTGACCGCCAGTCCGGCGGCGCGCGCCGCATCGATCCCGCGCAGCGCGACGGAAAGGTCGCCAACGCGGGTGATATGATGAAAGGCGGCGGGGTCGAGCGTGTCGAGACTGACGTTGATTCGGCGCACGCCCGCCGCAGCCAACATCGGCGCATGCTCGGCCAGCCGCATTGCGTTGGTGGTCAGCGTCAGCTCGTCGAGGCCATGACCGATCATCGCTCCGAGGCGCATCGCCAGCGTGTCGATCCCGCGCCGCACCAGCGGCTCACCGCCGGTCAGGCGGATACGGCGAATACCGCGCGCAACGAAGCGCTCGGCAATTTCGCCCATTTCTTCTATGCTGAGCACCGCCGATTTGGGCAGGAAGGTCATGTCCTCGGCCATGCAATAGCGGCAGCGCAGGTCGCAGCGATCGGTGACCGACAGGCGTAAGTAGCTGATCTGGCGGCCAATGCCGTCGATCAACGGTGCCGTCGATACGGCATGTCGGGATAATGTGGCAGCCACGCGCATATTGTGCTGCAAAAGGGAAGCGCTTGGCAAGCAAAGCCTGATAGAGGGACCGCCATGAATCGCCTATCCGACTCCCTTTCCGCCTGCGCCCGCAAACTCGAAGCCCTGCACGCGCGCTATGATGCCGACGCTGGCGTCATCCTGGTCCAGGTCGATCAGATGGCGCGCATCAACAACAGCGCGGGGACGGCAACGGGCGATTCGGTGCTCGACGAGATCGGGCGGCGACTCGAAAATTTCGCGAGCGACGAATTCGGGCAGGGGTCGTGCGTCGACCGGCTCGACGGCCCGCGCTTCCTGATCGTTCCGTCGACACCGATGTCGCTCGGCGCGCTTCGCGCGCAGGAGCGCGCGCTCCACGTCGCGCTGGCCGAACCCATCGTCGGCGATCCGAACGGGCGCCTGTCGATCCGCATCGCCGCGGCGCTCATCACACGCGATGATTCGGTCGCCGAGCAATTGCGTGCCGCGGGCGATCAGCTGGCACGGCCGGCGTCCGCCCGCGACGGGGTGATGGTGCATGCGGCGCTGTCGCAGAACGAGGTCATGATCCATTACCAGCCGCAATATGACGTCGCGACTGGCGAGATGACCGGGGTCGAGGCGCTGCTGCGCTGGCAGCATCCCGAACTCGGGCTGCTCGGCGCCGGGCCGCTCGTCACGGCGGCGCGCGCGGCGCGGCTCGAATGCGAGCTTACCGAACATGCGCACCGCGTCGCGCTCGCCGAAATGGCGACCTGGCCGAAGGCGCTCGCGAAGCTGCGCGTCTCGCTCAACATCACCGCCGCCGATCTGGGCGATCCCGAATTTGCAGGCCGTTTCGCCGACATGGCGAAAGCCGCGAAGATCGATCCCGACCGGCTGACGCTCGAGCTGACCGAACAGGCGATGCTCAGCGACCCCGCGAGCGCGGCCGACCAGCTGGCGCAGATCCGCGCGCTCGGCGTCGCGGTCGCGATCGACGATTTCGGCACCGGTTATTCCAGCCTGTCGCTGATCGCGCGGCTGCCGATCGATTATCTCAAGATCGATAGCGGCTTTACGCGCACGATCGACGGCAGCGACCGCGACCGGATCGTCGTGCGCGCGATTGTTGACCTCGCGCGCGCGCTGGGGCTGCTCGTGGTCGCCGAGGGGATCGAGAATGAGCGCCAGCTGGCCCGATTGACCGAGCTGGGGGTTGCGACCTGGCAGGGGTTTTTGAAGTCGGGGCCGGTGCCGGCGGATCAGTTGCTGGGATTGCTCACCGCTCAAAAATAGCTGTGCCCCGGACTTGATCCGGGGTCCAGCACCTGGGCGTGGTTCTTACGGCAGCGGCGGGAGATGGGCCCCGGCTTTCGCCGGGGTACAGCATTTTTTCTAGGCCACCTGCCGCGCCAGTTTCCCCAAACCCTTCGACAATTGTAGTGCACCGTTGAGCCGCGCCCCGGTGCTCACCCAGTCGCCGCTGATCGACAGCTTGTTGTCGGGCCGGATGCGCGCGCGGCCCTTCAGCCGTTCGACATAGGCGATCAGGCCGGGGACGTTGGCGAATTGGTCGCCGTGGAAGCTGACGAGCGCGCCCTTGGTGCCGACGTCGAGCTTGGCGATGCCCGCGAGCTTGGCGTTCGCCTTGATCTCCATCAGCTGGACGAGGTTCGCGGTTTCGGGCGGAAGCGGCCCGAAGCGGTCGATCATCTCGGCGGCGAAGGCGTCGAGCGCCGGGCGATCCTGCGCATCGTTGAGGCGGCGATAGAGCGCCATGCGCAGCGGCAGGTCGGGGACATAATCCTCGGGGATCAGGATCGGCGCATCGACGGTGATCGTCGGTGACAAGGCTTCGCGCGGCGGCAGCTTGCCGGCGCCTTCGGCTTTGGCCACCAAAATCGCCTCTTCGAGCATCGACTGGTAAAGTTCGAAACCGACCTCGCGGATATGCCCCGACTGTTCGTCGCCGACGAGATTGCCCGCGCCGCGAATATCGAGATCGTGGCTCGCAAGCTGGAACCCCGCGCCCAATGTGTCGAGGTCGCCGAGCAGCTTGAGCCGCTTTTCGGCGGTGTCGGTGATCGCGCCATGCTCGGGGGTCGTCAGGTACGCATAGGCGCGCGTCTTGGCGCGCCCGACGCGCCCGCGCAGCTGATATAGCTGCGCAAGGCCGAAGCGGTCGGCGCGGTGGATGATCAGCGTGTTCGCGCTCGGAATGTCGAGCCCGCTTTCGACGATCGTCGTCGACAACAGCACATCATATTTGCGGTCGTAAAAGGCGCTCATCCGGTCCTCGACCTCGGTCGGGGTCATCTGGCCGTGCGCGACGACATATTTGATCTCGGGCACGCGGTTGCGCAGGAATTCCTCGATGTCGGGCAGGTCCTTGATCCGCGGGACGACGAAGAAGCTCTGCCCGCCACGGTCATGCTCGCGCAGCAAGGCTTCACGCAACACGACAGGGTCCCATGGCGCCACATAGGTGCGGACCGCGAGGCGGTCGACCGGCGGCGTCTGGATGACGCTGAGTTCGCGCAGCCCCGACATCGCCATTTGCAGCGTGCGCGGGATCGGGGTCGCGGTGAGGGTCAGGACGTGGACGTCGGTCTTGAGCTGCTTCAGCCGCTCCTTGTGGACGACGCCGAAGCGCTGTTCCTCGTCGACGATCACGAGGCCGAGATTCTTGAACTCGACCGATTTTGCGATCACCGCATGGGTGCCGACGACGATGTCGATATGACCGCTTTCGAGCCCGTCGCGCGTTTTTTGTGCTTCGCCCGCTGGGACGAGGCGCGACAGGCGGCCGATGTTGACCGGGAAGCCTTTGAAGCGCTCGGAGAAATTGGTGAAATGCTGGCGCGCGAGCAAAGTCGTCGGCACCACCACCGCCACCTGCACCCCCGCCATCGCCGCGACAAACGCGGCGCGCAGCGCGACCTCGGTCTTGCCGAACCCGACGTCGCCGCAGACGAGCCGGTCCATCGGGCGGCCCGACGCCATATCGGCGAGCACATCGCCGATCGCGCGGTCCTGATCGTCGGTTTCCTGATAGGGGAAGCGGTCGGCGAAAGCGGGGTAGGCGGCGTCCTGCGCGAGCAATTCGCCCGAGCGCAGCGCGCGCTGCGCCGCGGTCGCGAGCAGTTCGCCCGCGATCTCGCGAATGCGCTCCTTCATCCGCGCCTTGCGGCGCTGCCAGGCTTCGCCGCCGAGCTTGTCGAGGCCGACACCGTCGCTCTCGCCGCCGTAGCGCGACAGGACGTCGAGATTTTCTACCGGGACGTAGAGCTTGTCGCCGCCCGAATAGGTGAGCGCGACGCAATCGTGCGGGCTGCTCCCGACGGGGATCTGGGTCAGCCCCTCGTAGCGCCCGATGCCGTGGTCGAGATGGACGACGAGGTCACCGACGCTGAGCGTCGCGAGTTCGGCGAGGAAAGCGTCGGCGCTCTTGCGGCGCTTCTGGCGGCGGACGAGGCGTTCGCCGAGAATGTCCTGTTCGGTGAGCAGGCTGATCGCGTCGCTCGCGAAACCGTGATCGAGCGGAAGGACGACCATTGCGACAGACGTCCCCCTCCCGCTTGCGGGAGGGGCTAGGGGAGGGCTTGTTTCATCGGCGCGCGTCGCAACAGGCCCTCCCCCGACCCCTCCCGCAAGCGGGAGGGGAGAAGATGCGCCCAGCGCCTCCTGCCACGTATCGACCTGCACCAGCGAGGTGACGCCATGGTCGCGCAGTAGCCCCGAGAGGCGCTCGCGCGCGCCCCCAGAATAGCTGGCTATGATCGTGCGCCGCCCCTTACGGCGCTCGTCCGACAGATGATCCGCGACCTTGTCGTAAACATTGAGGTCGGCGGTCCGCTCGGGGGTGAAATCGCGCGCCGCGAAGGTTTCGAGATCGACGACGGTCGCGGCGGGCGGAACGTCGAAGGGGGTCACGATATGGATCGGACGCGCTTTGGCCGCTCCCGCCCATTCCGCCTCGGTCAGATAGAGCGTTTCGGGCGCGAGCGGGCGATAGCTGCCGGGCGATTCGCGTTCGGCGGCGACGCGGTTCGCATGATAATCGGCGATCGCGGCAAAGCGCGTCTCGGCGGTCGCCTCGGTGCGGTGGCCGCGCAGCACGGGGGTCGCGGGGTCGATATGGTCGAACAGCGTCGCCAACCGTTCCTCGAACAGCGGCAGCCAATGGTCCATGCCCGCCTGCCGCCGGCCCTCGCTCACCGCTTGATAGAGCGGGTCGCCCGTCGACTGTCCGCCGAACAGGTCGCGATAGGCTGAACGGAAGCGCTTGATCGTCGCTTCGTCGAGCAAGGTTTCGCTGGCCGGGAGCAATTGCAGCGCCTTGGCGGGGCCAAGGCTGCGCTGGTCGGCGGGGTCGAAGCGGCGGATGCTCTCGATCTCGTCGCCGAAGAAATCGACGCGCAGGCCGGTTTCTTCGCCTGCGGGAAACAGGTCGAGAATGCCGCCGCGCACCGCGAACTCGCCCTGGTCGGCGACGGTGTCGACGCGGCTGAAGCCGTTCGACACGAGCAGTTCGGCGAGCGCATCGCGATCGATCCGCTGCCCCGCGGCGAGCGTCGTCGCGAGCTGGCGGATGCGGAACGGCGTCAGCGTGCGCTGCGTGATGGCGGCGACGGTGGTGAGGACCAGTTCGCCGCGTTTCGGCGGCTGTTGCAGTGCGGAGAGCGTCGCAAGCCGGTCGGCGCTGACGCGCATCGACGGCCCCGCGCGGTCGTACGGCAGGCAATCCCATGCCGGAAAACGATGGACGATGAGGTCGGGCGCAAAGAAGGGCGCCGCGTCGGCGATCGCCTGCATCGCGGTGTCGTCGGTCGCGACATAGACGAGCCGCGTGTCGCTCGCCCGCGCGAGGTCGGCGAGCAGCAGCGGCAGGAAGCCGTCGGCCGCGCGCGCCAGCGTCAGCGGCGCCGACGCCGATCCGATCGCGGCAAAAATGTCGGCGGCGGGCATCGTCATGGCAGCGGGATATAGTCCAGGCGGCGCATCGCGGCGATCATCTCCGGTCGGTCGAGATGCGCGGGCGGCTGACCCGTGCCGAGCGCCCACGCCATGATGTCGACGTCGTCTTCCTCGACAACGGCTTCGTACCAGTCGAGTTCCGCTTCGCCCCATTCGGCCGAATAGCGGTCGAAAAAGCCGCCGATCATATAGTCGGCCTCGCGCGTGCCGCGGTGCCAGGCACGGAATTTCAGGCGTTTGAGGCGGTCTTGCATGGCGGGCCTTGTCTTTTTCTCTCGAACTTCTTCAACTGCCATCTCGAAATCCGTTCGCATCGAGCGAAGCCGAGATGCCCATCGGTCCGGCGCAAACGCAGGGTGTCTCGACTTCGCTCGACACGAACGGAATGTGGGGGCTAGACACGCCCTAGCCATGCGACCCGAGATACTCAATCCGCTCTTTGCCGCGCTCACCGACCTGAAAGGCGTCGGGCCGCAGCTTGCCAAGCCGCTGACGCGGCTGGGGTTGGAGCGCGTCGTCGATGTGCTGTTCCATCTGCCGACCGGATTGATCTCGCGCTTTCCCGTCGAACGGCTCGATCAGGCACAGGCCGGGCAGACGATCATCGTCGAACTGACCGCGCAGGATTACCGCCCGGGGCGCAGTCCGCGCGCGCCGTTCGGCGTCGAGGCGTTCGACGATGCGGGCGACCATGTCCGGCTCGTCTATTTCGGGCGCACGTCGGGGCTGGCGCGCAAGCTGTTCCCGCTGGGCGAGAAGCGCCGCGTGTCGGGCCGGCTCGACCTTTATGGCGACATGCGCCAGATCGTGCATCCCGATCAGGTCGTCGAGCCGGGCGACGAGGCGGGGATCGCCGAGCATGAGCCCGTCTATCCGCTGACCGAAGGGCTCACCAACGCGCGGCTGTCGCAGTTCGGGAAGGTCGCGCTCGAACGGCGCCCCGAACTCGCCGAGTGGATCGACGCGCCGCTGCTCGCGAGCCGGAACTGGCCCGCATGGCGCGAGGCGATGGAGCGCGCGCATGCAAGCCCGCGCGACGAGGCGGCGCGCGACCGGCTCGCCTATGACGAGATTTTCGCGAGCCAGGTCGCGCTGATGCTGATCCGGCAGGGGCTGCGGACGCGCAAGGGCAGGGCGATCGTCGGCGATGGCCGGCTGACCGATGCGCTGAAACTGCCGTTTGGGCTGACCGGCGCGCAGGAGCGCGTCGGGCGCGAGATTGCGGGCGACATGGCGCAAGACACGCCGATGCTCCGGATGCTGCAAGGCGACGTCGGGTCGGGCAAGACGCTCGTTGCGCTGCGCGCGATGCTGGCGGCGGTGGAGGCGGGGACGCAGGCAGCGATGCTCGCCCCGACGGAAATTCTGGCGCGGCAGCATTTTGCGACCTTGCAGCGGATGCTCGCGGGATTGCCGATCAACCTCGCGATCCTCACCGGGCGGGACAAAGGCAAGGTTCGCGAATCGACCCTGATGGGGCTTGCCGACGGCGGCATCGATATTCTCGTCGGCACCCACGCGATCTTCCAGCAGGCGGTGACCTACAAGGATCTCGCGCTCGTCGTCGTCGACGAACAGCATCGCTTCGGCGTCGCGCAGCGGTTGATGCTGACGCAAAAGGCGGCGCGCCCGCCGCACCTGCTCGTAATGACCGCAACGCCGATCCCCCGCACGCTGCAACTCGCCAATCATGGCGAAATGGACGTGTCGCAAATCGACGAGATGCCGCCGGGGCGGACGCCAATCGATACGCGCGTCGTTTCGGTCGACCGGCTCGACGAGGTGGTCGACGGGCTTGACCGGCATCTCGCGACCGGCGCGCAAGCCTATTGGGTCTGCCCGCTCGTCGCCGAGAGCGAGATCAGCGAACTCGCGGCAGCCGAGGAGCGCGCTGCCTTGCTGCGCGCGCGGCTGGGCGAAAACCGCGTCGGGCTGGTGCATGGGCGAATGAAGGGACCCGAGAAGGATGACGTCATGGCGCGCTTTCAGGCGGGCGAGATCGGCGTGCTCGTCGCGACGACGGTGATCGAGGTCGGGGTCGATGTGCCCGCCGCCAGCCTGATGATCGTCGAACATGCCGACCGCTTCGGGCTCGCGCAGCTCCATCAGCTCCGCGGCCGCGTCGGGCGCGGCACGGCGAAGTCGGTGTGCCTTTTGCTGCGCTCGCAGAATCTGTCGGAGACTGCGCGCGAACGATTGGCGCTGATGCGCGAGACGAACGATGGTTTCGTGATCGCCGAGAAGGATCTGGAACTGCGCGGCGGCGGCGAACTGCTCGGTCTTAAGCAGTCGGGCGATGCCGATTACCGGCTCGCGACGCCCGAACAGCTCGTCCGGCTGCTGCCCGTCGCGCACGACGATGCGCGGCTCTTCGTCGAGCGCGATGGCGGGATGGATGGCGCACGGGCCGAGGCGGTGCGTCTCTGCCTGTATCTGTTCGAGCGCGATGCGGCGGTGCCGCTGCTCAGGAGCGGTTGATAATCCCCCTCCCGCTTGCGGGAGGGGTTAGGGGAGGGCATGTTTCCTCCACCGTCGGTAGTTTGCATAGACAGACCCTCCCCCGACCCCTCCCGCAAGCGGGAGGGGAGAAGGATGTGTCGCTGCTTCGAAGTGCTTAGTTTACGTCGCCCCGTGCGCCCATGGCGCGAATCATCGGCAGATAATCTTCGACCGAGATCGACTTGTCGAACTGCAAACCGGTCTTGCCGGCGAGCGACCAGACGACTTTCGCCGAGGTGCGGCCGATGATCGGCATGCGGAGCACGACGAGGTCGCCGATCTCCAGTCCGCGTTCGAAACGCATCAGCATACCGTCGGCGCTGATGTTGACGCAGGTGCACATTTCCTGCCGTCCGTCGGGCATAACGAAGGGCAGGCGGCAATAGACGTCGCTACGCGGAGCGATCCGCTGGTCGAGGCCGACATAATGGGCCTTGCTCGTGTCAATCTTGCGCATATTCGTGGACCTTGTTGATTTTGGCACGACGATCCATCCGATTGCTGAAGAAGTGGTAAACGCTTTTGTGTGCGTTACCGCGTCACAAGGCCATGTTTTTTTGACCCGAGGCTCAGCGGAACGGGATCTGTACCGGGCTGGATCAGATGCTGCGGGTCGCGAATGACGACGCCGTCGACCTTGACCGCACCCTCTTCGAGCTTGCGGCGGGCCTCCTTGTTCGAGCCTGCGAAGCCGAGTTCGCGCAGCGCATCGACGACGCTGATCCCTTCGGCGGGCGCGGCGGCTTGCGGAAGGTCGCCACCGATCTGCCCCTTTTCAAAGGTTTGCGTCGCGGTCTCGGCGGCGGCTTTCGCGGCGTCGGCGCCGCGGCACATCGCGGTCGCTTCGTTCGCGAGGATTTTCTTCGCCTCGTTGATCTCGGCGCCTTCGAGCGCTTCGAGCCTTGCGATCTCTTCGAGCGGCAGGTCGGTGAACAGCTTGAGGAACTTGCCGACGTCGCGGTCGTCGCAGTTGCGCCAATATTGCCAATAGTCAAAATGGGACAGTTGTTCGGGATTAAGCCAGACGGCGCCGGCGGCGGTTTTGCCCATTTTGGCTCCCGCAGCGGTGGTCAGCAGCGGAGTCGTAAGGCCATAGAGATCGGCGCCATCCATCCGGCGGCCGAGTTCCATCCCGTTGACGATATTGCCCCACTGGTCCGACCCGCCCATCTGCAGGCGGACATTCATGTCCTTCGACAGGTGGCGGAAATCATATCCCTGCAGGATCATGTAATTGAATTCGAGGAAGGTCATCGGCTGCTCGCGTTCGAGCCGCAGCTTGACCGAATCGAAGGTCATCATGCGGTTGATCGTGAAGTGTGTGCCGACTTCCTGCAGCAGCTCGATATAACCGAGCTGGCCGAGCCAGTCGTGGTTGTTCACCATCACCGCGTCGGTCGGGCCGTCGCCGAAGCTGAGGAATTGCTGAAAGATACTGAAGATCGAGGCGATGTTCGCGGCGATCGTCTCGTCCGACAGCATCTTGCGGCTTTCGTCGCGCCCGGTCGGATCGCCGATCCGCGTCGTCCCGCCGCCCATCAGCACGACGGGCTTGTGTCCCGTCTGTTGCAGGCGGCGCAGCATCATGATCTGGACGAGGCTGCCGACATGCAGGCTGGGCGCGGTCGCGTCGAAGCCGATATATCCCGGCACGACCTGTTTGGCGGCGAGTGCATCGAGCCCTTCCGCGTCGGTCGTCTGATGGATATAGCCTCGCTCGTCGAGGAGGCGCAGCAGGTCGGATTTGTAACTGGTCATAGCGGGCGGGCGCTTAGCATGGGGTTTGATATTTGGATAGCATGCGCAAAGAGCTGATCTGTCATCCGGGCACCCCGGGCAAGGCCGTGCGGGCCGTTGCGGTCGAGGTGTCGCTGTCGTTCGAGGACGGTTTTGCGCTGCGCTTCATCGTCGACGGCGCGATCGCCGCGCTGGTGCTGCCCGACGGGCAGGGCGAACTCGTCATCGCCGACAGCGCCACCGATGGCCTCTGGGAAAGCACCTGCTTCGAGGCGTTCCTGACCGAGGAAGGGGAACCCGATTATACCGAGTTCAACTATTCGCCCGACGGGCGCTGGGCCTGTTACCAGTTCGACGACTATCGATCGCTGCTGCGCACGGACGACCTCGCGCCGTGGGAAATGGCGGCGGAGAAGGGCGATCAAAACTACGCGCTGCGCGTCGAGCCGGGGATTTTTCCCGACAATGGCGCGAAACTCGCGCTGTCGGCGGTGATCGAGGAACTCGACGGCACCAAAAGCTATTGGGCGCTCGCGCATCCGCCGGGCAAACCCGACTTCCATCATCCCGATTGCTTTGCGCTCACGCTTGGGGCACCCGACGCGGCATGACTGTTCTTTTCGGCATCGACCGCCTGCTCGCCGATCCGGCGCTTCGCAAACCGCTCGAAGGCCAGCGCGTCGCGCTGCTCGCGCACCCCGCCTCGGTCACCGCCGACCTGACGCACAGTGTCGATGCGCTTGTGGCTTCGGGGCTCGACATCACCGCGATGTTCGGGCCGCAGCATGGCGTCCGCGGCGACCTTCAGGACAATATGATGGAGTCGCCCGACTTCACCGATCCGACCTATGGCATGCCGGTGTTCAGCCTATATGGAGAGGTGCGCCGTCCGTCGGGGCAGTCGATGCACACGTTTGACGTGATGCTGGTCGACCTGCAGGATTTGGGTTGCCGCATCTACACCTATGTGACGACTTTGCTCTACATCCTCGAAGCCGCGGCGCAGCATGGCAAGGCGGTGTGGGTGCTCGACCGGCCGAACCCGGCGGGGCGCCCTGTCGAAGGCACGCGGCTTCTGCCCGGCTGGGAAAGCTTTGTCGGCGCGGGGCCGATGGTGATGCGTCATGGCCTCACGATGGGCGAGATCGGGCACTGGTTCGTCCGCCACTTCAATCTCGACGTCGATTATCGCGTGATCGAGATGGAGGGCTGGGACCCGAAAGGCCCCGGCTTCGGCTGGCCCGAGGGCCGCGTGTGGATCAATCCCAGCCCCAACGCCGCGAACGTCAATATGGCGCGCGCCTATGCCGGCACCGTGATGGTCGAGGGCGCGACCTTGAGCGAGGGCCGGGGCACGACGCGCCCGCTCGAACTGTTCGGCGCGCCCGACATCGACGCCAAGGCGGTGATCGCCGAAATGCAGCGTCTCGCGCCCCAGTGGCTTGGCGGGTGCAAGCTGCGCGACATCTGGTTCCAGCCGACCTTTCACAAGCATGTCGGCCAGCTGAGCAGCGGCGTCCATATCCATGCCGACGGGCCGTGGTACGACGATGATGCATTCCAGCCGTGGCGCGTGCAGGCGCTGGGGTTCAAGGCGATCCGCAGCCTCTATCCCGACTATCCGATCTGGCGCGGCAAGGATTTCAAATATGAGTATACCGACGATGTGCTCGCGATCGATGTGATCAACGGCGGCCCGGGCCTGCGCGAATGGGTCGACGATACGGGCGCGGCGGCGGGCGATCTCGATGCGCTGGCGCTGCCGGATGAGGCGGGGTGGCGCGAAGAAATCGCCGATTTGCTGATCTACTGACGAGAGGGACGATGATGCAGCGACGGCAATTTCTGGGCACCGCGGCGATCGGCGGGCTGGCGGCGACGTTGTCCGCCCCGGTGCTTGCGGCCGATACGGCGGCGCTTCCCAACCTCGCCGCCAAAGCTGTCCCGATCGGCAAGGCCGAGCGCGTCGCGCGGATCGCCAAGGCGAAGGAGCTGATGCGCGCGAACGACATTGGCGCGCTGCTGATCGAGCCGGGGTCGAGCCTGATCTATTTCACCGGGGTCGAATGGTGGCGCAGCGAGCGGCTGACCGCCGCGGTGCTGACGCGCGAGGGTGAGGTCGCGATCGTCACGCCTTTCTTTGAAGAACCGTCGGTGCGCGAGAGCCTCGGCATCGAGGCCGAGGTGCTGACGTGGAACGAGGATGAGAACCCGCTCGCTGCGGTCGCGGCATGGCTCGGCAAGCGCGGACTGACCAGGGGCAAGATCGGCGTCGAGGAGACGGTGCGCTATTTCGCCGTCGACGGCCTCGAGAAAGCGATGCCGCAGGCGACGGTGGTCAACGGCGCGCCCGTCGTGCGCGGGTGCCGCATGCACAAATCGCCCGCCGAAATCGCGCTGATGCAGATCGCCGCCGACATCACGCTCGCCGCCTATCGCCATACCGCGCCGCGCGTCGAGGCGGGGATGACCCCCGCCGACATCGGGGCGATCATGAAGGCCGCGACCATAGCGCTCGGCGGCAAGAGCGAATTCGAGCTTATCCTGCTCGGCGAGGCGAGCGCCTATCCGCACGGGTCGGGCAAGCCGCAGGCGGTGAAGAGCGGCGAAGTCGTGCTGATGGACTGCGGCGCGACGGTGCATGGCTATCAATCCGACATTTCACGCAGCTTTGTTTATGGCAAGGCGACGGCGCGCCAGCGGCAGGTCTGGGACCAGATGCGCAAGGGGCAGGACGTCGCCTTCGCCGCCGCCAAGCTCGGCACGCCCGCGGGTCAGGTCGACGACGCGGTGCGCGCTTATTATGAGAGCCTCGGCTGGGGCCCCGGCTACAAGCTGCCCGGCACCTCGCACCGCACCGGCCATGGCATCGGTCTTGACGGGCACGAGCCGGTCAATCTGGTGCGCGGCGAGACGACGAAGCTGGCGCCCGGCATGTGTTTCTCGAACGAGCCCGGCATCTATATCCCCGGCGAGTTCGGCATCCGGCTCGAGGATTGTTTCACCATGACCGACAGCGGGCCGAAATGGTTCAGCGAACCGCCGCCGTCGATCGATAAGCCGTTCGGCTAAAGCAAAACAGGTTTTCCCAAAAAAACCGTTCGCCCTGAGCTTGTCGAAGGGCTGTTCTTTCTTTCAACGTCGCCAAGAGAAGGACGGTGCTTCGACAAGCTCAGCACGAACGGATTATGGGGCGGTGTCGGGGCCCTTCGGCCGCTGCACCAAACTCACCAGCACGAACGAAATGATCATCAGCAAATACCAGCTGCCGAGCTTTTCGACGCCGACCATGTGCCAGCCGTCGTTCTGGCTCGGATAGGTCCAGGCGCGCGCGAAGGTGCCGATATTCTCGGCGAACCAGATGAACAGCGCGACAAGGCCCCAGCCGACGAGCAGCGGCATGCGGCGGTGGACGTGGAGTGGGCGAAACCACACCTGACAGCGCCAGAATAGCAGCGCGGTCGCCGCGAACAGGAACCAGCGGATATCGTACACCCAATGGTGCGCGAAGAAATTGACGTAGATCGCCGCCGCCAGCGCATAGCTCGCCCACGCGGGCGGATAGCCCGAATAGCGGAAGTCGAAGATGCGCCAGACGCGCGCGATATAGCTGCCAACCGCGGCGTACATGAAGCCCGAGAAGAGCGGCACCGCGCCGATATGGAGCAGACTCGCCTCGGGATATTGCCACGATCCCGCGGCGGTCTTGAACAATTCCATCACCGTGCCGACGATGTGGAAGATCAGGATAACGAGCGCTTCTTTCGGCGTCTCGAGCCGGAAGGCGAGCATGCCGAGCTGGATCAGCACCGCGCCGATCGTGATCGCGTCGTAGCGGTGGAGCGGCGCATCGGCGGGCCAGAAGAGATGCGTGCCGAGCAGCAGCGTGAGCATCAGGCCGCCGAACAGGCACGCCCAGCCCTGTTTGAAGCCGAAGACGAGGAATTCGAGGAACCAGCCGCGCGGCCCCGGCTCGACCGCCATCGCCTCCAGCCGCGCGCGGACGGCGTGGAAGCGGCTGTGACTTTGCGCAGATTCAGACATGCACGGCGACGTAAGCGATCAGCATCGCGGCGGGCATCAGCAGGAGTTGCGCGAGGATCGTGCCGGCAAGGCGGCTCAGCGAGATGAGCATGATCGCACGGCGGAACTCGCCTTCGCCGACTTTGCCCTCGACCGCATCGTCGGTCATTACCGAAAGCTGGGGGTCGATGAAGGCAAACAGCAATATCGTGGCAAAGCCGTTGATGAGCGCGGAGAGCTGTGACGCGGTGACGCGAAATTCGGGGGCGAGATAGCCGGCGTAGAGCGAGGCGACGACGCCGACCGCGAGCAGCGACTGCGCGAGGCAGTTGGCGATGAGCACGCCCCAGCTGATCCCCTTCGGCATGCGCCAGCTCTTGAGGTGCCCGGGGCTGGGGATGCGCAGCGACTGGCGCAGAGTGCGAAACCCGCTCGGGCTCATCGCCTTCATCGCCAGCTTCGTTGTCGAACGGTTGGTCTGATACCAGCCGATCGCCGCGGCGAACATGCGCTGTCCAGTGGGCACCAGCAATATGCCGATCAGCGTCGCAACACTCGCCGCGGCGAGCACGAACTGCATGTCGATGAATAGCGACGCGCCGCTGCCGTCGTGGATGCGCGTCTCGATCCGCTTGGCGAGGAAGGGGCCGAGGAAGCTGTTCGAGGTCCGCGAAAACAGCACGAGGATGTTGAACAGCGCAAACGACATCGCGATCCGCCGCGTGCGGACGCCGGCGATGCGCGCGGCATAGGCGAGCGCGCCGATCAGGTTGATGAAGCCGGTGAGGAGCAGGATGGTGACGAGGGGGAGGTCGATCATGGTGGCCTAGCGGAGCTTCTGAATCCGTTCGTATCGAGCGAAGTCGAGACACCCCGAAGGCGCGCGCGACCGATGGGTGTCTCGACTTCGCTCGACACGAACGGGATTAGGGGATCGGCGTGAAATCGTCACGGCCTAATCAGGCCGCCGCATCAATGCTTTCGCGTCAACTCGCGCATCGCGTCGTCCAGCCCCGACAGGCTGAGCGGATACATGCGGTCGTTCATCAACTGCTTGATCAGCTTCACCGACTGGGTGTAGCCCCAATGCGCCTCGGGCACCGGGTTCAGCCACACTGCGGCGGGATAGACTTTGGTGATCCGGCCCAGCCAGACTGCGCCCGATTCTTCGTTGAAATGTTCGACGCTGCCGCCCGGATGGGTGATTTCATAGGCCGACATCGACGCGTCGCCGACAAAGATCACTTTATAATCATGGCCATATTTGTGGAGGATGTCCCACATCTGGTGGCGTTCGGACCAGCGGCGCTTGTTGTCCTTCCACACGCCTTCGTACGGGCAATTGTGGAAATAGAAGAATTCGAGATTCTTGAATTCGGTCGTCGCGGCGCTGAACAATTCCTCGCAGAGCTTGATGAACGGATCCATCGATCCGCCGACGTCGAGGAAGAGCAAGAGCTTGACCGCGTTGCGCCGTTCGGGGCGCATCTTGATGTCGAGCCAGCCCTGCCGCGCGGTGCCGTCGATCGTGCCCGGAATATCGAGCTCGTCCGCGGCGCCCTCGCGCGCGAATTTACGCAGGCGGCGTAGCGCGATCTTGATGTTGCGGGTGCCGAGTTCCTTGGTGTTGTCGAGGTTCTGGAACTCGCGTTTTTCCCAGACCTTCAGCGCGCGCTTGTGCTTGCTCTCGCCGCCGATCCGCACGCCCTCGGGATTATAGCCCGAATTGCCGAAGGGCGAAGTGCCGCCGGTGCCGATCCACTTGCTGCCGCCTTCGTGGCGCTTCTGCTGTTCCTCGAGCCGCTCCTTCAGCGTCTCCATGATCTTGTCCCAGTCGCCGAGCGACTCGATCGCCGCCATTTCCTCAGGCGTCAGGAATTTCTCGGCGACGGCTTTCAGCCAGTCGGCGGGGACGTCGACCGGGTTCTGGCCGTAATCAGAGATGATGCCCTTGAAGACCTTGTTGAACACCTGGTCGAAACGGTCGAGCAGGCCCTCGTCCTTCACGTAAATCGCGCGGGACAGATAATAGAATTGCTCGGGACTGCGGTCGATCACCTCGCGGTCGAGCGCCTCCAACAGCATCAGATGCTCTTTCAGGCTGGCGGGAATGCCCGCGGCGCGAAGCTCGTCGAGAAAGCCGAAAAACATGGGGCAGGCGTATCGCGTTCGGGCGCGGCGCGCAACTTACTTTACGTTCGCGTAAAGTGCCACGGGTTGACCCCGCGTTAACCATTGTCGGGCATATCTCCTCGATCATTCAGGGACGTGGGCAAGCCAATGAAATATGATCCGATCAATCCGGCGGTGCCGATCCTCGACCAGTCGGTCGCGAGCGACTGCGGCGAACTGGCCGTTGGGTGCAGCGACGCTGCGGGCCGCATCGAGCGGGCGACCGACCAGATGGGTCGCCAGATCGCCGAACTCGGCCGGCTCGAGGAATATGTTGTCAGCCTCGAGGCCGACCAGCGCCAGATTGCCGATTCGACCGACGAGGCCAAATTGCTCTCGGCGCGTGCGTGCGAACAGCTCGACACCGGCGCCGAGCGTGTCAACGCGGCGGTCAGTGAATTCCGTTCGGTCATCGACCTTATTGCGCGGCTTGGCACGCATGTCACGAATTTCGCCGCGGTGATGGAGCAGGTGCAGCAGGTCAGCCAGTCGATCGAACAGATCGCCAAGACGACGAACATGCTCGCACTCAACGCTGCGATCGAGGCCGAGCGCGCCGGCGATGCCGGCCGCACGTTCGCCGTCGTCGCCGCCGAGGTGAAGAAGCTGGCGCAGAATACGCGCGGCGCGACCGACGAGATCCGCCGCAGCATCGGCAGTCTCGCCGCCGAGGCGAGCGGGCTCGTCTCCGAAATCCAGTCGGGGGTCGAGCAGTCGAGCCGCGCCGAGGCGCAGTTCGAAACGATCACCGATGCGCTGCACGATGCAACGCACCTCGTCGCGCTGCTCGACGACCAGAGCGACCGCATCGCGCAATCGAGCGCGATGGTGCATGCCAATGGCGCCAAGGTGCGCGCGGCGCTCGACAGCGTCGTCACCTCGGTGCGCGACAATAGCTCGACTTTGGTGGGCACGCGCGATTCGATCCTGTCGATGGAGCATGTGTCGAACCGCATGTTCAACGCCGTGATCTCGGCGGGCGTATCCCCTCAGGATTCGGCGATCGTCGCCTTGGCGGCGAAGGTACGCGACGAATTCGTCGGGCTGGCCGAACGCGCGATCGAGCGCGGCGAGCTGTCGATGGAGCAGCTTTTCGACACCAATTATGTTCGCGTTCCGAATTCGAACCCCGAACGCTTTCGCACGACGCTCTGCGACTGGGCCGATGCGCACTGGCGCCCGCTGTTCGACCGCATCGTGGCGCAGCATCCGGAGATCAAGATGTCGTCGGCGGGCGACATGAACGGCTTCCTGCCGACGCATATCACCGACTGTTCGCGCGCGCCGACCGGCGACCTCGAGCATGACACGGCGCATTGCCGCAACGGCCGCCTGCTTTACGACGAGACCGATGCCGCGGCGAAACGCAGCACGGCGCCCTTCTTCATGACCGTCTATCGCCAGGAAGGCGACGGCATCAATTATCTGACCGTGCGCAACGTCTATATGCCCGCGGTGATCAACGGCCGCCGTTGGGGCGATGTCGAGGTGGCGTATCAGCTTTAAGCCGTCCTCTCGTCTCCGTTCGTGTCGAGCGAAGTCGAGACACCCGTCAACATAGTGCAAAGCCGAGGGGCATCTCGACTTTGCTCGATGCGAACGGGTTTTGGTAGACCGGTTGCTTGCCTCAGCCGCCCTGACGTCGCGCCATAAATGCCAGTTTCTCGAACAGCATCACATCCTGCTCATTCTTGAGCAGCGCGCCGTGGAGCGGCGGGATGGCCTTGCCGACGTCGCGGTTCTGCAGGACTTCGAGCGGCATGTCCTCGTTGAGCAAAAGCTTGAGCCAGTCGATCAGCTCGCTCGTCGAGGGCTTTTTCTTGAGCCCCGGCACGTCGCGCACTTCGTAGAAGATGTCCATCGCGCGGCTGACCAATGTTTTCTGGATGCCCGGGAAATGGACGTCGACGATCGACGCCATCGTGTCGCGGTCGGGGAATTTGATATAGTGGAAGAAACAGCGGCGCAGGAAGGCGTCGGGCAGTTCCTTTTCATTGTTCGAGGTGATGACGACGATCGGGCGTTCCTTCGCGGTGATCGTCTCGTCGGTCTCATAGACATGGAAGGACATGCGATCGAGTTCCTGAAGCAGATCGTTCGGGAATTCGATGTCCGCCTTGTCGATCTCGTCGATCAGCAGCACCGGGAGCTTGGGACTGGTGAAAGCCTCCCATAGCTTGCCCTTGCGGATGTAATTGCGGATGTCGTGGACGCGCTCTTCGCCGAGCTGGCCGTCGCGCAGGCGCGCGACCGCGTCATATTCATACAGGCCCTGCTGCGCCTTGGTGGTCGACTTGATGTTCCAGGTGATCAGCGGCGCGTCGAACGCTTTCGCGATTTCCTCGGCGAGCACGGTCTTGCCGGTGCCGGGTTCGCCCTTCACGAGCAAGGGACGGCGCAGCAAGGTCGCGGCGTTGACCGCGACCTTCAGGTCGTCGGTGGCGATATAGGCGCTGGTGCCTTCGAAACGCATCGGCTCTTTCCCTTAACGTGAACGTCAAGCGGGCATAGCGGGGCGAGGGGGGCGGTGCAAGTCTCGCTGCCCCTCCCGCAAGCGGGAGGGGCAGCGAGACTTGCGAACTTGTTCGCTAGAGCGGTTTGCGATCATACGGCAGCATAGCCGGCATGTCGGAAGTAGTTTTTGCATTGCTGAGGCGGGAAGTCGTCGAGGAGTGAACCGACGCGGTTCCATAATCCGTCACGTGAGCGCTC
>Ga0265296_1001499_pt1 | contig 26721 bp, 15 predicted proteins | sample MunlanPumphouse1_FD_189073 | JGI IMG/M metagenome (GOLD analysis project Ga0265296, IMG submission 189073) | Groundwater microbial communities from a municipal landfill in Southern Ontario, Canada - Pumphouse #1 | ecosystem: Environmental > Aquatic > Deep subsurface > Groundwater | place... | reverse complement strand
GGGGGTGGAGATAGCCTGTCGGAGGGGAGGGGTGAAGGGCGGGCGGGGGGACTCCCATTCTCCCTCCCCCTCCGGGGGAGGGATGTCGGCGCGCCAGCGACGACAGGGTGGGAGGGGCTTGGCGGGCGGGCGTCGGTGTTTGGGTCGCCGAGCCGCCCCCACCCGGTCGCTTCGCGACCACCCTCCCCCTCCGGGGGAGGGAGAGGCAGACGCGTTTCCCAGCCTTCGCGGGGTGCACGGAGGGGTTGGGGGGTGCGGTCCCCCTCCCCACGTTGTGGGGAGGAGACGCGGCGGTCAGAGCACCTTCTTCAGCACCGGCCTGAGATTGACCGCGCCGGCGCGGAAATCCTTCCACGGGTCGGGCTTCTTGAGCAGGGCGGCGGCGGCGTGGAGGGTGAAGGCGCGGGGGTCGAGGCCGGTCTTCACCTGGCCCCAGGACAGGGGGAAGGCGATGCCGGCGCCGGGGCGGGCGCGGGGGGACCAGGGGGCGACGGCGGTGGCCATGCGACCGTTGCGCAGATAGTCGAGGAAGATCTTTCCACCCCGCGCCCTCTTGGCGAGGGTGGTGGTGAAGTGGTCGGGGTCAGCGGCGCGGACGCGCTCGGACACCGCCCTGGCGAAGGCCTTGCACTCATCCCATTCGATGCGGCTTTTCGCGTCGGCGAGGATGGGCGCGACGACATGCAGGCCCTTGCCGCCGGTCGTCTTGACGAAGGGATGCAGGCCCAGGGCCTCCAGCTCCTTTTTCATCGTCTTCGCCGCGGTGATGACGTCGGCGAAATTCAGCCCCTCGTCGGGGTCGAGGTCGAAGGTGATCTGGTCGGGCGTCTCGGGATCGTTGGGCTTGCAGCCCCAGGGATGCAGCTCCAGCCCGCCCGACTGGCCGATGGCGACGAGGCCGCCGACGTCGACGACGCCGACATAGGGTTTGCGCTCCTTCACATCGATCAGCTTCAGCCGCGGATTGGAGCCGGGCATGGCGTGGCGCTGGAAGAACGTCTCGCCCGTGATCCCCTCGGGTGCGCGGATGATGGAGACGGGGCGGTCGGCGACGTGGGGCAGGATGCGTTCGGCGGCCATCTCGTAGTACTGGACGAGGTCGGCCTTGGTCAGGGCCGGCTTGCCGTCGGCCGCCGGCCACAGGACGCGGTCGGGGTTGGAGATGGTGACGCCGGCGACGACCAGCTTCGACTTGCCGCGCGTCCCGCCGGGGATGGCCAGCTGGGGCGGGGCGGAGACCTTGCCGGTCTCCCTTCGACGGTCTGGACGGGGCCTGCGGGTCCTCGGTCACCTCGAGGGCGGTCTTGTCCTCACGCAGGCCCTTGTAGGCCGCCTGACGCAGGGAGCCCGTGTCGGTGTAGCCGCCGTGTTCGATCTCGGCGACGAGGGTGGGCGTGACCCAGTGGATGGTCTGGCCCGCCGAGGACGAGCGGCGCGGGGCGCCCTTGCCGACGAAGGGGCTGTGTTCGGTCTTCGCCGCCTTCAGCGCCGGGAGCAGGGTCTTGAGCAGGGGCTGGGCGTAGCCCGTGCCGACGCGGCCGAGGTGGCGCAGGCCCTTGCCCTGTTTCCCGTCGACGTCCTGGACGCCGACGATGAGGGAGCGGAAGCGGTCGCCCTCGGACGTCCAGCCGCCGATGACGACCTCGTCCCGGCCGCGGCATTTGGACTTGAGCCAGGTGGTCGACCGGCCGCCATGATAGGGGGCGTCCAGCGACTTGGAGATGACGCCCTCGAGGTCCATGCGGCAGGCGCTGTCCAGCACGGCCTGGCCGGTGGTGGCGAAATGGTCGACGTAGCGGATGCGCTTGCGGGCCGTGGGCGGGATGCGGTCGATCCAGGCCCGCAGTCGCGCCTTGCGGTGCGACAGGGGCAGGCCGCGCAGATCCTCGTCGCCGTCGAACAGCAGGTCGAAGGCGAAATAGATCAGGTCGCCGGTGTCGCCGTTCGAGATCGCCGCCTGAAGGGCCGAGAAGTCGGGCATATGGTCTTCGGCCAGGGCGCACAGCTCGCCGTCGACGACGCCGTCGGGCCAATGGGCCGCGTCCTCGGCGTGGACCGGGAATTTGGCCGACCAGTCGAGGCCCTTGCGGGTGCGCAGGACGGCCTTGCCGCCGCCGACGCCGATCTGGATGCGGTAGCCGTCGAACTTGATCTCATGGGCCCAGCCGGCGCCGCGCGGGGGGTAGTCGGCGATCTTGCACAGCTGGATGGGGACGAAGGCGGGAGGTTTTGTGGAGGCGCCGGCGGCGGCTTTCGTCGGCCTGGCTTTGGCCGGGGCCTTGCGGGTCGCCGGCTTCGAGGGTTTCGAGCCCGGCGATCCCCCGGCGATCTCGGCCATGGTGCGGCCCGAGGCGATGGAGGCGTCGATCTCCATATTGGCGTCGCCCTCGCCTTCGACCGTGTATTCGTCGCGCTCCTTGATGAGCAGCCAGTTGCTGCGTTTCGAGGGTTTGCCACGGTCGGAGCGGAGGCGGATCAGGGCCCATTTTCCCTTCAGCCGTTCGCCGTGCAGGACCATCTTGATCTGGCCCTTCCTGAAGGCCGCATCGAGGTCGGGCTCCTGCGGCTCCCAGGTTCCGCGGTCCCACATCTGCACCGTGCCGGCGCCGTAGTTGCCGGCGGGGATGGTGCCCTCGAAGGTTCCGTAATCGAGCGGGTGGTCCTCGACCTCGACGGCGAGGCGTTTGACGAGGGTGTCGCGGGACGGGGCCTTGGTCACGGCCCAGGACTTGAGCACGCCGTCGACCTCGATGCGGAAGTCGTAGTGGAGGCGCGTCGCGGCGTGGCGCTGGATCAGATAGGTCAGGGCGGTCGCCTTCGACTTGCCCTTGCGGCCGGACGGCTCGGGGGTGTCGGCGAAATTGCGCTTCGCCTGATAGGTCTTGAGTTCGCCGCTGGCTGCCATGGGGGGTGAACGCCGGTCGGCGGGGAGCGTTGCCGGGGAGGGATCAGGGATGAGGGGTTAGGGATCAGGGATCAGGGATTAGGGATTAGGGATGGATGGCTGACACGCCTCTTCTTCTAATCCCTAATCCCTAATCCCTACTCCCTAATCCCTACTCTTGCCCCTACGGGTGCAGCGTCTCCCCATGCTGCGTGTAGTCCAGACCCTCGATCTCGGACTCCCTGTCGACGCGCAGGCCGGTGGTGAATTTGCAGATCATCAGGATCAGGAAGGTGCCGATGCCGCTCCAGGCGATGACGGCGACCAGGCCGATCGCCTGGTTGAGCAGATTGGCGTTGGCGGCGGCGGGGTTGATGGCGGCGGTGGCGAGGACGCCGGTCAGCAGGGCGCCGACGATGCCGCCGACCCCGTGCACGCCGAAGGCGTCGAGGCTGTCGTCATATTTGAAGGCGCGCTTGAGCCAGACGGCGCCCGCGTAGCAGGCGGGGCCGGCCAGAGCGCCGATGATGAAGGCGCCCTTGGGGTCGACGAGGCCGGCGGCGGGGGTGATCCCGACAAGGCCGGCGACGATGCCCGACAGCAGGCCCAGCAGGGTGGGGCGTTTGTGGTCGATCCATTCGACGGCGGTCCAGCCGATGGCGGCGGCGGCGGCGGCGAGCATGGTGTTGAGGGCGGCGACCGCGGCGATGCCGTCGGCGGCCCAGGCCGAGCCGGCGTTGAAGCCCAGCCAGCCGACGAACAGCAGGCCCGTGCCGATGGCCGTGAAGGCCAGGTTGTGCGGGGCCATATTGTCTCGCCCGTGGCCGTGGCGGGGGCCCAGGACGAGGGCGCAGACGAGGCCGGCCACGCCGGCGTTGACGTGGACCACCGCCCCGCCGGCGAAGTCGAGCACGCCCAGCGAGCCCATCCAGCCGCCGCCCCAGACCTGGTGGCAGATCGGGACATAGACCAGCAGGTGCCAGAGGAAGAAGAACAGGATCGAGGCCGAGAATTTGATCCGCTCGGCGAAGGCCCCGGCGATCAGGGCCGGGGTGATGATGGCGAAGGTCAGCTGGTAGGCGATCCACAGGAACTCGGGCAGGCCGGGCGCGAGGCTGTGGGCGGTGGCCGGGGTGACGCCGTCGAGGAAGGCGGCCTGCAGGCCGCCGATGACGCCGTTGGTCGCCGGGCCGCTGGAGCCGAACGACAGGCTGTAGCCGACGACGAACCAGAGCACGGTGACGATGGCCAGGGCGGCGGTGGAATGGGCGATGGTGGCGATGACGTTCTTGCGCCGCACCATGCCGCCGTAGAACAGGGCCAGCCCCGGCAGCGTCATCAGCAGCACCAGGGCGGTCGAGGTCAGGATCCAGGCCGAGGCGGCCTCGTTGAGGACCAGCGGCGCCTGGTGGGCGAGCAGGGCGGGCTCGGGCGCGGCGGCGAAGGCCGGGGTGGCGCAGAGTGCGGCGGCGAGGAAGGCGATGAGGGGGCGGGCGGTCATGCGCGGGTCCGGTCCGGAAGGTCAGAAGGCTCGGCCCGAACCGCGTTCGACGCCGCGGATACGGATAGGAGGCTATTGCAGCGCACAAGGCAATTCATTTCGTGTGCGGCGCAATAATCGCCGGCAGCGCTGCGCCGGTGGCTGGCCGGTGTGGGTTGTACGGCACGAACTGACCGGCGCGTGTCGCGGTCGCGGCATTCATTACACAGTTGCAATGATTCATATATTGCGCGCGAGGGCTGTCCGGGTGTCACTTCCCCGAGCTCACCGTCACTGTCCAGGTTCCAGGGGGAATTCCATGCGCACCGCCCGCCGTCTCGCCTTGCTCGGAGGGGTCGCCTCGACCCTGCTGATCGCCGCCGCCGCCCATGCCGAAAGCGCCGCCCCGCCGCCCGCCCTGCCGGCCGCCGCCGTGGCGGTCACCCAGGAGCGTCTGGCGCCCCTGCCCGACGTGGACATTCCCTTCACCAAATTCGTCCTGAACAACGGCCTGACCGTGATCGTCCACGAGGACCACAAGGTCCCGATCGTGGCCGTGAACATCTGGTACCACGTCGGCTCCAAGAACGAGCCGCAGGGCCGGTCGGGCTTCGCCCACCTGTTCGAACACCTGATGTTCAACGGGTCGGAGAACTACAACACCGACTTCTTCAAGGGCACGGAGCTGCTGGGCGCCACGGACCAGAACGGCACCACCAACACCGACCGCACCAACTATTTCCAGAACGTCCCGACCTCGGCCCTGGACTCGATCCTGTGGCTGGAGAGCGACCGGATGGGGCACCTGCTGGGCGCCATCGACCAGGGGCGTCTGGATGAGCAGCGCGGCGTGGTCCAGAACGAGAAGCGCCAGGGCGAGAACCAGCCCTATGGCCGGGTCTGGAACGCGATCACGGCCGCGACCTATCCGGACGACCATCCCTACGGCCACACCGTCATCGGCTCGATGGACGATCTGAACGCCGCCGACCTGCCGACCGTGCAGCAGTGGTTCCGCGACTACTATGGCCCGGCCAACGCCACCATCGTGCTGGCGGGCGACATCACGCCCGAGCAGGCCCGGGAAAAGGTCGAGCGCTATTTCGGCGACATTCCGCCGGGCCCCCCCGTCACCCAGCCGGTGCAGATGGTCGCGCGGATGACCGGCGAGCAGCGCGAGGTGATGTACGACCGGGTCGGGCAGCCGCGCCTCTACAAGGTGTGGAACACGCCGCGGGCCGGTTCGGCGGACTCGGACCACCTCGGCATGCTGGCCCAGGTGTTGAGCTCGGGCCGGAACTCGCGCCTCTACAAGCGGCTGGTGTTTGATGACCAGATCGCCACCCAGGTGGCGGCCTTCAACTCGGAAAGCGAAATCGGCAGCCAGTTTCTGGTGATGGTCACCGCCAAGCCGGGTCAGGACCTGGCCCGGATCGAGGCCATCGTCGACGAGGAGATGGCGCGGCTGTTGCGGGACGGCCCGACCGCGTCCGAACTCGAACGCGCGCGCACCACCGTCGGGGCCGGCTTCGTGCGGGGCCTGGAGCGGATCGGCGGCTTCGGCGGCAAGTCCGACATCCTCGCCGAGAGCGAGGTGTTCCACGGCGATCCGGCGGCCTGGCGCGAGTCCTATCGCCGCATCGTCGCAGCGCAGCCCGGAGATCTGACCCAGGTCGGCCGCGAATGGCTCACGGACGGCAGCTACTCCCTGCAGGTCCTGCCCTTCCCTGACTATGCGGCCCAGGCCACGGGCGTCGACCGCGCCCAGGGCGTGCCGCCGGCCACCGAGGCGGCCCAGGCGGTGTTCCCGACCATCGAACGCGCCCAGCTCAGCAACGGCCTCAAGGTCATGTTCGTGCAGCGCGCCAGCGTGCCCACCGTCAGCATGAACCTGATCCTCGACGCCGGCGCGGTGGTCGATGCGGACGCCAGCGCGGGTCTGGCGCAGCTGACCCCGCAGGTGATGACCAACGGCACGGACGATCTCGACGCCCTCGAGATCAGCGACCGCCTGCAACTGCTCGGCGCCACCCTGGGGGCCGGGTCGGGCACCAACGCGACCAGCGTCAACATGACCGCCCTGTCCTCGCGGCTGGACCCGTCGCTGGACCTGTATGCGGACGTGATCCTGAACCCGGCCTTCCGGCCCGAGGACTTCGAGCGCGCCCGGACCCAGCAGGTCGCCGGCATCCAGCAGGCCAACCGCAACCCCGGCGCCATCGCGCGCCGGGTCCTGAACGCCGAGATGTACGGGCCCGGCAACCCGTACGGGCGGCCGGCGAGCGGAACCGAGGCCACCGTCTCCAGCCTGACCCCGGCCGACGCCGAGGCCTGGCATGAGACCTGGTTCCGGCCCGACAACGCGACCCTGGTCGTCGTCGGCGACACCACCCTGGCCGAGCTGACGCCGAAGCTGGAGCGGGCCTTCGCCGGATGGCGGGCGCCGTCGACGCCCCTGCCGGCCCGACCCGGCCCGGCTGACGCGCCCGATCCCTCGGGCCAGCCGCGCATCCTGATCGTGGACCGCGCCGGACCGCAGTCGACCATCCTGGCCGGCCGTGTCGCTCCGGCCTTCGATCCCGCCACCGAGGCGGCGATCGACACCATGAACACCGCCCTCGGCGGCGCCTTCACCAGCCGGATCAACATGAACCTGCGTGAGGACAAGGGCTGGTCCTACGGCGCCGGCGGCGGCGTGCCCTATGGCCGCGGCGAGCGGATCTATTCGGTCAGCGCCGGGGTGCAGTCCGACAAGACGGCCGAGAGCCTGGCCGAGCTGCGCCGGGAACTGACCGAGGTCGTGGGTTCGCGTCCGCTGACCGAGACCGAGATCCAGGCGGCCCGGGCCAATATGGTCCTGGGTCTGGCCGGCAACTGGGAGACCAACGCCGCCATCGCCGGCGAGCTGCAGAACATGGTCGTCTGGGGCGTGCCCGAAAACTACTACGACACCTATGCCGGTACGGTCGGGTCCATGACGGCGGCCCAGGCCGCCGTGGCGGCGCAGGCCGTGGTCGGCTCGGGGCCCACGACCTGGGTCGTGGTCGGCGACCGGGCGTCGATCGAACCGAAGATCCGGGCGCTCGGCTACGGCGACGTCCAGGTGGTCGATATCTACGGCCGTCCGGTCCAGTAGGGACAGGGCATCGGGTTAGGGGAAGGGCGGGGCCGGCGACGGTCCCGCCCTTTTCGCGTCTCAGACGCCGTAGAAGTCGCGGTACCAGTCGACGAACCGCTGCACGCCGACGTCGATCGGGGTGGCCGGTTCATAGCCCAGGGCGGCGCGGGTCTCGGACACGTCGGCCTCGGTGCGGGTCACGTCGCCGTCCTGGACCGGCATGAGATTGAGCTCGGCCTTGCGGCCCAGCGCCTCTTCCAGCACCTGGATGTAACGCATCAGCGGCTCGCGCCGGCCGGCGCCGAGGTTCAGCAGCCGCCACGGCGCCACGCCCGAGGTGGACGGGTTCGGCGCCTCGGCCTTCCAGTCGGGATCAATGGCGGCGGGGTGGTCAAGGGCGGCGATGACGCCGTCGACGATGTCATCGATGAAGGTGAAGTCGCGCTCCATCTCGCCGTGGCCGTAGACGTCGATAGGGCGGCCCTCGAGGATGGCCTTGGTGAATTTGAACAGGGCCATGTCCGGTCGTCCCCACGGTCCGTAGACGGTGAAGAAGCGCAGGCCCGTCGAGGGGAAGCCGAACAGGTGGGAATAGGAGTGGGCCATCGCCTCATTGGCGATCTTGGTCGCCGCGTAGACGGTCAGCGGATGGGCGACGCCCTGTTTGACCGAGAAGGGCAGGGCGCCGTTGGCCCCGAAGGCGGAACTGGTCGAGGCGAAGACGAGGTGTTCGGCCTTCACCGCCCGCGCGCCCTCGAGCACGGTCAGGAAGCCGACGACGTTGGAGTCGACGTAGCTTTCCGGGTTCTCGAGGCTGTAGCGCACGCCCGCTTGCGCCCCGAGGTGGACGATGCGGCGCGGCGCGTGCTCGGCGAACAGGGCGGCCATGCCGGGGCGGTCGGCGAGGTCGAGCGTGTAGTGGCGATAGCCGGGCTGGGCCAGCAGCCGGTCGAGGCGCGCCTGTTTCAGCGCCGGGTCATAGTAGGCGTTGAGATTGTCGAGACCGATCACTGTCTCGCCGCGCGCCAGCAGGCGGTTGGCGACGTGGAATCCGATGAAGCCGGCCGAGCCGGTGACGAGGACAGGGCCGCGGGTGGTCATGGGGGAAGGGTTAGCGCCGGGAGGGCGGCGCGTCATCTTCCTTCTCCCGGGCGGGCGGGGTGCGGCGGCGGGGAGGTTCATCACAAAGGACACAACGAAGGTCACAAAGGACACGACGGGCCCGGGGCTGTGTCCACGTCAGTGTCTTTCGAAGGGATGAGATTGCGGCTTCGCCGCGATGGATGTGACTCCGAGCTCGGCGTGACGGCGTATCGTCGGCGTGCTGGACGTGGGTTCGGCTCTATCCGCCTCTCAGGTCCCGTTGTGTCCTTTGTGGTTTTCCTTTGTGTCCTTTGTGATGAACCAGCTCTCGCCGAAGCAACGGCGCGGACGGCGGCCGAAGGACGACCGCTCTACCGCGCGTACCGTTGCTCCACCGGGGCGTACCGGTCCCAGACCGCGCGGTCGGCGAGGGAGCGCAGCAGCTTGATGTATTCGGCGTGGGTCCAGGCGAGAGGGGTGGCGGAGTTGGTTCCCTGGCCGGGTTGATAGGCGTGCGGGGTCGCGTCGCCGACGCCGTCCCAGACCTGTTCCGGCAGCAGCAGGCCATCGTTGGCGAAGGATTCCATGCCGGCGACCCAGGTCCGGCGGATGGCGTCGAAGGCGGCGTCGGGCGCGCGATCGGCGGCGGCGCGGGCGATCTCGTAGTGGCCGCGCTCGCCGGTGAAGATGGGCCAGACCCGGCCGCGCTGGCCCGGCGTCATCCCGCCGACGCCGTAGTTTCCGCCGGTGTCGGCGTTCTCGCCATAGCCGTCATTGCCGTAGCGGCGGAAGCCCGGGACGCCGTTCAGGTCGTAGCGGACGCGGAAGCGGGCCTCGCGCGTCTGGTCGTCGTATTCGGGGAGGCTGGCGGTGATCGAGGGGGCGTCGGCGGCCCGCACGCCGTAGCGGACCAGCTCGAGGAAGCCGCCGTCGATGATGCGATCCTCGGGCATGGCGGGCTGGCCGTTGTTCTCGCCCAGCAGGCCGTGATCGTTGGGGTCCTCGTTGCGGCTGAGGCGCATGAAGTAGCGGCCGTCGCCGAAGGCCCCCGCCGTCGTGAACATGCGGGCCTCGATCTTCGAGGCGTAGTCGTCGGCGGCGGCCAGGTAACGGTCCGCCGAGGCCGGGTCGCCCGAGGCGCGGGCGATGTCGGCGGCGACGGTCAGGCCGGTGATGACGGCGGCGGTGGTGGAGGGGGAGTGGCCCTCCTGCTCCTCCCAGCGCTCCTGCTGGGTCCAGGGCGGGGTGATCCGGCGGTCGTTCCACAGCAGGCCGGCCTTGCCGCCGTCGACGAGGAAGTCGGCGGCGGGCTTGATCATGCGGCCGTACATGTCGGTCATCTCGGCGTCGGAGACGAGGCCGGCCTTCCACAGCTTCCAGCCCAGCATGATGGGCATGGCGGTCTGGTCCAGCTGGACCCCGACCCATTCGATCTCGCCGTCGACGTGGGTCTTCTGCAGGAACCAGCCGGTCGCGCCGGTATTGCCCGGGGTGTCGGCGCGGACTTGGACCTGGGGCAGGTAGCGGAAGGCGGCGACCGGCGTTTCGGCGTCGCCAAGCGCCATCAGGGCCATGGCCACCTGATAGAAGTCGCGCGGCCAGACGGCCTTGTAGCCGGTCGAGGATTCGGTGGCGTCGACCGTGTCGCCCCACGGGTTGGACAGGGAGGCGATCAGGGCGCCGGCGTGGGTGCGGTCCTCCTGCACCTTCAGCATCAGGGCCGAGGCGTACGCCAGCTTGCCGCCGTCGGTGGACTGTTCGGCGATGCGGGGGAGGTCGGTGAGGGCGGCGAGGTAGTCCTCCCAGCCGACCCGGTCGCCCTCGCCGTTGAAGCGGGCGAGGACCTCGTCGAGGCCGGTCTGGATCGAGCCTGTCGCGGCGTCAAAGGCATGGTGCGCGTCCGCGCCGAACCCGATCACGAAATCCTCCTCAAGGACTTGCCCTTCGGCCACGGAAGCCATCTGACCGGTGAGCATGATCGAACCGGTCTGACCGTCGGTGGTTTGGTAACGAGATCCGAGCCGGCCGTGCTCACGAAGCTCGGTCAATCCGTCAGAAACGCCGACGAAGCCGACACTTGCGGCACTGAACAGGGTGCCCGGTCTCAGTGTGAGGTGGACTTTGGCCGCCTCGGAGGCATTCAAGCTCTCGGGGGACACCCATCCTTCGTCGCCGACTCCGGTGTTGGCGAGATGCGGCTCGAGGAGAACGTAGGGGGTCAAGTTGCCGCGGATGGCGCGAATGGCCGTGCGCACGATCAACGCTTGGCCGTCCGGGTCCGTGAAGATTCGCTTCTCGATCTCGTAGCGGCCCTGCTTGTCCGTCGTGATCACCCGATACGCGGGGGACAGCGGACGGCCCTGTTCGTCCGTGTGCAGATATTCGGTGCGGCTGGTGGTGTCGGTCCCCTCGACCGACAGGCCGGTATCGGTGACGACCGCGAAGCGCAGCTGCTTGATCTGGGCCTCGTGGATCAGGCCGTACATGGTTTCGGTCAGGACGCCGTCGGCGATGGAGAACCAGACGCGGCTGACGTCGCCGGTGCGGCCGCCGTCGCGATACTGGCCATCGACATAGGCCTCGTAAGACGCGCCGGCGCCGGTCTTGGCGGCGTTGACCCAGGTGGGCGCAGCCCCCGGAGCGCCGGGGGCGGCCCCGGCGAGTGAGGTTTGGGCCAGCGTGGGCGCGGCGGTCGATAGGGCGAGGGCGGCGACGCCGGACAGCAGGACGGAGGGAAGGCGCATGGCGGAACTCACGGACGGGCGGGGGACGGGGTGAAGACGGGGACCCGCAGACTGGCGCCGGCGGCGATCAGGAAGCTGACGGCGCCGAGGACGAGGGCCCAGATCGGCTGGCCGCCGAACAGGCTGTTCAGCACGGCGCCGAGGATGGTGGCGGCGACCAGCTGGGGCACGACGATGAAAATGTTGAAGACGCCCATGTAGACGCCCATTTTCCGGCCCGGCACGGCGTTGGCGAGGATGGCGTAGGGCAGGGAGACGATCGAGGCCCAGGCGAAGCCGACGCCGATCATCGGGATCCACAGCCACTGCGGATCGCGGATCAGGAAGACGCCGAGGAAGCCGGCGGCGCCGAGGGTCAGGTTGATCGCATGCGCGCCCCTCAGACCCGTGCGATGGGCGATGACCGGGATGAGGAAGGCGGCGAGGGCGGCGACGCCGTTGTAGACGCCCATCAGCACCCCGACCCAGTTGGCGCCCTCGCCATAGCCGGCCGAGGTCGGATCGGGCGAGGCGTAGTGCACGGCCGTCACGGCCGGGGTCATGTAGATCCACATCGAGAACAGGGCGAACCAGCTGAAGAACTGGACCACGGCGAGGCCCTGCATGGTCTTCGGCATGGCGAAGATGTCGCCCATGATCTCGGTCAGGGCGTTGGCGCGGCCCGCGGCGGCGAGGGCGCCGACGGCCATCTGCATCAGGCCGAAGGCGAGGACGAAGCCGGCGAGGACGTAGAGCTCCTTCTGCAGGTCGAAGGTCGCGACGACGCCGGTCGCGATCGCGCCGGCAAAGGCCCACAGCAGGCCGCCGACGTACCAGGCGTTGCGGGAGCGGGCGGCGGCGGGCGCGTGGCCGGCGTCGCGGGACGCCTCGAAGGCCTCGATCTGTTCGGGGCTGTATTCGCGGGTGGTGAAGACGGTCCACAGCACGGCGGCCAGCAGGGCGGCGGCGCCGACATAGAAGGAGATGCGCACGGCCATGGGCACCACGCCCTCGGGCGCGGTCGAGGCGACCGAGAACCATTCGGTCAGGATCCACGGCAGGCAGGAGGCGAAGACGGCGCCGGCGCCGATGAAGAAGCTCTGCATCGCATAGCCGGTGGGGCGCTGTTCCTCGGGCAGGTTGTCGCCGACGAAGGCGCGGAACGGCTCCATGGTGATGTTGATCGAGGCGTCCATGATCCACAGCGTCGCCGCCGCCATCCACAGCACGGGCGAATTGGGCATGAAGACGAGGGCCAGGGTGGTGAGGATGGCGCCGACGAGGAAATAGGGCCGGCGGCGGCCCAGCGGCGTCCAGGTGCGGTCGCTGAAATGGCCGATGATGGGCTGGACCAGCAGACCGGTCAGGGGCGCGGCGATCCACAGGATGGCGAGGCTGTCGACCTCGGCGCCGAGGGTCTGGAAGATGCGGCTGGTGTTGGCGTTCTGGAGGCCGAAGCCGATCTGGATGCCGAAGAAGCCGACGCACATGTTCCAGATCGACCAGCCGCTGAGGCGGGGGCGACTCGCAAGCGTCTCCGAAGCCACCGGCGTCATGCTGGAAACCGATCAGGAGCCGTCAGGAAAGGCGTCGAAACCGGGAAGGAATTGGACGACGGATTCCGCGAGGATTTCAGGGAAAGGGAAGACGAAACAGTCGTCATTGTCTCCGCCCCCGGCCCAGGGGGACGAAGCGGATGGCCTGGCCGCCGCCGGGGGCGAGGCGCAGGCTGAGCGCATCGGCGGCGGTGACCTCACGTTGCTCGATGACGATGGCCTCGCGGTTGGTCTTCCAGTGGGCGTCGGGGGCGTCGCGGTAGATCTCGGCGCGATAGCGGCGGCCCGGGTCGAGGAAGGACAGGGAAGCGTCGAGCACGCGCGGATGTTCGTCGGTGATGGCGCCGAGGAACCATTCGTCCGAGTTGCGGTCCTTGCGGACCGTGGTGACGTAATCGCCGATCTCGCCGTTGAGGATGCGGGTCTCGGCCCAGTCGACGGCCACGTCCTTGATGAACTGGAAGGGACCGGGGTTGGCCTCGTAGTTGACCAGCAGGTCGGCGGCCATCTGGATCGGGCTGTAGATGGTCACATACAGGGCCAGCTGCTTGGCCCAGGTGGTGGCGATTCCGTCCGGGGCGCGGGTCTTCATGCCGAAGACGCCGGGGGTGTAGTCCATGGGGCCGGCCAGCAGGCGGGTGAAGACCAGATTGGCCTCGTGCTCGGGCGGATTTCCGGGCTGGCCCCAGGCGCTGAACTCCATGCCGCGCGCGCCCTCGCGGGAGATCATGTTGGGGTAGGTCCGGCGCAGGCCCGTGTCCTTGAAGGGTTCATGGGCGTTGACGGCGACCTGGTATCTGGCCGCGGTCTGGACCACGCGGAGGTGGTGTTGCGCCATGGGCTGGCTCTCGTGCCAGGCCAGGCGCGGCTGGCCGTCGGGGCCGCGCACCCGGGCGCCGGCGGCGTCGGCGACATAGCCGGTCTTGACCGAATGCCAGCCGAACCGCTGCATCTGGCCGAAGGCGGCGTCCAGCTGCTGCTCATAGTGGAAGGCGTTGCCGCCGGTTTCGTGGTGGCCGATGATCTCGACGCCCTTCGACCGGGCGTAGGCGGCGACGCGTTCGATGTCGAAATCGGGATAGCTCTGCGTGAAGCTGTAGTTCCAGCCGGTGCCGAACCATTCGCCGTCCCAGCCGAGGTTCCAGCCCTCGATCAGCACGCCGCCGAAGCCATGCTCGGCCGCGAAGTCGATGTGTTTGATGGCGTTTTCGGTGGTGGCGCCGTGTTTGGGCCCCGAGTTCCAGGTCTTGAGGTCGAGGTGCATCTCCCACCAGATGCCGACGTATTTCATCGGCTTGAACCAGCTGACGTCGCCCAGGGCGTTGGTCTCGTTGAGGTTCAGGATCAGGCTGGACTCGACCAGGTCCCCGGCGCGGTCGGCGATCTGAAGGGTGCGCCACGGGGTCGTGAAGGGGGTGGTCAGCTCGACCGCCGCATTGGTCAGGCCGGGGGTCAGGAAGGCCTTGAACCGCCCGCCCTCGACGCGGCGCAGGTTCATGCCGGAATAGTCGACCAGCGCCGCCTCATGGATCGAGACGTGCAGGCCGTCGTCGGTGCGGACGGTCAGGGGCGTCTGGGCCACGCCGACAGCGTCGATGGGGGTGCGGTTGTAGAGATATTCCTCGCGGTTCCACTCGAAGGCGGGGATCCACCAGGCCGTGCCGGACTCGACGACGGCGAACTCGGTCAGCTCGTCGCCGATGTTGACGGTCTTGAGGTTGGGCTGGTCGGGGAATTCGTAGCGGAAGCCGAGACCGTCGTCATAGAGGCGGAAGATCACGTCGATGCGCCGCTCGAGGCCGAATTTCTCGGTCAGGTGGACGCGCAGCTGGGTGTAGCGGTTGCGGATGAAGCGGCGCTCGCCCCACGGCTGCTCCCAGGTGTCGTCGTGCGCGGTGGGGGCGTCGGCGGTGACGGCGAAATTCCGTTCCAGCTTGGCCGCGTCGGTCAGCAGGAAGCCGAGCCGCGAGGGGGCGATGACCGGCCGGCCCAGGCGGCTGACGCTGTATTCCGCGCGGCCTTCCCCGGTGACGGTCACCGAGACGGACAGGACGCCGTCGGGCGAGGTCGCGCCGACCACGGCGGCGGCTTCCTGCGCCCTGGCGACGGCGGGCACGGTCGCGAGCGCGGCGGTGGTCGAGATCAGATGGCGGCGGGTCAGCATAAGGGGGAACTCCACGGAACAGCACTTGCCAAGCGCGGACGTGGCGGCGCAGAACAAGCAAGGTTTGCAGCAAATTTTGCAGACAGGATATCGACCGGAGCCCGCGATTGAGCCGCAACACCCGTCTTGAGGACCTGGCCAAGCTGGCGGGCGTGTCGATCTCCACCGCGTCGCGGGCGCTGAACGACAGCCCGGCCGTGAACGCGCGCACCAAGCAGCTGATCTGGAAGCTGGCGCGCGAGCACGACTATCCGTTCCGCCGCTACATGCCCGCGGGCCCCATCGGCGCCGACGGCGTGATCGCCCTGGTGACGCCGCGACCGCAGGGGCGCGAGGGCCGGCTGAGCGATCCGTTCTTCCTCGAACTGCTGGCCGGGGTCGGCGAGGCGGCGCGCGAGCGCGGCTGCGACGTGATCATGAGCCATTTCTCGCCCACCAGTTATGACGACCTGTCGGCGGCGATGAACACCAGCCGGGCCGACGGGGTGATCTTCCTGGGCCAGAGCACCCTGCACCAGAGTCTGAACCGGCTGGCCGAGACCGAGGGCCGTTTCGTGGTCTGGGGCGCCCAGATGCCGGACCAGGCCTATTGCTCGGTCGGGTCGGACAATCTGGCCGGCGGCCGGCGCGCGACCCTGCATCTGGCGCGGCTGGGACGGAAGCGCATCGTCTTCCTCGGCGATCTCGAGCCGCCCGAGGCCATGCAGCGCCATCGCGGCTATCTGGAAGCCCTGGCCAAATCGGGCATCGAGGTCGATCCCGAGCTGATCATGGAGGCGCATTTCGAGGTCGAGTCGGCCGAGGCCTCGGTCGACAGTCTCATTCGACGCGGCGTGAAATTCGACGGCGTGGTCTGCGCCTCGGACCAGATCGCCCTCGGCGCCGTGCGAGCCCTGCTGCACGCCAATCTGCGGGTGCCCGAGGATGTGTCCGTGATCGGCTTCGACAATGTGCCGTTCAGCCGCTACGCGCGGCCGGCCCTGTCGACCATCGCCCAGGACACGATGAAGGCGGGCCGGCTGCTGGTGTCCAAACTGCTCGACAACCCCGGCGACTCCGTCGGCCGGTCGGAGCGGATCCCCACCGACCTGATCGTACGCGAGAGCTGCGGGGGCTGAGGTCATCCGGCCGCCAGCACCAGACCGGCCATCGGCGGCAGCACGCCTGATTGTGACGGATCGAGATTGACCGCCTCCAGCACCTGATGCCCCTCCGGCAGGGTCCAGGCGACGGGCTCGTGACCGAGGTTGAAGACACAGACCAGACGCTCGCCCTCGTAGACGCGCTCGAAGGCCAGCAGATCGTCGTTGTGGTCCAGCAGGGTCATCTCGCCCCGCATGAGGGCCGGATGGGCCTTGCGGAAGGCGACCAGGCGGCGCGTGGCGTGCAGCATGGAGGATGGGTCGCGCTCCTGCCGGTCCACGGACAGGGCGACGTGGCGCGGATCGACCGGCAGCCAGGGCTCGACCGTCGAGAAGCCGGCCTGCGGCTTGTCGGCGGCCCAGGGAATGGGGGTGCGGGCGCCGTCGCGGCCGAGGGTCAGGGGCCAGTTGGCGATGGCCTCGGGATCGACCAGCCGGTCGTAGGGCACATCAGCCTGGGGCAGGGCCAGCTCCTCGCCCTGATAGATGAAGACATTGCCGCGCAGGGTCATCAGCAGCAGCATCGCCATCCCGGCGAAGGCCCGCAGGTCGCGGCCGCCGGCCCAGCGCGAAATGGCCCGCGGGGCGTCGTGATTGGAGAAGGTCCAGGACGGCCAGCCCTGTCCGTCGCGCCCGTGCCAGGCCTCGGCGCCCACGCGCACCAGCCGGCATTCCAGCGTCGGGGCGTAGAGGTAGAGGAAGCCGTAGGCGCTGTTCAGATGGTCGTCGCCCCGGGTGAAGGCCTGCATCTCGCGCTCGGCGTGATCGCCGCCAACCTCGGCGACAGTGAAGCGGCCGCCGTAGCTGTCGGTCAGGGCGCGGATGCGGGCGAGGAAGTCGACGATGCCCGGCTGGGACTGGTTGTGCACCTTGTCCTGGAAGTCGAACGGCCGGGTGCGCTTGCCGCCGGGCGGCAGGGGCGGGTTATCCGTCAGCTTCGGGTCGTGCATCGAGAAATTGATGGCGTCGAAGCGGAAGCCGTCGACGCCGCGATCCAGCCAGAAGCGGGCGGCGTCCAGCAGGGCGTCCTGGACGTCGGGATTGTGCAGGTTCAGCTGCGGCTGTTCCGGCAGGAAATTGTGCATGTAGTACTGGCCGCGCCGCGCGTCCCAGGTCCAGGCCGGGCCGCCGAACACGGACTGCCAGTTGGACGGCGGCGAGCCGTCGGGCCTGGCGTCGGCCCAGACGAACCAGTCCGCCTTCGGATTGGTGCGCGACTGGCGGCTTTCCTCGAACCAGACGTGCTTGTCGGAGGTGTGGGCGAACACCAGATCGGTGATGATCTTCAGGCCCAGTTCGTGGGCGCGGGCGACCAGGCGGTCGAAGTCGGCCAAGGTCCCGAAGATGGGATCGACGTCGCAATAGTCGGCGACGTCATAGCCGAAATCCTTCATCGGCGAGGTGAAGAAGGGACTCAGCCAGACCCCGTCCACGCCCAGTGAGGCGATGTGGTCGAGATGGGCCGTGACCCCGGCCAGATCGCCGACGCCGTCGCCGTTGGTGTCGGCGAAGCTGCGCGGATAGACCTGATAGATGACGGCGCCGCGCCACCATTCGGCGGCGTCGGACAGGGCGGCGGGGTGTTCGAGAATCTGGGCGGTCACGCTGGTCTTTCGGATACGCAGACAAGATAGCCCAGGGCGGGCACGGAGACAGAGACGGCGCCCGGAGCGGCGCTGCGGACGGGGCAGGCGCCGATCAGGGCGCGCCACTCGGCGGACCCGACCTCGACCGCGACATTGACGTCGCGCGGCTCGGTCGAAGTGTTGAACACCACCAGGGTCTCGCCGTCATCATCGAGCCGCGAAATGGCCAGCACGCCCGGCGTCTGGTCGGCGGTGCGGACGACGACGCGGCCGCGGCGAAGACGGGCGTCGGCGGCGCGGGCCGCGCTCATTGCGGCGATGCGCCGGTACATGTCGGCGTTGGTGTCGAACGGCCCGGACGCCCGGCCGATGCGGCGGTCGTCAGCATAGGCGGGGACGCGGGTCTCGAACATGTCCTGGCGTGAACGACGGTCGCCGCCGTCGCCGGTGAAGCCCTGTTCGTCGCCGTAGTAGATGACCGGCACGCCGCGGCCGAGCAGGACGAGGGCGTGGGCGAGGGCCGAACGGTCCAGCAGTTCGGCGTCGGAGATGTCGGGTTTGGCGGTCAGGATCAGATGGCCGATCCGGCCCATGTCGTGATTGCCGGTGAAGGTGGGCAGGCGCAGCGCCGTCTCCGCACCGCCGGCGTAGATGGCGTCCTCCATCAGCAGATAGCCCATGGCGTCCGGGTTCCCCGCGCCCGTGACCATGTTCTGGACGACGCGCTGCCAGGCGAAGTCCAGCACCGTGGGCAGGCCGTCGACCACGGTGTGCATGGCGGCCGTGCCGCTCTGGAAATCGTAGGTCTCGCCGAAGATGTGGAAGTTGGGGATGCCCTTGGCGCGGGCGCGCTCAAGGATGGCGGGGACGAAGGCCTGCCAGAACTCGGGGTTCACGTGCCGGGCCGTGTCGATGCGGAAGCCGTCGACGCCGTAGTCGTCGATCCAGCCGCCATAGACGTCGATGAAGCCCTGGACCACGCGGGGATGCTCGGTGAACAGGTCGTCGAGGCCGGAGAAGTCGCCGTCCATGCGGGCTTCGCTGTACCAGGCGCTGTTGCCCCGGTTGTGATAGAGGCCGACGTCGTTGAGCCAGGCCGGGACCTTCACGCCCTCCTCGCCCGCGGGGACATACGGCGTGTAGGCATAGTCGGGACGGGTCAGGGTCGAGAAGTCGCCGCCGGGCGCGCCCGTGAATCCGGGGTTGATGGCCTCGCCCGTCAGTCCGCCGCGGCGTTGATAGGGATAGTCGCCCTTCCAGCGGTAGCCGCAGTCGTTCTGCGGGCACTCCCGGTAGCGGATGACGTCGGCGGTGTGGTTGATGACGATGTCCAGATAGACCTTCATCCCGCGCGCATGGGCGGCGTCGACCAGGGCGCGGAAGTCGTCGTTGGTCCCGAAATGCGGATCGATGCGGGTGAAGTCGGTGATCCAGTAGCCGTGATAGGCGGCGCTCTCCTGGCCCGGCGGACCCTGCACCCACTTGTTGACGAAGGGCGGCGCGATCCACAGGGCGGTGGCGCCCATGCCCTGGATATAGTCGAGCCGGGCGGTCAGGCCCTTCAGGTCGCCGCCGTGGTAGAAGCCGGGATCGGTCGGATCATAGCCGGTGGCCAGACGGTCGCCGCGGACGCCGCCGCGGTCGTTGGCGGGATCGCCGTTCTCGAACCGGTCGGGCAGCACGAAATAGATCACCTCGTCTTCGGCCGGCCGCTGACGCAGCGCTTCGAGACCGGCGGGCGAGGGCTGGGCCCCCGTCGAGCGGGTCCCCGTCGATTGGGCCCGGGCCGGCGACACGGCGCCGGCGAGTGCGCCCGCCAGCAGGGCGGCGACACAGACTCGATTCCACCGGTGGGGTCGTCCCGTCATGGTCTGGCGTTCCTCGGTGTCCGCGAACGACGTGGTTCGCCGGATCAGTTTGCAAGATTTTGCAGTGCTGCGACCGTCTGTCAATCCGTTCAGTCCATGCGTCGGAAATGCGGCGGTGCAGGGAAGAACAGCCTTGTGCAGTGCGGTATGGGGCGAGGGCCCGTCACATTTCGGCCACGCTCCGATCCCGGTCTGACGATTCCCGGCTTGCAAGGTTCCCATAAGTTTGCATAACTTTGCGGTGAGAGCCCGGACGCTTCGACAGAAATGCGCCGGCCAGGGAGAGAATGACGATGAGAACCCAAGTCACCCGACGTGCGCGTCTGCTTGCCGGAGCCGCCGTCGGCCTGGCCGGCGTCATGGCCTTCGCCGGCGCCGCCGCGGCCCAGAGTACGCCGCAGGATCCCGACGCGACCGAGATCGACGAGGTCATCGTCACCGGCATCCGCGCCTCGATCCAGAACTCGATCGCGGCCAAGCGGAACAACACCTCGATCGTCGAGGTCGTGACCGCCGAGGACATCGGCAAGCTGCCCGACGTCTCCATCGCCGAATCGCTGGCCCGCCTGCCGGGCCTGGCGACGCAGCGGCTGGATGGCCGGGCGCAGGTCATCAGCATCCGCGGTCTGGCGCCCGACTTCACCACCTCATTGCTGAACGGCCGCGAGCAGGTGTCCGCAGGCGACAACCGCGGCGTCGAGTTCGATCAGTACCCGTCCGAACTGCTGGGTAGCGTTCTGGTCTACAAGACGCCCGACGCGGCCCTGATCGGCCAGGGGCTGGCGGGAACCGCCGATCTGCGCACCATCCGTCCGCTGGCCTACGGCCGTCAGGCTATTGCCGCGAACGCCCGCTACGAGTGGAACGACTACGGCGCGCTGAACTCAGGCACCGCGGACACCGGCCAGCGCTACAGCATCAGCTACATCGACCAGTTCATGGACGGCAAGCTGGGCGTGGTTCTGGGCTACGCCCATCTATCGACGCCCTATCAGGCCGAGCGTTTCAACGCCTGGGGCTATCCAAACGACAATGCGGTGGCGCGACCCAACCTGGTGATTGGCGGGGCCAAGCCCTATGTGCAGTCCAGCGAGCTTGTGCGGGACGGCTATCTGGCGACCATCGAGTACGCCCCCAACGACCGCTACCGCACGACCTTTGATGCCTTCTATTCCGAGTTCGACAATACGCAGATCCTGCGCGGCATCGAATTCCCCCTTGCTTGGGGCGGCTCGTCTGGCGCCTGCCCGGGACCGGCGGCGACTTGCCGTCCCGGACCCCAGTTGCAGCCGGGATTCACGGTTGCGGACGGTCTCGTTACTGCCGGCACCTTCGCCAACGTGAAAGGGGTGGTCCGCAATGACGGAAATCGCCGCACGGCCGAACTGACCTCGCTGGGCTGGAGCAATGAGTTCCAGCTCACCGACCTCTGGTCCGCCAGCCTGGACCTCAGCTATTCGAAGGCCGACCGCACCGATGTCGTGCTGGAGACCTATGCCGGCACGGGCCGGGACGTGCAGGGCGCCCTGGACACCCTCCGGTTCGCCTCCACGCCGCAAGGCACGACCTTCTCTTCTGTGCTCAACTACGCCGACCCCAACCTGATCCTGTTGACAAGCCCCCAGGGGTGGGGCGGAGGCGATGTCCCGGGAGGCCAGGACGGCTTCATCAACAGCCCTTCGATCGTCGATGAACTCCAGTCGATTCGCGGCTCTGTCGTCCGCGAGATCGAGAACAGTCCGGTCAGCCGGGTCGAGCTGGGCGTGAACGTCACGTCCCGCGACAAGGAGCTGGACCTCGAGCGCTACTATCTGTCCCTGGCGGCCAATGTCGCGGACCCGCTGCATCGGACCAGCGTGCGGGTGCCCAGCCAGTTCCTGCTCCAGCCGACCCAGCTGAGCTACCTCGGGCTCGGTGGCATGATCAGCTATGACCCGTTCGCCCTCGTGGACAGCGGCATCTACAACCTGATCGCGGCTCGCGATGACAATCTGCTGGCCTTCGGCTGGGAGGTCTCGGAAGAGGTCCGGACCGCCTACATCAAGGCCGATCTGGACACGACGCTTCTGGGCATGCCCCTGACCGGCAATCTGGGGTTCCAGGTCGTGCAGACGGACCAGAGTTCCAACGGCACCCAGGCGGCGGGTAATCCGGCCGTCGCCCGCCCGGTCTCGGGCGGCGACGACTATGTTGAGGTTCTGCCCAGCGTCAACCTGGTGTTCGAGGCGCGTGAAGACCTGTTCGTTCGTATCGGTCTGGCGCGGCAACTGGCGCGTCCGCGGATGGACCAGATGCGGGCTTCCATCAACATCGACTACGACCCCTCCAAGGCGGCCAATACGTCGGTGTCCAACTCGCCCTGGGGTGGCAGCGGCGGCAATCCGGCCCTGCGACCGTGGATCGCCAATGCGGTCGATATCTCGGTCGAAAGATATTTCGGCACCAGCGCCTACATCTCTGTGGCCGCTTTCTACAAGGACCTTGAGAGCTACATCTACGATCAGCAGGAAGTTCGTGACTTCGCCGGCTATCCGGTGCCCAGCGGTCCCGCGCCGGCGATCACCCAAGGCATCATCAGCACGCCGCAGAACGGTGAGGGCGGGGTGATTCAGGGGGTCGAACTAGCGATCTCGACGCCGTTCGACGTGTTCTCACCGTGGCTCGAAGGGTTCGGGGCGACGTTCAGCCTCTCGTATACCGACAGCGAGATCGTCCCTAATCCGGGCAATCCGTCCCAGCCGCTGCCGGGGCTGTCACGGACGGTCGGCAACCTGACCGTCTATTACGAAAGGGACGGGCTGCAGGCGCGGATCAGCAACCGCTATCGCTCGGAATTTCTCGGCGAGTTGTCGGGGGTGGGCACCGACCGTATCCAGCGGATGGTCGATGCGGAATCGGTCGTCGATGCCCAGATCGGCTATGAATTCCAGTCGGGTCCGCTGGAAGGCCTGTCGGCCCTGTTCCAGGTCAACAACCTGACGGACGAGCCATTCAAGACGTTCGAGAACGACGACACCCGCCGGGTGCTGGACTACCAGTCCTACGGCCGGACCTATCTGTTCGGAATCAACTACCGCTACTGACCGTCCCGACCGGTCGGGCAGGGGCCGCCGCGGGGAACCGGGGCGGCCCCTTCCAATTCGGCGTCCGGCCACTTTTGGTTACGAGGGCCGTCAAACCGCTGGACGCGACCGCCCACGGATGAAACCAAAGACGCCATGGCCGGCGCGAGACGACGCCGGCGACCGGGGAGAGACATGACCGACATCCAGAGCGCGCCGCGCAAGGGCGCCAGCCTCGCCTTCGCCTATGTGACCACCCTGTTCTTCGCCTGGGGCTTCGTGACCTCGCTGATCGGACCGCTGATCGCGGCGGTGCGGCGCGTGTTCGAGCTGAGCTACACCGAGGCGACGCTGACGACCTTCGCCTGGTTCATCGCCTATGGCATCGCCTCGATCCCGGCGGCCGCGATCCTCGGCCGGTTGGGCTACAGCAAGGCCATCATCGTGGCCCTCGTGACCATGGTGGCGGGGTGTCTGATCGTGCCGATCGCGACGATCGTGGACTGGTATCCCGGCGTGCTGATCGCCCTGTTCGTGATCGCCTCGGGCGTGACCCTGCTGCAGGTCGGCGCCAATCCCCTGGTGGCGGCCCTGGGCGCGCAGAAGAGCTCGCACGCGCGCCTCAACTTCTCGCAGTTCTTCAACTCGCTGGGCACCACCCTGGGGCCGCTGATCGCCGCGCCGATCCTGCTGACCGGGGGCGTCTTCGCCGCCGACGCCATCATCACCGATCCGGCGACGCGGGCGGAATCGCTGCGCAGCATCGACCTGGCCTTCCTGGCCGTGGCGGTCTTCTTCGCCGTCCTGGCGGGCTTCATCTTCAGCGCGCGCAAGACCATCAACGCCGCCGCCCCGATCCCGACCGCCGATGACCGGATGTCGCCGCTGGTGGCGCTGAAGTCGCCGTGGGCCGTGTTCGGCGCCCTGGCCATCTTCTTCTACGTCGGCTCGGAAGTGACGATCGGCGACCTGATGACCAACTTCCTGCACAGCCCGGAGATCCTCAACATCCCGCTGGCGGCCGCCGGCAGCATGGTGGCCTACTACTGGGGCGGGGCCATGGTCGGGCGTCTGGTCGGCGGTCTGCTGATGCTGACGAAGATTCCGGCCGTCACCATCCTGATCGTCAACACCACCGTGGCGGCGGCCCTGTGCCTGGTGGTCACCCAGACCAGCGGGACCACGGCGGCCTACGCCGCCATCGCCATCGGCTTCTTCAACTCGATCATGTTCCCGACCATCTTCACCCTGACCCTGGAACGGTCGACGGCGCCGATCCCGGCCACCTCGGGCCTGCTGGTGTTCGGCATCATCGGCGGCGCCGTCCTGCCCCCGATCGCGGGCCAGATCGCCGATCGCGCGGCGACGCTGAACCCGGTCTTCTATGTGCCGCTGGTCGGCTATCTGCTGCTGGTCGGTTTCGCCATCGCCGCCTCGCGCGCCAGGACCCGCAACACCGACGCCGCGGCGGCGCCCGGCGGCCACTGATCCGCCGACATACGACAGGGCCGCCGACGGCATCGTCGGCGGCCCTTGCGCGTTCGGGTTCCGGTCGCCCAGGATAGGGGCGGGGCTGCGGAGAAGTGCATGATCGGAATGATGAGACGCGCCGGACTGCTGGGGCTGTTGCTGGCCCTGGTCGCCGCCCCGGCCTGGGCGGAGGTGATCCTGACCTTCTACGCCCACCCCGGCGCGCGCATCCGGGGCGGCGATCTGCTGTTCCCCCATGCCTACGTCCACGCTTCGGGATCGCTGGACGATACGGGCGACGCGGTCGACTGGGCGGCGGGGTTCACGGCCAGATATCCGGGGCCCCACCTGCTGCTGGCCACCGGTCCCGGCGTGGTCGCCACGCCGGAGGCCCGCTATGTCGGAGAGGGAAAACCCTATCTCAGGATGACGGTCAGCGACGCCGTCTATCGCGCGGTTCGCGCCCGGTCCGACTGGTGGAACGGGCGGGAGGGATCGCTGTACGACCTGCGGCGCCGCAACTGCATCAGCTTCGTCGCCGACCTGGCGCGGGTGGCCGGGCTGCAGACCGCGAAGGAGCCCTCCATGAAGCCGGGGACCTTCCTGGAGGCGACGGCCGCCCTGAACCCCGCCGCGGCCTGGCGCGAGACGCCGGTTGTCGCGGCGAGCGCCGGTCCCGCGCCGATCCCCGATCCCGCGCCCTAGGCGTCGCCCGACCACATGGCGTGGGCCCTGAGGTAGGCCTCGTGTTCGGGCAGGCCGTCGATCGTCCGCGCCAGCGTGTCGGAGATGTTGCGCAGGCCGGCCGAGGCCCTGTCGGCGTCCTGATAGGCGTAGAGCGGATTGGACGTGCGGGGGATGATCCCCTGGCCGTACATGACGGCCAGCCACGAGCCCTGGCTGAAATACTCGTCGGCCCCGACCTGATACAGCAGGGCGCGGTCGCGGAAGGCCTCGACCCGTTCGGCCAGGCTGTCGGGGATCGGCATGGCCGCGACCTGGCGCCAGAACGGCGAATCGTCCCGCCGGCTCGCGTGGTAGTGCAGGATGACGAAGTCTCGGATCAGTTCGACCTCGCGGCCCAGACGGCGATTGTAACCCTCGATGTTCACGGGGCTGAAATCCTTGTCCGGGAAATGCTGCAGCAGGCGATAGATGCCGGACTGGACCAGATGGATGCTGGTCGATTCCAGGGGCTCGATGAAGCCGCTGGACAGGCCCAGACTGACGACATTCCTGTCCCAGTATTTCCTGCGCCGCCCCGTCACGAAGCGCAGCGGCCGCGGTTCGGCCAGCGGCTCGCCGTCGAGGTTGGCCAGCAGGGTTTCGCGGGCGTCGTCGTCGGACAGATGGTCCGAGCAGTAGACGTAGCCGTTGCCGGTGCGGTGCTGCAGGGCGATGCGCCACTGCCATCCCGCCTCGCGCGCCGTCGACAGGGTGTAGGGCGTCAGCGGCTTCACCCTGGCGCAGGGCACGGCCATGGCGCGGTCGACCGGCAGCCAGTGCGACCAGTCCTCATAGCCGGCCTTCAGCGCGCCCTCGATCAGCAGGGCGCGGAAGCCCGTGCAGTCGATGAACAGATCGGCCTTGAGGATGCGGCCGTCCTCCAGCGTCACGCCGTCGACGAAGCCGTCCTCGCCGCGCTGGACGACGTCGACGATCCGGCCCTCGATCCGCTCGACGCCGCGCCCTTCGCAGACCCGGCGCAGGTATCTGGCGTAGAGGCCGGCGTCGAAATGATAGGCGCTGAACAGGCCGTTCCCGGGCGCGCGCGGATCGGGATCGCGGTCTCCCACCTTGCCCGCGTCGGCGGCGCGCCAGCAGATGGAGTAGTCGCCCAGGTCGCCGGCGAGACCGCGCGCCTTCAGGGAAAAATACGTCTGCTGGAAATCGGCCAGGGTCGGACCGCGGCCGAAGGTGCCGAACGGGTGGACATAGCGGTTGCCGACATGACCCCAGTCCTTGAAGACGATGGCGACCTTCAGCGTGGCCCGGGTCTCGCGCATGAACTCGGCCTCGTCGAGACCGATCATGGCGTTGAAGTCGCGGATGGGCGGCACGGTGGCCTCGCCCACGCCGACAATGCCGATCTCGTCGGACTCGACCAGCGAGACCCTGGCGTGCGGGCCCAGGGTCCGTTGCAGGGCCGCCGCCGCCATCCAGCCGGCCGTGCCGCCGCCGACGATCAGGATGGACCGGATGGGTTCGGACATGATGGGTTCCCCGCTTGCTCCAGATTTGCCCCAGTCACGCCCGCGTTCCAAGAGCGGCCGGCGGGTTCGCAGTTTGTTTACCCGGGGCGCCGCCATTCTTGCCATTGCCTAACCGGCGACCCGGGTTCTAGGGTCGGGCCCGGGGCATGGGTCGGGTAATCATATGCGCAGTCGATTTGCAGTGGGACTGCTGTCCCGGGCCCTCCTTGTCGCCGCAGTTCTGACGCCGCTCGCCGCCTGTGGTGGCGGCGGTGGCGGCGGCGGCGGCGGCGGCGGAATCGTCACGCCTCCGCCCCCACCCCCGCCCCCCCCGCCCCCCCCCCCGCCCCCGCCGCCCCCGCCCCCCCCCCCGCCGCCCCCCCGGCCGCCCGC
>Ga0265296_1001498_pt1 | contig 26723 bp, 16 predicted proteins | sample MunlanPumphouse1_FD_189073 | JGI IMG/M metagenome (GOLD analysis project Ga0265296, IMG submission 189073) | Groundwater microbial communities from a municipal landfill in Southern Ontario, Canada - Pumphouse #1 | ecosystem: Environmental > Aquatic > Deep subsurface > Groundwater | place... | reverse complement strand
TGGGCGAGGAGCATATCCGCACGGGACGCCCCATCGTCTATACCTCCGCGGACAGCGTTTTCCAGATAGCGGCGCATGAGGAGGTGATCCCCGTGCGCGAGCTGTACCGGCTCTGTTGGGAGGCGCGGAGGCTTCTCGTTCCGCCCCACCACGTCGCCCGCGTCATCGCGCGGCCGTTCGCCGGCTCGCCGGGGCGGTTCGCGAGAACGAAGAAGCGCCGGGATTTTTCGCTCCCGCCGCCGCGCCGGACCCTGCTCGACCTTCTCGCGGAGAGCGGCCGAGAGGTCGTGACCGTGGGGAAGATCCACGATCTCTTCGACCGGCGCGGCATCACGAAGATCGTCAAGGCGCCCGGGAACGATTCGGCGATGCGGGCCGCGGAGCGCCTTCTGAGGAGCGGCACGTCCTTCTCGCTCCTCTTCGTCAATCTCATCGAGTTCGACACGGAGTGGGGGCATCGCCGCGACGCCCCCGGCTACGCGCGCGGCCTCGAGCGTTTCGACGCATGGCTTGGAAGGTTCCTGGCGCTTCTTGCGCCCGGTACCCTGTTTGCCGTCACCAGCGACCACGGGTGCGACCCGACGATGCGGGGATCGGATCATACGCGCGAATACGTGCCGGTGCTGGCCGGCATCGCGGGAGCGAGCCGCGGGAACCCCCTCGGCACGCGCGAAACGTTCAGCGATCTCGCCGCGACGCTCGCGGAGTTCTTCGGTCTCGAGTGCCCCGCGGGCGACAGTTTTCTCGACTCGCTCGAACGATAATGGAACGACCGGTGATGGGAGGGAATCGGTGGACGAACTCAAGCTCAACAGGTTGATCGACCATACGCTGCTCAGACCCGAGGCGTCCGAAGCCGACATCGTGCGCCTCGCGCGTGAAGCGATCGAATATGATTTCTATTCCGCGTGCGTCAATACGCACTATGTTCCCCTTGTCGCGCGCGAGGTCGCGGGCACGGCCGTCAAGGTCTGCTCGATCGCGGGCTTTCCGCTCGGCGCGGTCGACGCCGCGGTCAAGGCCTTCGAGGCCGGCCGCGCCGTTGAGGTGGGGGCGCACGAGATCGACATGGTGATGAACATCGGTGCTCTGAAATCCGGGGCCCTCGATTTCGTGCGGGAAGACATCGCCGGCGTCGTGGCGGCGTGCCGTGAACGCGCCATCGTGAAGGTGATCATCGAGGCGGCGCTCCTCACCGACGAGGAAAAGGTGACTGCGTGCCGGCTCGCGAAGACGGCCGGGGCGCGGTTCGTCAAGACGTCGACCGGCTTCGGCCCTCCGGGCGCGAGCGTCCGGGACGTGGAGATCATGCGCGAAGCGGTCGGCCCCGGCTTCGGGGTCAAGGCCTCCGCCGGCATCCGCACCGCCGCTTTCGCGCTCGAGCTCATCGCGGCGGGCGCGACGAGGATCGGCGCGAGCGCAAGCGCGGCGATCATGGAGGAATGGAAGCGGTCTCGATGAACGCCTACGATCTTATCCGGAAGAAGCGGTCGGGGCTGTCGCTCGACGAGGCGGAGCTCCGCTGGTTCGTCGGTGCCTACTTGCGCGGCGACGTGCGTGATTACCAGATGGCCGCGTTTCTCATGGCGACCGCGATCAAGGGAATGACGGCCGCGGAGACCGTTGCGCTGACGCGCGTCATGATGGAGAGCGGCCGGGTCTTCGACTTCGGCGGCCGGGGCGGCCCCGCGATCGACAAGCACAGCACGGGGGGCGTCGGCGACAAGATCTCGATTCCGCTCGTTCCGATCGCCGCCGAGTGCGGGCTCCGCGTGCCGATGATATCGGGACGCTCGCTCGGAGTGACGGGGGGCACGCTCGACAAGCTCGAGTCGATCCCCGGGATGCGCACCGATCTCGATCCGGACCGGTTCCAACGGCAGGTCGCCGAGCTGGGGGCCTGCTTCGGGGCTCAAACCGCCGAGATCGTGCCGGCCGATCGGATGCTTTACGCCCTGCGCGACGCGACGGCGACGGTCGAGAGCGTTCCGCTCATCGTTTCGAGCATCCTGAGCAAGAAGTTCGCGGAGGGGCTCGACGGCGTCGTGATCGACGTCAAATGCGGCGGTGGAGCCTTTATGCGGACGCTGAGCGAAGCCCGCGAGCTCGCCGCGGCGTTCGAAGCGGTCGGAGAGGCGATGGGAGTTCCCGTGAAAACCGTGATCACCGCGATGAATGAACCTCTCGGACTCGCCGTTGGGAACGCCCTCGAGGCGGCCGGAGGGGATCCGCATTCTCGAAGGCGCGGGTCCCCCCGACGTAACGGGCCTGACGTTTCGGCTCGTCGCCGAGATGCTTCTTCTCGCCGGGCTTGTCCCCGGCGTTCGCGAGGGAGAGTCGCTCGCTCGAAGCGCCGTCGAATCGGGTCGCGCGTTCGAGAGATTCGAGAGAATCGTTTCGGCGCAGGGGGGGCGGCTCGATCCGCGCGCGCCCGGATACGGACTTCCCCGCGCAAAGGTCGTCTCTTCGTTCGCGGCCGTCTCGAGCGGATTCATCGCGCGCATCGATGCCCGGGCCGTCGGCGAGGCGGTGCGGGAGATGGGTGGGGGGAGGTTTAAGACGGAGGATAGAATCGATCCGACCGCCGGCGTCGTCTTTCTCGGAAAATGCGGGGACGAAATAGCGTGCGGCGGCGCTCTCTTCGAGATTCATGCCCCAGACGAGGAAACGGCCCGGATCGCGGCCCGCAGAATCGAGGGCGCGATCGCGATCTCCCGCGAACCGGTTCCGCGCGCTTCCCTCTATCCGATGAATGACTGACGAAGGGGACGCCTCTCGAGGTCGGAAGCCTCTCAGTGCGGCACGACCTTGTCCCGGGACGCTTCCTTATCGATATCCCTGAAATCCTTGTCCTTGTCGAGAAGATCGTACGAGCTCACCCGATGCAGGTCGCACTGGCGGGTGGGCTCGTTTCCCTCGATGAACAGCTCCCGTGCGATCTTCGGGCAGTACGGCGTGCTCAGGAGCCCCGAATCCCGGCAGATGAGCTCCTCGATGATGTTGGGGGGCCTGTTGAACGCGGGGCCGCGATTATCAGGATACGCCGCCTTCATTGTCTCTATCCAGATGGGCAGCGCGACACGCGCGCCCGTCATTCTCTCCCCGATCGTTTTTCGCTCGTCGTAGCCCGTCCAGACGCCGATCACGATCTCCGGCGAATAGCCGATGAACCATCCGTCCGTGAAGTCGTCGGTCGTGCCGGTCTTCCCCGCGACGGGAATCTCGAGCCCGCGTCTCCGCACGTCGCCGCCGGTGCCCTGAACCTCGTCGATCACGCTCGTGAGCATATCGGTGATCATGTAGGAGACGTCCGGCTGGAGCACCTCTTCGTGGTACTCGCGGTATTCCTCGACCGTGTTCCCGTTTCGATCCTCGATGCGCAGAATCGTCATCGGCTCGGCGCGCATTCCCTCGGCGGCGAGCACGCCGTACGCGGAGGTGATCTCGAGGAGCGTCACCTCGTTCGCGCCGAGCGCGAGCGACAGCACGTTCTGCAGGCGGCTCTTGATTCCCATTCGTTTCGCGACGCCGATGACCGAGGGAGGCCCGATCGCTTGGATCAGCTTGATGGAAGGGATATTGATCGATCTCGACAGCGCCTCGCGCAGCGAGACGGGTCCGTGGAATTTCTGGTCGTAGTTGCGCGGCTTCCAGACGTCGCCGTTCGGCAGCTCGACGACGAGCGGCGTATCGATGAGGATGTCCGACGGATTGTATCCGTTTTCGAGAGCGGCGATGTAGACGAATGTCTTGAACGCCGAGCCGGGCTGCCGGGGCGCCTGAATGGCGCGGTTGTACTGGGTCTCGCGAAAATTCCGCCCGCCGATCATGGCGAGGATATGCCCGTCGCGCGGGTCGACGGCCACAAGAGCCGCCTGCAGGTAATCGGGATCGATCTTTTCCCCGCGGGCGGCGGCAGCCTCGTAAAGAGCGCGAGTGAGCTTGAGCGCATACGCGGTCTCGAGCTCCTTGATCCACCGCTCGAGGTTCGTCTCCGCCGCGCGCTGCAGCTTCGCGTCGAGGGTCGTGTAGACCGAGTATCCGTCCCGATAGATCGATCGCGCTCCGTATTTCTCCTCGAGGATCCGGCGAATGTGTTCCGCGAAGTAACCCGCGAAATCCTGATTATCCGAAACCCTCTTTACGAGATCGAGCGAACACTCGCGCAGCGAATCTCGCTGCGCCTTTGTGATGACCTGGAATTCCTCCATCGCGCCGAGCACGAGGCTCATGCGCTTCGCGGCGCGTTCCGGGTTCGTGAACGGATTGTACCCGCCGGGATTCTTCGGCAGCCCCGCGAGCAGCGCCATCTGGTTGAGCCCGATATCCCTCACCGATTTTCCGAAGAACTTTCTCGACGCGGCTTCGATTCCGTACGTTCCTTCGCCGAAGTAGATCTGGTTGAGATACATTTCGAGTATCTCGTCCTTCGAATACGTGCGCTCGATTTTGAAGGCGAGAAGCGCTTCCCTGATCTTGCGGGTGAAGGTCTGCTCCTTCTTGTTGAGAAAGAGATCCGTCGATATCTGCTGCGTTATCGTGCTCGCGCCCTGCGCCCTGTTCCAGTGGATGAGGTCTCTCCATATGGTCACGAAGAGCCGCTGGATGTCGATGCCGCTGTGACGATAGAAGCGGCGATCCTCGGCTGCGAGAAAGGTTTTCTGCACGATGACCGGTATCTCTTCGATCGGGATATAGATGCGGTTCTGCTCGTAGAATTCCCTGATGACGGTTGAATCGCTCGCGAGGATGCGGGTCTTGAGCGAGGGCTCGATCATTTCGAGCCTCTCCATCGAGGGGAGGTCGCGGGAGAACCACCGTATCGCTGTGGTCCCGATGCCGAGGATGCATACGAGGGCGAGCCCCATTCCCCAGAGGAAGATCTTCTCGCCGCGCGTCAGAGGTCTGAATCCCATACGTGCGAATCGTCCTGTCCGTATCGACCGTTTCCCGAGTCCGTTAGCTCCTGCAAGAATGTACTTCCCGGACGCGGCATTTTCCAATCATTTTATGCGTCCCCTGCCGGCCCGGAGGGCTGTTATGAAATAAATCAACTTTCGACAAAAAACCCGTTGACAATATCTTCCGTATTGGATATATAGACAGGGCGCTAATGTAAAATCCGATAGCGGATTACAGCGCCTCCAAAAATTCTTCAGGAAATCCCTGTATAGGGGTTGACAAAGAAACCCGATTGGGGTATATTGGGTAGCTGGAGAAAATTCCATATAGGGAATTCTGTTCTTTGAAAACGAAATAGCGTGCGATGCCCTTGCCAGATGATTCGGGCCCCGATCCTTCGGGATCGGGGGTGGAATGTCAAATAGAGCATTGCTTTCACGCAATGACTCTTTGTTTTTTTACTACGGAGAGTTCGATCCTGGCTCAGAATGAACGCTGGCGGCGTGGATTAGGCATGCAAGTCGAACGAGAATGCGATCTTCGGATCGCTAGTAAAGTGGCGAACGGGTGAGTAACGCGTGGGAAACCTGCCCTCGAGTGGGGAATAACAACTCTAACGGGTTGCTAATACCGCATAACATTGCGGGCCGCATGGTCTGCAATCAAAGGTGGCCTCTACTTGTAAGCTGTCGCTTGAGGATGGTCCCGCGTCCCATTAGCTAGTTGGTAGGGTAACGGCCTACCAAGGCGACGATGGGTAGCCGGCCTGAGAGGGTGGTCGGCCACACTGGAACTGAGACACGGTCCAGACTCCTACGGGAGGCAGCAGTCGAGAGGCTTCGGCAATGGGGGAAACCCTGACCGAGCGACGCCGCGTGGGTGATGAAGTCCTTCGGGATGTAAAACCCTGTCATACGGGATGAAAAACCGATCGGTTAATAGCCTTTCAGTTTGACAGTACTGTAAGAGGAAGCTCCGGCTAACTCCGTGCCAGCAGCCGCGGTAATACGGGGGGAGCGAGCGTTATTCGGATTTACTGGGCGTAAAGGGTTCGTAGGCGGTCAAGTAAGTCAGGGGTGAAATCTAACGGCTTAACCGTTAAACTGCCCTTGAAACCGCTTGACTTGAGGACATGAGAGGAAAGCGGAATTCTTGGTGTAGCGGTGAAATGCGTGGATATCAAGAGGAACACCGGTGGCGAAGGCGGCTTTCTGGCATGTTACTGACGCTGAGGAACGAAAGTCAGGGGAGCGAACGGGATTAGATACCCCGGTAGTCCTGACTGTAAACGATGGGCACTAGGTGTGGGAGGTATCGACCCCTTCCGTGCCGCAGCTAACGCATTAAGTGCCCCGCCTGGGGAGTACGGCCGCAAGGTTGAAACTCAAAGGAATTGACGGGGGCCCGCACAAGCGGTGGAGCATGTGGTTTAATTCGATGATACGCGAAGAACCTTACCGGGGTTTGACATGCAGATGACCGCCATTGAAAGATGGCTTCCCCTTCGGGGGCATCTGCACAGGTGCTGCATGGCTGTCGTCAGCTCGTGTCGTGAGATGTTGGGTTAAGTCCCGCAACGAGCGCAACCCTTATCTCGAGTTGCCATCAGGTAATGCTGGGAACTCTCGAGAGACTGCCGGTGATAAACCGGAGGAAGGCGGGGATGACGTCAAGTCCTCATGGCCCTTACATCCCGGGCTACACACGTGCTACAATGGCGAGTACAGAGGGCTGCGAAGCCGCGAGGTGGAGCGAATCCCAGAAAACTCGTCTCAGTCCGGATTGCAGTCTGCAACCCGACTGCATGAAGGCGGAATCGCTAGTAACCGCGAATCAGCAGGTCGCGGTGAATACGTTCCCGGGCCTTGTACACACCGCCCGTCAAGCGATGGAAGCCGGAGGTACCCGAAGTCGGTATCCTAACCGCAAGGAAGGAGCCGCCTAAGGTAAAATCGGTGACTGGCGCTAAGTCGTAACAAGGTAGCCGTACCGGAAGGTGCGGCTGGATCACCTCCTTTCTTAAGGAGCGTTTCCGGGTTCGGTCAGCAATGATCGAAGCTTGGGGATCTCCAGGTCGACTGAATCGTCAGCAAGTCACGCACGCTATTTCCGTTATATTCGGGGCCTATAGCTCAGTTGGTTAGAGCGCGCGCCTGATAAGCGCGAGGTCAGTGGTTCAACTCCACTTAGGCCCACCATTGAGTGGCTTCGAGCTAGGACTCAATTGGGGATGTAGCTCAGCTGGGAGAGCACCTGCTTTGCAAGCAGGGGGTCGCCGGTTCGAACCCGGTCATCTCCACGAATACAGATTCTGGACTTTCCAGGTTGCTCTTTGACAACAAAAACAGGGTGAAAGAAACAGGCATCTTCGTAAGATTTCTGGTTAAGCTACTAAGGGCGAATGGCGGATGCCTTGGCGCCGATAGGCGATGAAGGACGTGGCAAGCTGCGATAAGCTCCGGGGAGCTGCACACAAGCTTTGATCCGGGGATTTCCGAATGGGGCAACCCGATGCGGCAAACCTGCATCATCACGGGGATGAATACATAGTTCCCGTGAAGCTAACGGGGAGAACTGAAACATCTCAGTAACCCCAGGAATAGAAAGAAACCTCGATTTCCTCAGTAGCGGCGAGCGAACGGGAAACAGCCTAAACCGAGCCGCATTCATAAGCATGCACGCGTTGTGCGGCCGGTGTCGTGGGGCCCTATCTGACCCGGGTGCATAGAGGGTCGGAGAGTTACAAAATTGCACTCTAGCCGAATCACCTGGAAACGGTGAACCATAGACGGCGATCGTCCGGTAGGCGAAAGAGTAGCAATCTCTCTCGATAGGGTACCCGAGTACTATGGGACACGAGAAATCCCGTGGGAACTCAGGAGGACCACCTCCTAAGGCTAAATACTCATCGGCGACCGATAGTGAACTAGTACCGTGAGGGAAAGGTGAAAAGAACCCCTGGCGGGGAGTGAAATAGGACCTGAAACCATTTGCCTACAAGCAGTGGGAGGATTTCTTCGAGCCTTCGGGTTTGAAGCGATCTAACCGCGTGCCTTTTGCATAATGATCCGGCGAGTTACTCTGTGTAGCAAGGTTAAGTGGATGACACCACGGAGCCGTAGTGAAAGCGAGTCCTAAATGGGCGTTAAGTTGCGCGGAGTAGACCCGAAACCATGTGATCTATCCACGGCCAGGATGAAGCGCGTGTAACAGCGCGTGAAGGTCCGAACTGGTGAAGGATGAAAACTTCTCGGATGAGCTGTGGATAGGGGTGAAAGGCCAATCAAACTTGGAAATAGCTGGTTCTCCCCGAAATAGTTTTAGGACTAGCCTCGCACGTTGAATGACGGAGGTAGAGCACTAACTGGACTAGGGGGCCTACAAGCCTGCCAAACCCAATTAAACTCCGAATTCCGTTTATTTTAGTGCGGGAGTCAGGCAGCGGGGGATAAGCTTCGTTGCCGAGAGGGAAAGAACCCTGACCATCAGCTAAGGTCCCTAAATTTAGGCTAAGTGATTAAGGATGTGGACTTGCTCAGACAACTGGGATGTTGGCTTGGAAGCAGCCATCATTTAAAGAAAGCGTAACAGCTCACCAGTCAAGTGAATCCGCGCCGATAATTTCCGGGACTAAGCCTAATACCGAAGCTATGGATTCATTCTTCCTTCGGGAAGGATGTCTGGTAGGGGAGCGTTCCATGATAGGTCGAAGGTATGCCGTGAGGCATGCTGGACGAAATGGAAGTGAGTATGCCGGAATGAGTAGCGATAAAACAGGCGAGAAACCTGTTCACCGTAAGCCTAAGGTTTCCTGAGGAAGGCTAATCCGCTCAGGGTAAGTCGGCCCCTAAGCTGAGGCCGAAAGGCGTAAGTGATTGGGAATCCGGTTAAAATTCCGGAACCACTGTAGGCGCGATAAAGACGCTAAGGGGGGACGCAGGAGTGAAAGGTCAGCCAGCGGATGGAAGTGCTGGTCTAAGCGTGTAGGAGGATCGTCTAGGCAAATCCGGACGGTCTTAACTCCGAGGCGTGATGGGGAGTCCCTTTGGGACACAAACTGGCCCTAATCATACTGCCGAGAAAAGCCTCTATGCGAGTGTCTAGAGTGACCGTACCGCAAACCGACACAGGTGGGCGAGGAGAGTATCCTTAGGTGCTCGAGAGAACGCTTGTTAAGGAACTAGGCAAAATGACCCCGTAACTTCGGAAAAAGGGGTGCCCTTTTCGGCCAAGTCCCTCGCGGATGGAAGCTGGAAGGGGCCGCAGAGAATCGGCCTGGGCGACTGTTTACTAAAAACACATGTCTCTGCTAAGTCGTCAAGACGACGTATAGGGACTGACACCTGCCCGGTGCTGGAAAGTTAAGGGGATGTGTCAGGCTCCTTCGGGAGTCAAAGCACTGAACTGAAGCTCCAGTAAACGGCGGCCGTAACTATAACGGTCCTAAGGTAGCGAAATTCCTTGTCGGGTAAGTTCCGACCTGCACGAATGGTGTAACGATTTAGGCGCTGTCTCAACAAGCGACTCGGTGAAATTGAAATATCGGTGAAGATGCCGGTTACCCGTATCTAGACGGAAAGACCCCGTGCACCTTTACTATAGCTTGGCATTGGGTTTTGGCTGGTCATGTGTAGGATAGGTGGGAGGCTTTGAAGCGGGGACGCTAGTTCCCGTGGAGCCAACCTTGAAATACCACCCTTGTTCAGTAGAAATCCTAACCTGTACCGTAAGCCGGTATAGGGACAGTGCTTAGTGGGTAGTTTGACTGGGGCGGTCGCCTCCCAAAATGTAACGGAGGCGCTCAAAGGTTCCCTCAGCGCGGTCGGCAATCGCGCGGAGAGTGTAAAGGCATAAGGGAGCTTAACTGTGAGACAGACATGTCGAGCAGATGCGAAAGCAGGACTTAGTGATCCGGCGGTTCTGCGTGGAAGGGCCGTCGCTCAACGGATAAAAGGTACGCCGGGGATAACAGGCTGATCTCCCCCAAGAGTCCACATCGACGGGGAGGTTTGGCACCTCGATGTCGGCTCATCGCATCCTGGGGCTGCAGGAGGTCCCAAGGGTTTGGCTGTTCGCCAATTAAAGCGGTACGTGAGCTGGGTTTAGAACGTCGTGAGACAGTTCGGTCCCTATCTGATACGGGCGCAGGAGATTTGAGGGAAGTCGCTCCTCGTACGAGAGGACCGGAGTGAACGAACCTCTAGTGCACCAGTTGTCACGCCAGTGGCATAGCTGGGTAGCTATGTTCGGCAGGGATAACCGCTGAAAGCATCTAAGCGGGAAGCCCCTCCCAAGATAAGATCTCCCGTAACGTAAGTTACCTAAAGGCTCCTTGGAGACTACGAGGTTGATAGGCCGGAGGTGTAAGCGCAGCAATGTGTTGAGCCGACCGGTACTAATAAGCCGTGCGGCTTAACCAGATAATTTTAAGAAGATACCTGTCAATTCACCCTGTTTTTGTGTCAATAAAATTAGGATTACGGTGGCGATAGCGGGGGGGAAACACCCGTTCCCATTCCGAACACGGAAGTTAAGCCCTCATGCGCCGATGGTACTGAGCGGGCGACCGTTCGGGAGAGTAGGTCGCCGCCGGTAAATTGAAAAGAGCCGCTCTCCGGAGCGGCTCTTTTTTTATCCCCCCCCCGAGGCCGGGCGGCGAGGGCTGCGTTGCGGCGTCGACAGCGATTATCCTTTGCCCTGCTCGGCTTTCATCTTCTCGATCGCCCGCACCGCTTCATCGCGGCTTGAATAGATGCTGTGGGGCATCTTTGCTTTCATGGCGGTGGTTCGAAGCGTCATTCGCGCGATGCTGTCCGCACCCCAGCGGGTGAGCCCGAGCAAGAGATCGTTCGTCGCCTTTCGCGCGACTTCGCCGTAGTATTCGGCGATTTCGGCGTGGATAACCAGATTGTCGATATGCGCGACCATCCAGAACTTTTCGCGGAGCGCGTTCATCTGACGGCTGTATTCGGCGAAGAAATCGTCGACATCCTGTTTCGTTCTGATACTCCAATTGTCCTCGACGAAGAGTATCTTCGCCGCGCGATCGTACTCGAAGGTCACTTTGTTAGCCATGGCGGAGCCCCCATTTTCAAGGAAGTAATCGGCTCTTCCGATGCATACTTTGATCGGAGAGCATACGCGAGCGCTGGATAAAATCAAGAACTATTGCGCGGGCGTGCTCTCGCGTGCGCGAGTATTCCCAAAGGGCGAGTTATGGATCTTGCATCGAACGGACCGGCGCAGGAAGGGCGATTTCCGGGGCGGAGGATAAGCGTTGACACATTTCCGTGGCGGGTATAATAAGGACGCGGGCCATACGCGCGCGAACCATCAGGTAATCCGGGAGGATGCTGCGTTGCTTCAGCAGGGTGAGAGTGTCAGACACAATTATATCGTCGACCGGGATATTATGCACGATTTCGGAGCGACGTTCGATGACTGGACCCTTCTGCACTACGACGACGATTATGCGCGGAAGGTGGGATTCGAACGCACTCCGGTCCAGGGCGCCCTCGTCTCGGCCATCATCGTCAAGTCGATCGTGCGCGCCTTTGGCGACTCTTCGATTCTCCGTGTGCACAACCTCACATTCCACAAACCCATCTATCCGGGAGACGAGATAACGGTGGAGCTCCACGTTCTCGTGAATCTCAGGAATATGCTCGTCACGCTGAGGTCGAGGGTTTACATCGGCGAAACCCTCCACTATGAAGGCATGACGAAGATCAGGACATTCGAGAATATTTAACGGAAAATCGTTCCCGATCGGGAGAATATCCAGGCGACGGGCTGCCTGGTTCTTCTGTGCAGGATGGTGTGCGCGAGCCGGTATTCCGGTTCCAGCGCTTTCGACAGGGATCCGATATCGGGGTAAGCGTCGTCGAACATCGACCGGTCGGAAACGACAAAGTCGTACGGCGTCCGCTTTGCCCGCGCAATCTTTTCCGCCGTCCAGCATCGAGGCTGTTCCCCTTCGATATCCGCGTCAGGCAGGTACTGTTTTATCAGGAAACCGTAGAAATAATGGGTCCGCGCACCCGGTTTACCCTGGAGATAATCCCGGATCCCGAGAAAGCCGGGGTGCTCCTGTGGGCCGACGATCTCGGGATCTCTGTTCGCCGCCGAGGGAATCGAAAGGGCGAGAAGCAGAAGGCATGCCGCGGCGATCGCGGTTCTTCCCGGTCGCCGCGCGAGCCGGGCGCCCGCGACGGCCGCGCACGAGAAAAGCACCGCGAGCGGAGGCATCATATCGGCTATGTGATGGACATGGACGAGGCGCTGTCCCGTGTTCACGATGAATACCGTCGAGACATAGATCGCGAACGGGAGCATCATCGTGTGAACGCCCCGCAGGGCGGAGCGCGTCTCGCCGCTCGTTTTCCGCGCGGCGACGAGACTCAGCGCAAGAATCCCCGCGCCGAGAACGGACGCGAGAACGAAGGCGGGAGACTGGCCGGCGAGCCGGCGGTAGAGCGCGGTCCACGGGAGGTTCGGAACGTTCCCGGCGTTGTCCCTGATGCGGAAGAGAATCGATTGGAAGAGACTCAGCTTGAAGACCGCGGCGGGCCAGAGCAGGAGGAGAAGGGCGGACGCTCCGAGGGCGCAGAGGCCCCAATCCTTCGCAACCGATTTCCGCGGCCTTTTCCGCAGATCCATGCAGAGCGCGAAAGCGAACGACGGAGCGAGGATCAATCCGAGCTCGCACGTGAGAAGCGCGAGGCATGCGAATGCGCCCGCGGGAAGAAGGTGCCTGAGCCTGGGGTTCGAGAGGTGGAGGGCCAGGAACAGAAGGGCGCATGTGACGAAGAGGGAATATACCGCGTCCCAGTTCGCCGTCCGGCTCACGTAGAGATGAACGGGAAGAAGAGCGAGCATCAGCCCGCCGAACAGAGCGGCCGCGAGACGACCGCCGAAACGGTTGAGGATCAGCAGAACGGACAGCGATACCGCCAGGCAGCAGAGGGAGCCGGCGATCATGGAGAAGATGCGGGCCCCGAACTCGTCCGATCCGAAAAGACGATTGTTCAGGAGAATGACGTATGAGAGGAGAGGCGGATGCCCGCGCCTTTCGTAAAGCATACCCGATCGATCCAGCGCGTTCGCAATGAATCCCCGGTGCGCGGCCGCCTGGGATACGATCGCGTCATAGGCGAACGATTCGCTCGTCACCGGATGAACGCGGATGATGAATGCCGGCGCGAGAACGAGTGCGCAGAGAATGAGCGCGAGCGCGCTTGTTCTCCGTGATTCCACCGCTTCAATGAATCGAATCATCCATCGGGGCTTTGACTCCATGCCGTCCCGAAACATTCGGGCGGCTTATTGTAACCCATCGGGAAGGCCGGCGTAAGCGTTTTTTCCCCCCGCGTCGCGGCCGCCGGAATCTCCCGGATGGACCCGGTCCGGGCGGCGTTTTTCGGGAACAAATGCGATCGAAATGCTGCTTGCATTCGATGGGGGGCTATAGTAATTTTCCGCTCAACGTAGCGCAATGCGAGCTCCCGCGAGAGACGAACGCCGCAGCCTGCCGGCGCGCGGAGGGGGACGATGAATTTCTGGGCGAGGCTCTTCTACAATTGGCGGAGGGTATGGAAGGCTCTCAAGCTGTACGGCATCATCGCGGGTCCCGGCATCATCGTGATGGTCGCGGACAACGACGCCGGGGGGATCACGACATACGCCGCGACCGGCGCCAAGTTCGGTTACAGCCTCCTGTGGTTTCTCATACTCCTCGGGCCAATCGCGTTTTTCATCCAGGAAATGACGGTTCGTCTCGGCGCCGTTACGAAGCGCGGTCACGCCGAGTCGATCTTCCATGGCTTCGGGCCGTTCTGGGGATGGTTCTCCCTCGTCGATCTCATTCTCGTCGATTGGCTCACGCTCATCACGGAATTCATCGGCATGACGGCCGCCATGAGCATATTTCACGTCCCTCCCCTCGTTACGGTGCTCTTTGTCATACTCATCATGGGGATGATGATCGTGCGGGGAAACTACTGGACGTGGGAGAAGATCGCGCTCTTTTTCTGCGCGGTGAACCTCGTATACATTCCCTGCGCCTTCATCGTGCGTCCGTCGATTTCGAACATCCTTTCGAACGGACTGATTCCGCATATTCCCGCAGGTGGTTTCACGAACAGTTTCTTTTTCTTTCTCATGGCGAACATCGGAACGACGATCGCTCCCTGGATGGTGTTCTTTCAGCAGAGCGCCGTCGTGGACAAGGGGATTCAGGAAAAGGACATCTTCTGGGGCAGGATCGATACGTTCATCGGATCGATGTTCACCGTGATCGTCGCCGCGTTCTGCATCATCGTGACGGGCACGCTGCTTCGCGGGGTGGACATCCGGGACGCCGCCGAAGCCGCCGTTCAGCTCATGGGCATCAACAAGTACCTCGGCACGCTCCTCGCCATCGGGCTCTTCGATGCGGGGTTGCTCGGGGCCATCTGCATCTCGCTCGCGAGCTCGTGGGCCTTCGGCGAGGTGTTCGGCTGGGCGCACTCGCTGAACAGCAAGATTCGCGAGGCGCAATGGTTCTACGCGTTCTATTTCTTCGCTCTGGTATCGGCGGGCGCCGTTGTTTTGATTCCCGGGGCGCCGCTCGTGCTCATCACGCTTTTCGTCCAGGTGATCGCAGTGACGCTGCTTCCCGCATCGCTCGTCTTTCTCATCCTCATGCTCAACAACAAAGAGTCGATGGGCAAATACAAGAACAACGTGTTCCAGAATATCGCCAACGTGACGATCGCCGCCGTCATCATTGTGCTGTCGACGATGTACGCGATCAGCACGCTGTTCCCCGGTATTCTGCGATAGCCGGAAGAGAGAGCCGTTATGGGAGAAATGATTTTCAGCGTTCTATCGCGGCGGATCGCGGGGTTCGTGGGAAACATGGTCTCGCAGATATCGGCGATAAACAAGAAGTACGCGACTCCGCACGTGAAGACGACGCCGGCGGTGCGTGTGGCGCTCGTGTTTCTCAGGTTCTACCTGCTCGCGCTCGTCGGTATACTGGTGTACAAATTCATAACTCTCGTGCATTAGGGCGGGACTGAATATGAACACAATGGTCGAGAACAACAAGAACGGCGTCGAGCATGTTTATTCGCTCACCGATATCGTCGGGTACCGGGTCATGCTCCATGGAAAGCGCATCGGCAAGCTGGTCGATCTCGTCGTGGTCGAGCATATCAAGCTGCCGCAGGTGACGAACATCGTGATCGCGCGACCCTTCGGCCATCCGTCCATTGTCGTGCCGTTCGAAAAGGTCCTCTCCATCGAGCCCAAGCAGGTGACGATCGATATCGACGCCTACGAGCCCTACGTACGGGAACTCCACTCCGAGGAGATCCTCCTGAAGGACCACGTGCTCGACAAGAAGGTCGTGGACATCGAGGGGCGCGAGGTGGAGATCGTCTACGACATCCGTCTCGTCAAACGGGCCGGGAAACTGTTCGTCACGGACGTCGACCTGAGCAGGTACGGCCTTCTGCGCCGCATCGGACTCAAAAGGCTCGCCAATTTCATTTACAGCCTGGCCGACAAGATCAAGGAGCAGACGGTCTCGTGGGCGTACATTCAGCCTCTGCCGCCGACGATCAGCCTTTTCAAGGGGGATGTGAAGCTCAACATCCTGAAGGAAAAACTGTCCGACATGCACCCGGTCGATCTCGCGGACATTCTGGAAGAGCTGGACCGCGAGCAGCGCGTCGCGATATTCGACGGTCTCGACACCGAGCACGCATCCGACACGCTCGAGGAGATCGATCCCAATGTGCAGCGGGAGCTCGTGTTCTCTCTCACGAAAGAGAGGGTGGCCGAGCTCATCGACGAAATGACTCCCGGCCAGGCGGCCGATATCCTTTCCGTCCTCGCATTGGAGGACGCCACGCCGATTTTGAAAATGCTCAGTCCGGAAAACGCGAGCAAGATCGAATCGATCCTGAAGAAGCAGGACGAGAACATCCTCAACTTCACCACGCAGGAATTCCTGAAGTTCTCTCCCGGCATGACCGCCGGCGAGGTGGAGGACGGGTTCCGCAGCCTCGCGCGGGGCAAAGACGTCATCATGTACCTCTACGTCGTCGACGAGCAGGACAAGCTTCTCGGCGTCATCGATATCAAGGAGCTGCTCATGGCCAAGGACACCGATCGGCTCGGCGATATCATGACGGAGACGATCATCAGCCTGAATCCGGACAATACCTTGAAGGAAGCCTCAGCGATGTTCGCCCGGTACGGTTTCCGGGCGATACCGGTGACCGACGAGAATGGCAAAATCCTCGGCGTTATCCATTACCGGGACATGATGAACCTGAATCACCGTTTCCTCGGTTGACGATGACTAGTTTTTCCGTTCGTTTCGGGAACCGCAGCGATGCAACCGCCGGCCTGCTCATAGCGGGATTCGTTCTCTTCCTTCTGGTCTTCGGCGCGAGGTTCCATACGATCGAGATCCCCGACTCCGCCGAGAACGACGGCTATGTGGTTCAGGCGGATGAGATTCGCGCGGGTAATGTTCCGCGGGATCCGTATCACCCGCTCCTCTACCAAATACTTTCGGCGGGAGTGGGCGCCCTGCTCAACGATTCGTTTGCCGGCGCCCGGGTCGTGTCGTCGCTCATGGCCGGGATCTTTCTCCTCATGACCTATCTGGTGGGGAGGGCGTACTTCGGGGCGGGTGTCGCGCTCTTCTCCGTCGTCGCGCTGGCGCTGAACTACAACGTTATCACGACGGGCATGGACGCGACGACCGACATGTGTTTCTCGGCCCTGGCAACGGCCGTTCTCTTTTTCTCGCTGCGCGCAATCGAAAAACCGGGCCTCGCATCGGCGGTTCTTCTTGCATTTGCCTTTTCCCTCGCGTATTTCGCGCGCTACAGCGCCGTTTTCCTCGTTCCGGCGGTCGTCGTCGCGCTTCTCGCGCCTTCCTCGCGGGGGGCGATGCGGGGAAGGGTCGTCCGGCTCGCTGTTTTCGCCGCGGCTGCCGCGCTGTTTCTCGCGCCTCACTTCGTGCTGACGGACAAGGCCTTCGGCTCTCCCTGGTATAGCGAAAACTGGAAGAACCTCGCATTCAAGCTGTACGGGAACGGCGACTGGTCCTATTTCAGGAGAATCCCGTACGACGGGCTCATATCGGTGGTCGCGAGCGCCCCTCTGAAGCTCGTCGTTTCGGCGCTGCGCGAGCTCGCAAAATTCTTCTACACGACGCTGGGAGACGTCGGGGGGAGAGGGGTGGCGGGTGGGATATTCGCCGCATCGACGCTCTGCGGCGTTTTCGTCGCCTGTTTCGCGATCGATCGAAAGAGACTCGCCATGCTCTCGTTCCTCTCTTTCTACGTGTTGCTCAGCTGCATCGCGTTTCTCTCAGGATCCCGTTTCATGATCCCGATTCTGCCGCTGTGCTGTCTGCTTGGAGGGAGATTTCTTCTCGCGGGACCGTTCGCCGGCTCGTTCCGGATAGGTGGACGGCAGATGCATCGCGCGGCGCCCGTCGTCGCCGTATTTTGTGTCGCGCTTCTCCTCACGACGATCACGCACGTGCGGCTGTACGTTCGGGCGCAGCCGTCGAGCGAGCTCGACGCGGCGCGCATGATTGAGCGCGAGTACGGCCCGGACGTGACGGTTCTCGGAACGTTCCCCTTCATGCAGCGGTACGTGAAGTATTCGTATTTCAAGCTCGAAGACGCGGGCGGTGGCGATGTGAGGGACGGTGACAGGTACCTGCGGCGCGTGCGATCCATCGTCGAAGAGAAAGACGCCGACTTCGTAATTATCGGCGAGGCGAGTCTGAAGGGAAGACCCGTGGAACTTCTGGATGCGGGGGAGGCCGCTCCGTTTCTCGAGCCCCTTTTTCGCGGCGACAGGGTCGTCGTGTACCGGGTCATGAAGGGCGTGCGCTGAACGGCGCACCTTGCGGGGATACGAGAAGGGCCGCTCGAGAGAGCGGCCCTTCTTCATTTCGGGAGAGAGATCCCGGGCAGCTCAGCGCCGCCCGGGGATCTCTCGTGAATGCTCGCTACTTCACGATCTTGAACTCCACGCGGCGGTTCGCGGCTCTGCCTTCCTTGGTCTTGTTCGACGCGACCGGCGTGCTTTCGCCGTAACCCTTCGAATTGAGGTTCCCCGGCTTGATCTGCGGGAAAGTCGCTTCGAGGTAATCGTGGACGGCCTTGGCGCGCGCCTCGGAGAGCTTCAGGTTGTACTGATCCGTTCCCGTGGCGTCGGTGTGACCACCGATCTCGACTACGAGGTCGCTCGCCTGGATGAGAATGGCGCCTATACGATCGAGTTCCGTCTTGGATTCGGGCTTGAGCGTCGCCTTGTTGAGATCAAAGAGAATAGCCGTCGTCGTGATGAGACCCGTATCGATGAATTGCTTCACCTCGACGGGGCATCCCGTTTCGTCGACCTTGGTTCCGGCAGGCGTGTTCGGGCATTTATCGATGCCGTCGAGAACGCCGTCGTTATCGGAGTCGGACGGGCATCCCTTGGCGTCGACCGTGGCGCCGGCGGGAGTGCCGGGGCACTGATCGATGCCGTCGAACACACCGTCGTTGTCGGAGTCGGACGGGCAGCCTCTGGCGTCGACCGTGGCGCCCCGGGGAGTGCCGGGGCACTCATCGGTGCCGTCGAATACGCCGTCACCGTCGCTGTCCACGGGCGCGGGGGGCGGCGGCGGCGGCGGAGCGGGCGCGCAGGCGCACTTCCACGGCCACGGCATAAGGACGAAGCAAACGGCCTTGCTGTCGGATTGATCAGTCATCGTCGTGCGGAACTTGGCCCACTGGTCCTTGTAGCCCGCGGAAGCCGGAACAACGGCCATCGCAACGACCATGACGACGACCAGGAGAATCGCGGAGAATAGTCTCATAATCCCTCCTTCGTAAAATGCCCGTTTCTTGAACTTTTTATCTACGCTTCCAATTCTGGTTTACCTTGTAAACCTTTCCCTTTTTATTTGCAAGAGCTTTTTTTGCCCTTTTTTTTGCCCCGGCGCATAAAATTATCGCCCGATAAATAGGGTAATTAGCGGCTGCAACCAAAATATTTCCAATTGGCGAACCCGCCCGCAATCGCCCTCGCTCATATGAATGCGGACCCTGCGGCGCGGGCGCATGGCCAGCGCCGTCTATTTCTTCTCGAACACCATGAGCTTTCCCGACAGGAAATCGGTGATCCAGAGCCTCCCGTCCGCGGCCGTTTTCCCGTTTGTGAGGGAATAGATCGCATCTCCGAACTGTCCGCCCAGATAGAAGGATACGTTGCGCGAATCGAACCGTGTGTCGCCGTATGGATACTTTTCGGAATGCAGGAGCGTGAACTTCGCCGTCGCCGGGTCGAACTGCGCGACGGAAAGCGCGCGGGCGCTGTGCGAGGTGATGACGAGTTCGTCCCCCCATGCGAAGAGGTTGTCGGGAAGGCCCTCGTACGGGATCGTGTAGGTTGCGCCGCCTTCCCGCACTTCCTGCAGGGTGTTGTCCGCGTGATTGATGACGTAGACCTTGTCCCCGAGACGGCTCAGTTTCAGCGGGCCGTTTCCGGAGATGATCTCTCTCGCCGCAAAATCGGTTTTGCCGACGATGGAGACGCTCTTCGATTCGAAATTGGCGATATAGATGTTTTCGTCGTCAAATACGAGATCGGAAGGGCCGCTCCCGACCGCGATCCGGGAAATGCCCTTCCTGGCGGCCGGATCTATGACATGCAGGATGCCCGGATCTCCGTCCTTCTCGGCGACGCGGGCCAGGTAGATCCGGTTCTTTCCCGGATCGAAGCGGAGTATCCGCTGCGTATTTTCCCGCTCGATCGTATCCGGCATGGTGATCCGCGTGCCTATCTCAAAAAGACGTACCTCGTCGGCGAGTGTGCCGAGCATCTGCTCTTCCTTGCCCCACAGATTCTGCGTGAAATAGAGCGTGCCGGCCGCGTCGAAAACCATCCGCTGGGCCTGGCGCGGTATGCGGCGGTCGTAGAATCCGAGATCCCCGGCGGTTATTCCCATGATCCCGTCTTTCGCGCCCCAGATGTAGACCACGGGCCAGTATGATTGGTGTGGTCCGTATGAGAGATACACGTTTCCGGCGGGAGTGACGATCGATTCGACCGGGTAGTCGCACGGCAGCCGGTGCAGCTCGTACTTCCCGTCCATCCGTACCTCGGCGAACTGATCCTCGGAGTTGAATACGAAGAAACTGTTTCGCGTCCGTACCTCGACAAGATCGATCGGCGCCCAGCCGGTGTAGATCTTTTTCGCGGCGCCGGCCGCCGGGTCGAGCGCCGTCACGGCGGCGCCGAAGGTGCCGTTGACCGCGCTCGCGCCCTTCGGGTAATAGAGCAGGTTGTTGTTCGGATTATGGGCGATCGTGAACATGTGAGGGATGATGCCGAGATCGGTGATACGCTTCACGAGCGTGCGCTCCGCGAGATCGACGACGTCGACCTCTCCCTGCGCCCAGCTCGCGACGTAGAGGAGGCCGTTTTTCGCGTCGACGGCGCTCGCGTCGTTTCCGTACGCGGGGAGCTTGATCTCGGTGATCTTCCCGTTCTCCTTGAAATCGACGACATGAACGGACGGGTGGTTGTCGTAGGGGATGTACACCTCGTCGCGCGCCGGGTTGTAGACGATGCCCACTCCCTCGGTGAATTGCGGGAGCTGCACAACCGCGCCCTCGCCGGTGAGGACGTCTATCTTCGCCGCCTCGATCACCCGGCGGGCGTTCGTCTCGACGACGAGGTAGAGTCGATGCGTCGTTTCGTCGTAGCCGGCGAGATGCCACCGTCCGCCGCTCGTGAGCTTGAGCCCCCGCGAATTGACGAGTTTCCCGTTGCGCCCGTCGAAAAGGAAGATGGTCGACGTAAAGCCGTCGACGCCGACGATCCGGTTGAGCTCGGGAGCGGCGACGACCTTGCGGATCGGAGGCGGGGGGGTCGCGTTGAGATTGATCAGATTCTCCCTCGTCGCGAGCCACGGCAGCATCGTGAGCTTTCCCGATTTTGCCGAATAGAAACCGAGCTCCTTGCTCTCGCGCCCGGCGAGGAACGCGTTTCCCGTTTCCTCGTCGACGGCGATCGATTCGAATTGCGCGCCGGTCGGAATCGTTTTCGAAACCGCGCCGTCGCTCGAAGCGATCGAGAAACAGCGCGATCCGATTAAATAGACCTCGCCGGTTTTTCTCCTGAACGTCAGCGCTTCCGCCTTGAGATGCTGCAGGGCCCGCCCCTGGACGGGCACATTCAGGACGGAATGGTCCCGGCAGTCGATGAACGAGATGGAAGAGCTGAGCGTGTTCGCGACGATGAGTCGGTTGTGGAACGCGTCCATTCTCACCAGAACGGGTCCCGCGCCGTTCGCCGCGAGATTTGCCTCCTTGAGAAAATCGATCGTCGTGACCGAGACCCCGGCGGCCCATAGCGGAACGGCCGAGATCAGGAATATCGCGACGGCTGCGGCGATGAGCATTCTCTGTGTCATGGGACGGCTCTCCTTTCGGCGTACCCGGGAACCTTGCCCCCGGTTCGGGGGTCCCCCCATAGTAGCGGAGCAACTTCGGCGCGCCACAATTATCTTTACAAAATCTTCGACCGCGGCGAGAATCGCACGGTAAGACGTACCGTTCAGAAGGAGGAATCGGCATGAAGTATCCGATGTTCGTTCTTGTGTTTCTGTTTATGCTTTCCGGCACGGTCGCGCTCGCGCAGGAAGCGCCGGGGCTGACCGTTGAAGAGATGGTCTTCTGCGCGGCGGTGCAGGATCGCGCTCCCTCGCTCCCCGATACCGCATTCGCGTCGACCATTGAGAACGTGTGGTGCTTCGTCAAGGTGACCGGCGCCGCCGACACGACGGCGATAACGCAGGTGTGGTACTACGACGACCGCGAGATGTCGCGCGTCGAGCTCGCGGTGAAGTCCGCGCGCTGGCGCACGTGGAGCTCGAAGAAGATCCTTCCCGAATGGCAGGGAATCTGGCGCGTCGATGTCCTCTCGCCGGGCGGGGAAGTGCTGAAGAGCGGCTCGTTCGCCGTCAAACCATGAGGTAAGGGATCGATTGCTCGTCGCGTCCGATCGTATCCGAAGCAGGATGAGACATGCAATGACATCACGAGTCAACGCCCGTCGCTCCATTCTTCTATGGCTCTTCATGGCCCTTGCCGCGAGTTTGCCTTCCCGTAGCGCGCCCGCGGCGGTGTTCGAACGCGGCATGCCGCCGCGGATCGCTCGCCCGGCGGGCGCCGGCGATGCGTACTCGTACGTCGTCATCCACGTGAGCGTCGACGGACTTCGCGGTGACGCGATAGCGAGGCTCGGGCCCCTCAAGGTGCCGCATCTGTATCGCCTCAGGATCGAGGGCGCCTTCACCGACAACGCGCGCAACGACTTCGACATTACGGTCACCCTGCCGAATCATGTCTGCCAGCTCACGAGCCGTCCGGTTCTCGGGCCCGACGGCCATGGCGTCAGTTTCAACAGCGACGACGGTCGCACGATCGAGGCCATTCACGGCTCCTATGTCGCAGGCGTATTCGACGTCGCGCATGACCACGGCCTCGCCACCGGCATGTACGCGAGCAAGAGCAAATTCGCGCTCTTCGAGCGGAGCTGGAACGCCACGAACGGCGCCCCCGATACGACGGGTGTCGATAACGGCCGTGACAAGATCGACGTGTACGTGTACCAGGCGAACACCGCGGCGCTTCTCGATAGCTTCATGACACATATGAACGCGGCGTCGCATCGCTACGCCTTTATTCATCTCGCCGACCCGGACGCGGCCGGCCATTCCTACGGCTGGGAGAGCGCGAACTATCTCGATTCGATCGTGAAGGTCGACGGTCTCATCGGGCGCATATTCGATCTGATCGACGGCGATGCGCGCTTCGCGAACGGAACCTATCTCGTCGTTACGGCGGACCACGGGGGACACGGGACCGACCACGAGAACGCGGCCGATCCGTTGAATTACACGGTGCCTCTCTACGTGTGGGGGCCGGGTGTTCCCGCCGGAGCGGATCTCTATTGGCTGAATCCCGCGACACGCGCGAATCCGGGAAACGGAAGACCGACGTATGCGGCCTCGCCCGCGCCGATCCGCAACAGCGAGTCCGCGAACCTCTCGCTCGATCTCCTCGGGCTTTCCGGTGTGCCGGGTTCCGTTCTCAACGCGGCGCAGGATTGCGACGCGATTCTTCCGGGCGGCGCCGGCGCGCTTCCCGCCGTTTCCATCACGAACCCTCCTTCGGGGACGCGTCTCGAATACCCGGCGAGCGTCGTAATCGAGGCGACGGCCGATCCACGGAGCGGCACCGTCGCGCGAGTCGAATTTTTTGCCGACGGCGTGTCGCTCGGAGCGGATTCGACGAGCCCCTACGCGTACGCGTGGACTGAGATTCCATTAGGCGTTTACCGGCTCACGGCGCGCGCCGTCCGCGATGACGGAATCGCCGCAACCGCGAGCGTCGATATCGAGATCACATCGGCCGCCGCGGGGACCGACGGGCATTCCCTCCTGCGGCCGCCCCGCATCTATCCGAATCCCTTCGACCGTTTTTCGACGATCGAATTCTCCCTTCCGGAAACCGATGCCGTCGAAGTCGACGTGTACGATCTTCTCGGGCGTCGCGTCGAGCGCCTCTTCGGCGGCCGTCTCGGGGGGGGCGTTCACGAAATGACCTTCGACGCCTCGAGCTACGCTCCGGGTATTTATTTCCTCCAGCTCCGTTCGAGCACCGCCGTGCGGACGGGAAAGCTCATGATCGTTCGCTGATGACGAATATGAAATCGATAAATCCCGCGACGCTCGAGGTGATCGGCACCTACGATGAGCTCTCGCCGGAGACCGCCGCTCGCGCGGTCGGAGAATCGGGCGCCGCGTTCGAGCGCTGGAGGGAAACCTCGTTCGCCGAGCGGGGCGTCCTGATGACAAAAGCGGCGGCGATCCTCCGGAGCCGTTCGGAGGAGTTCGCGAGGCTCATGGCGCTCGAGATGGGAAAGCCGGTCCGCCAGGGCCGCGCGGAGATCGAGAAATGCGCCTGGGTGTGCGAGTACTACGCCGAGCGCGCGGCGAGCTTCCTCGAGCCCGAGACGATCGCGACGGAGGCGCGCAAGAGCTTCGTTACGTATCAGCCGCTCGGCGTCGTTCTCGCCGTCATGCCGTGGAACTTCCCCTTCTGGCAGGTGTTGCGTTTCGCCGCGCCCGCGCTCATGGCCGGCAACGCGGGCGTCCTCAAGCACGCCTCGAACGTGTGCGGGTGCGCGCTCGCGATAGAAGATGTCTTTTCCGCGGCGGGATTTCCCCGGGGCGTTTTCCGGACCCTCCTCGTCGGAAGCGGCGCCGTGGAGAGAATCATCTCCCACCCCGCGGTCAGGGCGGTCACCCTCACGGGAAGCGCCGCCGCGGGAAGGGCGGTCGCCCGCGCGGCGGGGGAACAGCTCAAGAAAACGGTGCTCGAGCTCGGGGGGAGCGATCCGTACGTGGTCCTCGATGACGCGGATGTCGGCCGGGCCGCGGCGATTTGCGCCGAAAGCAGGCTCGTCAACGCGGGGCAGAGCTGCATCGCGGCGAAGAGATTCATCGTGGTCGAGTCGCGGGCTCGTGAATTCACCGAGCTGTTCGTGGAAGCGATGCGGAGGAGGAAGGTCGGCGACCCGCTCGATGAGGCGACCGAGGTCGGGCCGCTCGCGCGGCTCGATGTGAGGGATGATCTTCACCGCCAGGTCATGGAGAGCGTCGAAAAGGGCGCGAAGTGCATTCTCGGCGGCCGGCCGCAGACGGGCGCGGGCGCATTCTATCCGCCGACGGTGCTCGTCGATGTCGCAAAAGGTATGAGCGCCTGCGACGATGAGCTCTTCGGTCCCGTCGCGGCCGTGATCACGGCGAGGGACGAGGATGAGGCGATCCGCGCGGCGAACGACACGAGCTTCGGCCTCGGCGCCGCTCTCTTCACCCGGGATCTCGAACGCGGGGAACGGATCGCCGCGTGCCGGATCGACGCGGGCTCGTGTTTCGTCAATGCGTTCGTGAAATCGGATCCCCGCCTTCCGTTCGGCGGCGTCAAGGAGAGCGGGTACGGCAGGGAGCTGTCGTATTTCGGGATCAGGGAGTTCGTGAACGTGAAGACCGTCTACGTGGCCTGAGCACCCCGGCCGGCGCGGGTCCTGCCGGGCCCCCCCCGCGGGTCCTGCCGCCCGCTCGCGCGATACGCGGGTCCTGTCGCCCATTGCACCCCGCACGTGCTCGCTCGCGAAGCTCGCTGCGCTGCGTGCGGGGACCCCATGGGCGCCACCCGCTATTCGGAGCCTCATCGGCGCCACCCGCGCCCGCGCGACGCCGTCACTTCCCGATTCCCTCGATATTCCCGTTCCAGAGGTACGTGCGCGTCTCCTTCACGATCACTCCCGAGAGCACGATGAGCGAAATGAGATTCGGAATCGCCATGAGCCCGTTCGTGATATCGGCGAACGACCACACCATGCGGATCGAGACGACCGAGCCGAGCATCACGCAGATCACCCAAAGCCACCGGTACGGTTTGACGGCGCGGATTCCGAAGAGATACTCGCTCGCTTTCTCGCCGTAGTACGACCAGCCGAGGAGCGTCGAGAAGACGAAGGTGAGGAGTCCGAAGGTGAGGATGGCCGGACCGATCACGGGGATGTCGGAGAACGCCGCTTTCGTAAGGGCCGCTCCGTGGAGCCCGTTGATCCATTCCCCCGAATTGACGAGCACGAGCCCCGTCATGGCGCAGACGACGACGGTGTCCCAGAAGGTGCCCGTCGAGGAGACGAGCGCCTGCCGGATCGGATTCTTCGTCTGGGCGGCGGCGGCGAGAATCGGCGCGCTGCCGAGGCCCGATTCGTTCGAGAAGAGTCCCCGGGCGATGCCGTAGCGCATCGCCTCGCGCATGCCCGCTCCGAGGAATCCCCCCACCGCGGCATGGCCGTTCCAGGCCCCCGACCAGATGAGCCGCAGCGTCTCCGGCATTTCCCTCGCGTTGATGATGATGATCGCGGCGCAGCCCCCGACATAGACGACCGCCATCACGGGGACGAGCTTCTCGCACCAGGCGGCGATCGACTTGATGCCGCCGAGGATCACGACGGCGGTGAGAATCATGATGACGAATCCGGTGATCCAGACCGGAACGTGGAACGTCTCGTAGACCATCGTCGAGATCGAGTTCGCCTGGACCATGTTGCCGATGACGAGTGCGGTGACGCACATGAGCGCGGCGAAAATGACGCCGAGCCAGCGCTGCTTCATCCCGCGTTCGAGGACGTACATGGGGCCCCCCGCCATGAGCCCGCTCTTCGTCGTGATGCGGTATTTCACCGAGAGAACCGCTTCGGCGTATTTCGTCGCGATACCGAAGACGCCGGTGAGCCACACCCAGAATACGGCGCCGGGTCCGCCCGCGGCGACCGCCGTCGCGACGCCGACGATGTTGCCCGTGCCGATCGTCGCGGCGAGCGCCGTCGTGAGCGCGCCGAACGGGCTCACGTCCCCTTCTCCTTCGTGAGCGCGGCTGAAGGAGAGCTTTATCGCTGTGCCGATGTATCTCTGGATGAAGCGAAGCCGGATCGTGAGGAAGATATGGGTTCCGAGGAGAAGGATGATCAGCGGAGGACCCCACAGGGCGTCGCTCCAGTTCTGAAAAAGCTTTTCGAGCGTCTGCATCTGTCCCCTTTCCCGGCGAGTGCGGGCATTGTAGCACAGGAAAGCGCCGTGTCAATCGTTCATCCCCCGGGGCATCCCCCGGGGCACGGGGGGCTGCCGGCGGCGGCTCCCGAGCGGTTCAGCATTGTCTCTTGACAGCCGG
>Ga0265296_1001497_pt1 | contig 26747 bp, 26 predicted proteins | sample MunlanPumphouse1_FD_189073 | JGI IMG/M metagenome (GOLD analysis project Ga0265296, IMG submission 189073) | Groundwater microbial communities from a municipal landfill in Southern Ontario, Canada - Pumphouse #1 | ecosystem: Environmental > Aquatic > Deep subsurface > Groundwater | place... | reverse complement strand
CCGAAACCCAATCGAGTGAGATTTTTTCTCAAAAAACAAAAGATGAAATTTCTCTTTTGGATTCAAAAGTTGAAAAGTTGATGAACTTATATTTAGAAAATGTTTTGTCTTTGGAAGAATATCGTGATTCTAAAAATAAGCTGGTGAATCAAAAACAACTTTTAAAAGAGAAATTATCGGCTTTTGAGAAAAAATCTCATAATCGGTTCGAACTTACCGAAAATTTTCTAAAAGCTAATATTCATATGGTGGAATTAGCTAACGAGAAAACAAATGAAGAAAATCTTCATTTGTTTAAAAAAGTCGGTTCGAACTTTGAAATCAAAGACCGAACCGTACTTTTTGAGCCACGCTCTGCGTGGCGAACCCTTTTGGATTCAGGACTTTTTGGGGGGAATTCAGAACAGACGGCACTTCGTGCCGACCATATTTTTGGTTCGGAAACCCTTTTTGAAAAATTGCGGAGGGTATGAGATTTGAACCTGTGATACCTTTCGGTATATTCGCTCTCTCCCGCGCAAAGCGGTGGGGGTGGGATTTGAACCCACGGTACCATTTCTGATACACAGTCTTTCCAGGACTGCCGTTTAAACCACTCACGCACCCCACCGCTTTGCGCGGGATTGCGATTTGTTTCTAAAAATTCTACGCTCACTTGAATTTTTAGACAAATCGGGAACAAGCAAGCGCATCCGCCAAAGGCGGACAAGCTAGACCCCTGCCCGCCTTTGGCGGGACTATGCGAACCCTCCTTCTTCTAAAATTTGAATGTTCTTTTGTTTTTGCTCTTCCCGGAGATTTTTCGCAATCTCGGTATTCCATTTGTGAGTGTGGAGCATGTGAACCACAAATTCTTTAAATTTAAGCTTGCCCTCATCGGTATCTTTAATTTTGCCCAAAGCCTCAAGTTCCTGAAAAACTCTCTTGTTTCTATCAAAAAAATTCTCTCTCCCAAAATTACTTGTATCGGCGTCCGCTAAAATCCTGCCGATTCTTTCCTCTTGAATTAGTTGCTTAAACACCGGTTCAAACTCAACCATTGTAGACAATACGGCTTTTTTTACAACCTCAATTTCGCTTTCGCCGTATTGGCCGCTTTTCTTCATTGAATCTTCAGCCATGTCCGCGCCAAAAACTTCGTTCCGGTCATACTGAACGGCGTAGCCGGCGTCATGGAAAGCGGCAGCTATGCCGAGCAGTTCCAACTCTCTTTCGGAAAAACTGCCGTCCGCGAGGGCAAAATAAATTGCTTGGCGAATAACTTCTTTAGCGTGGGATATTCCGTGATAGGGCAAAACCTCTTTAAATTTTCCGGCGAGTTCCGGATATTTTTTTGGCAACTTGCTTTCTATAAACAAGATGGCTTCTTGAACCACAGGAATTTTTTCAACACTCTCGTATTTTTCCGAAACTTTCTCTTCAAAATCATCGCTAAAACGCTCAATCATAATTTATAACTCACTGAACATGACAATCTTATTTTTACCGCTTCGTTTGGCTTTATACAATGCCTTGTCTGCCACACCAAACAATTCCTCCAAAGTTTTGAATTTACGCAAATCCGAGACGCCGCCGCTTACGGTGAAATGTACGGATTTTCCTTGCCATTTCAGTTTGGCTTTTGAAATTTTTTCCCGAATATCATTCGCAACATTAAACGCGTCTTCTTCGGAGGCGCCCACAAGCCCCACAATAAATTCCTCGCCGCCCCAACGCGCGACCGTATCAATCGCCCGCACTTTTCCCTTAATGGTTTTCGCTAAAAATTTTATCGCTGCGTCCCCCGCATCGTGCCCGTAAGTGTCATTTAATTTTTTAAAATTATCAATGTCGAAAACAATCAAACTAAAATTATCTATAAAAATAGATTTCCTTTTATCTTTATATTTTTTTGAAACAACCGCCTCCTTTAAAAATTTTTCCGATTCTTCTTTGAACCCGCGGCGATTATAAAGCTCCGTAAGCTCGTCATGATAAGCGAGTTCTTGCAACCTTTTAATTTCTTTTTTTAATTTTTTGACGGTGTTTTGAGGCAATTTTAAATTAAGAATTTCCCCGCAATGCTTTTATTCGTTCTTCAACTGGCGGATGAGTCATAAATAATTTATGGAACGGGGGCATTTTAGTTTTTTGACCGATGCCGCTTGAAAATGGGTCATCAAACCAAAGATGTGAAGTGGTGTTTGTCGCGACCGGAAGCGGCGTTGGGTCATTCGCGATTTTTTCCAAGGCACTCGCGAGTCCCTCGGGATAGCGCGTGAGAAGAGCGCCCGAGGCATCAGCCAAAAATTCCCGCTTTCTTGAAATTGCCAGTTGCATCAAAACAGCCGCGATTGGCGCAAGGATAGCGAGCGCAATGCCGACAAAAAATAAAATAGTGCCGGCTTGGTTATCTCGGCTATCGCGGTCTCGCATCCCCCGCCAAAACATTGAGCGCATAAACATGTCCGAAATCAAAGCAATGAAGCCGACCAAGATAACAATGACCGTTGACAATAACATATCGCGGTTGCCGATGTGGCTCATTTCGTGGGCAAGCACGCCTTCCAGTTCGGTTTTGTTTAATTTTTGGAGCAGGCCGCGAGTGACCGCGACCACGGCGTTTTTCGCGTTTCGGCCGGTGGCAAAAGCGTTCGGCGCGGCCTCCTCAATAATATAAATTTTCGGCGTTGGCAGTCCGGCCGTAATCGCCAAATTTTCCACGATGTTATAAAGTTCGCGGGCGTCTTCTTTTTTAACCGGCTGGGCTTTGGACATTTTTAAAACTATTTTATCCGAATACCAATAGCTGATTAAACTCATTACGGTTGAAAATAAAACCGCGAAAACCAAAATGCCGGAATTGCCGTAAACGCGGGAAAAAGTCCAGCCCACGCCGATAATCACGATAAAAAAAATCGTAAACAAAAAATACGTCTTCCGGATGTTTGAATCTTTGTGAGAATATAAATTCATTATTTGATGATATTCTATTTTAACCTTTGTATTGATTCAAATTTTTGAGTAACTTGATTAGTTTTCCAAATTACAAAAGCTTGCAATAAACCAACAAATAAAGTTACAGCAATAAGCGTAATAGTAAGTACTCTCATCCAATTAGTGTGCCTGTTACTACTTTCTGCTAAATTCTCATTTGATTCAATAATTTTTTTTACCTGATTATTTAAAGATTCTTCGAGTGTTTTAATTTGTCGAGACAATGATTCAAAATGGTGACTTAAAGAATAGTTAAGATTATGGATTTGAGACGAGAGAGCGTTAGATGTTTTGGCAATAAAAATTGCAGAAGCGGCTTGAACTTTATCTGAGATTTTTTCTGAGGTATAACTAGTATCTTCTATAGCACTATTTAAAATCTCTTCAATTTTTTTGTCGTCCATAATTTCATAAACCCAGCACCTAAAAACTAACCTTCACCGGCTGGCCTTCCGGGCCCTTGTCGTCAATATCAAAGAATTCTGCTTTCTTGAACTTGAAAATTCCTGCGATTAAGTTTGACGGAAAACTTTCAATTTTCGTGTTCAAAGCCAAAACATTGGAATTATAAAACCGGCGCGCCGCCTGAATCTTGTTTTCTGTGTCCGCAAGTTCGTTCTGAAGCTGGACAAAACTCTCAACCGCCCGCAATTGCGGATACGCTTCCGCCACGGCAAAAATGCTTTTCAGGGCCGAACTCACTTGATTTTCGGCTTTGGCTTTTTCTTGAACTGTTTGCGCTCCCAAAGCTCTCGCCCGCGCTTCCGTAACCGCTTGGAACGCTCCGGTCTCGTGCTTGGCATAACCCTTAACCGACTCAACTAAATTCGGGATTAAGTCGTATCGCCTCTTTAACTGAACCTCAATATCCGACCACGCTTCTTTCGCCCGATTCTTTAAACGGATAAAACCGTTATAGGCGACGATAAACCATAAAACTAAAACTCCTAAAATTATTAAGACAAATTTCATAAATTTTAAAAATAAAAACCGACCTTTTTAACTGGATTATAATATCAAAATTGGTTTAAAAAAGAAAGAGCCGATGGGGCGGCTCTTTAAGGCTAGACTTTTTTGTTGGGAGTTTTGTACCAAGGCAATCCATCAACCATTTCAACTTCGTAGTCCGCGAAAAGATTGGGATAACGAGCGACCATCAGTTCGGCGACTTTCCCGAAAACAAATCTGATTTCTTCCTCGGCTGAAGAGTGGGTGCGCATTTCAATAACATGACGGATGGTTCGCATGTTGGCAGTCCATCCGATATTAGTTGCCAAGCCGTCGGGAGCAAGTCGCCGCATAGCCGAAGTGGTCGTTTTCTTTTCCTCAAACCTATGTTGCGTGTCGAGTTTAAAGTATTCGGCCAGTTCTTTTTGCAATCGCTCCATTTCCTCAAAGGTTTTGATAAAAATTTCAACCGCTTTCTCGTCCTCTTTAATCACGGTCGGTAACCATAGCCCCAAATCGGTCAGGCGGACAAATCTTAAACTCTCTTGGGAAATAGCGACTCCCGTCCGATGGCGCACAAGCTCGTGGGTAAAAACGCGACTCACATTGCAAAAGACAAAATTGACCGTCGCATGTTCAAGAATTGAACCGTCGCCCTTTTTTTTGACGTTTGTAATGTAGTCGAGATTTGTCGCCCTTATCTTTACAATATTGGGGTTCAGGCCCAAACGAAAACTCTCGTAGCAGAGGCGGCCGTACATTTCAATTAATTTTTCGCCGTCTGTTGGGGCGTCAGATTGCCACTCCGGCGCGCCGATGTGTTCAAGAAAGGCCTTGAGGCCATCTTCGTCAATTCTTGTTTCTCCCAAAATAAAAATTTTCGGTTCCACAAAACGCATTTCACACCTCCCTTTTTAGTTCACAATGAACTAGCTCAAACATAAACCAAAAACCGCCCTCAAAGCAAGAGCGGTTTTAACTTTCGTTTTTCAAAAATACAAATAGAAAGGGCCGACACGCGCGTAGCATGTCGGCCCCAGACCACTTTCACCGATTCTCGGAGTTACGCCGTCACGAGTTGGACGGCATCACCCACGATGCGGAGGCAGTAGTCGGCCTTGAGCGGGAGCGGAGCGTCGCCCACGCGCTCGCCGTTCTCATCCTTCTGCCAAATCGTTACCGGCTGGCCGTCGGGACGGAAAAGCGGCTGACGCGCCGTGAGGTTGATGTTCACGGCACGCTGGTCGGGAATTTCCTCGCCGTTCTTGTAGAACGGATTGGAGAATACCTGGGCACACCACAGCGCGTCTTCGCAGATACTCCGGAGTTCGGCACGGATTGTGTCCCGCACCTTCTTGAACTCGTCGGAGAGTTCCACGAACTCGCGGCGGGCGAACACAAAACGCACCATGTGATACGTATACTTGTCGTGCGTGTCCTTGGCATTGTTGTGGGGGCGCTCTTGATAGAGCGCATCGACGAGTTCGTAGCCCACTGCTTCAAGTTCTCCGAGAAACTCCACGAGGGAATACTTCTTCTCGGTCGACTCAATGACCACAACGCCACTCGAGTGGCTCTTACGCTTCTCGTACTCCTCTCGGGTTTCCCGACCAAGACGGTTTTTGACCGAAGACGGTATCACGTCTGGGTTAGAGAACCTAAACTGCAGCGCAACCAGACGGACAGTACCATTCAGTGTGATCACGACGGGCCTCCTCTCGGTTGGATTATTAGACTATTTCACGCAGTTTTGCCAGCAAAATGAAGAGTATTACAAGCAAAACTGCGTGAAATAGTGTGTTGTAAAAGAGCTAATTCTCTGCCCTTGCAGTATAGCAAATGACTACTAGTTTGTCAAGTACAAAAAACTACCTTTTACAGAACAAAAAACCACCCTTGAAGGCGGTTTTTTGTTCTGTAAAATTGACCTAATAGTCTTCCCCCATCCCGCCAGGCATTCCATCTGGCATGCCCCTTTCTTTCTTCTCCGGCAAATCGGCAACTACCGATTGAGTGATTAAAATCATTGAAGCGACGGAAACCGCATTTTGGAGAGCGGAACGAGTGACTTTTGTTGGGTCAACAATCCCCGCTTTTATTAAATGTTCGTATTTTCCGGTCGCGGCATTGAAACCAAAATCATCTTTGCCTGCCATCACTTTATCTAAAACCACCGCGCCGTCATAACCGGCGTTTTCGGCGATTTGTTTTATTGGCGCGTAGAGTCCCTGCAAAATTATTTTCGCGCCGACAATTTTCGCTAAATCGTCTTTGCCACTCAAATGATTGATATAATTTTTAACTTCTTCCGAAGCTCGCACTAAAGCCACGCCGCCACCCGGAACGATGCCTTCTTCAATCGCGGCTTTGGTCGCGGCAACGGCGTCTTCGATCCGGTGCTGTTTTTCTTTTTGTTCAACTTCAGTCGCGGCGCCAACTTTAATGACGGCGACGCCGCCCGAAAGTTTACCGATTCGCTCCTGAATTTTTTCACGGTCAAATTCGGAATCGGTTTTCGCGAGTTGAATTTTAAGCTGGCTCACTCTCTGCTCAATTTCATTTTTATCGCCTTTACCACCGACAATCACCGTGTTGTCTTTATTTGAAACGACCCGGTGGGCTTGTCCTAAAGCCGCTAAGTCAACATTTTCAAGTTTTCTGCCGACATCTTCCGAGATAAATTCCGCGCCAGAGACGGTCGCGATATCCTGCAACATTTCTTTCCGACGATCGCCGAAGCCCGGTGCTTTTACCGCTAAAACGTTAAAGACGCCGCGGATTTTATTGACAACAAGCGTTGCCAGAGCCTCGCCGTCAACATCATCGGCAACAATGACCAATTCTTTTTTGCCGCCTTGAATAAGTTTTTCTAAAATCGGTAAAAGGTCACTAATGGAAGAAATTTTTTTGTCGGTTACCAAAATTCGCGGGTCATCCAGCACGGCCTCCATCCGTTCCTGACTTGTAATCATGTAGGGAGAAATGTAACCGCGGTCAAACTGCAGTCCCTCAACTAATTCTTTGGAAAGTCCGGAGGTTTGAGATTCCTCAACCGTGACAACGCCATCTTTGCCGACTTGGTCAATGACATCCGCGATCAAATTGCCGATGGCTTCATCGCGCGCGGAAATTGTCGCGACCTGCGCGATTTCTTCTTTATTATTTATTTTTTGGGAAATGTTTTTGAGGCTTTGAACGACAATTTCGGATGCCTCGGTCATTCCTTGCCGCAAAGCCATTGGGTCCAAACCGGAAGTTACGTTTTTAACGCCTTCGCTGATGAAAACCTGGGCTAAAAGCGTGGCGGTTGTCGTGCCATCGCCGGCAACATCGTTTGTTTTTGAAGCGACTTGTTTTACGAGTTCCGCGCCGATATTTTCAATTTTATCTTTTAATTCAATTTCTTTCGCGATTGTGACGCCGTCCAAAGTTATAACCGGTGAGCCGTAACCTTTGTCTAAAATCACAGCGCGACCGCGCGGACCTAAAGTGACTTTGACCGTATCAGCCAATTTATCCACGCCTCTTTTTAATGCTTCTCTCGCTTTTTCAGCGAATAAAATTTGTTTTGCCATAAGTTTTTATTCAATAATTGCTAAAATATCGTCCTCATCGCCGACCAGATATTTTTTGCTTTCCAATTCAATTTCATCCGGCCCGTATTTTTTAAAGAGGACAACATCCCCGACCTTAACCGACATTTGTATTCGTTCGCCTTTTTCGGTGAGTTTGCCCGGGCCAACGGCAATGACCTTACCTTTTATCGGCTTTTCTTTTTCCGCCGTGTCCGGCAAGACGATTCCGGACTTCGTAACCGATTCTTCTTCAACCGGTTCAATAAACATGTGATTTGATAATGGTTTAAACTGCATTTTATTGTTTTATTAGCGTTTCCGACCTTTGCTAATCCCAAAGCCGTATTATAGGTATTTTTAAAGAGCTGTCAAGTCCTTTGCAATAATGGAGAAAACGATAAAAATAAGAGTATGACCGAATGGCTTAAAAAGTATCCGCCGCAAAGCATGGTTACAAAAGCCTATGAATTTGCGGGAGAAGCGCATAAAGATATGAAGCGCTTAAACGGCGACTCTTATATCACTCATTGTCTTGCGGTCGCGAAGACCGTTCATGATTGGCGGCTTGATGAAACTTCTGTTGCCGCGGCTTTGCTCCACGATGTCGTTGAAGACACCGTTTACACTATTCAAAACATTGAGAAAGACTTCGGCGGCGAAATCACTTTTCTCGTAAATGGTTTAACGAAACTTAAAACTTTTCAATATTCTTCAAAAGACCAGAATGTTGAAAATATGCGGAAGCTCATTATCGCTTTCAGTAAAGACCTTCGCGTCGTCATTATTAAATTGGCTGACCGTCTTCATAATATGCAAACTCTTGAGGTTTTACCGCTAGACGACCAAAAACGGATTGCGCTTGAAACAGCCGAAATTTACGCGCCGCTCGCCTACCGGTTCGGGATGCAACGTTTAAGCGGCGAGCTTGAGGACTTAGCGTTTCCTTACCTTTATCCGAATGAATACGAATGGCTTTTAAAAACGGTAAAGGAAGAATTTTCAGAAAGGCAAATTTACGCCAATAAGCTAAAGCCGATTGTTCAAAAATTGCTACGTGAAAATGAAATAATTCCCGTTGGTATTGATTCGCGCGCCAAACGATATTTCAGTTTATATAAAAAACTTCTCCGCCACGATATGAATCTGGAAAAAATTTATGATTTGGTGGCAATCAGAATTATCGTAAAAACCGTTGAGGAATGTTATGCGGTTTTAGGAATAATTCATAAAATTTGGCAGCCCTTGCCCGGCCGGATTAAAGATTACATTGCGCGACCCAAACCTAACGGCTACCGAAGTTTACACACAATCGTTTTTTCCGTCGACAATAAAATTACGGAAATTCAAATCCGCACGGAGGAAATGCACGAAGAGGCGGAACTCGGCATCGCCGCCCATTGGGCATACGAGCAGATTAAAAGCTCAGAAAAACACTGGAAAAATTGGCTCGGCGTAAGGGAAAGAAAAGAGTTATTGTGGGTGGAGCAGTTGCGCAACTGGCAGAAAAATTTCAGCAATCAGAAGGAATTCATTGAGTCGTTAAAAATTGATTTTTTTAAAGACAGGATTTTTGTGATTACACCGCAAAACGATGTGATTGATTTACCGGCCGGCGCGACGCCGGTTGATTTCGCTTACCGCATCCACAGTGAAATTGGTAATCAGTGTGTGGGAGCGAAAGTTAATGGCAAGGTCGTATCTTTGAATTGTGAGCTTCGTTCCGGCGATGTGATTGAAATCATAACCCAGCGCGGAAAAAAGCCGTCGCCGGAATGGCTCAAGTTCATTAAAACTTCGCTTGCGGCAAATTACATTAAAAATGCCCTACGGGCCAAAAATAAATTGTTGCTGAAAAAGATTGCGCCTTTAGGCATTGAATTCAAAATTGTAAATAAGGACAGGCCAGGATATTTAAAAGACATAACGGCGGCTTTTGCCGAACTCAAAATAAATATTATCTTCCTTGCGAGCCAGATCGACCAAAAATCCATTTTCTCAACCGTTTCTGTTAAATGTGGGAACCTGGAAAGAGATAAACTGGAAAAATTACTTGTCAAATTAAAAGCGATTCCGGAGACAAAAGAGGTCCATCATAAATTCGGTCGGTGAGCGAAAAATCAATCAAATTTCAAGGATAAAATCTTTGAGCTGCCGTCTTCAGAAATGGTCACGCCGTATAAAATATCGGCGGCTTCCATTGTCGCGCGGTTGTGAGTAACAATTATAAATTGGGTTTTCTTGGAAAAATCTTTTACTAATTCGGCAAAACGGCGGGCGTTTTCTTCATCCAGAGCGGCGTCAATTTCATCAAGGACTAAAAATGGCGGTGGACTGACCGCGATCAAAGCGAAAAGCGCCGCCAGAGAAACCAAACTTTTCTCGCCGCCCGAGAGCATATCTAAACTTAAGATTTTTTTACCGGGTAAATTTAAATCAATTTCAACCCCGTTAGAGACAGCCCGCCCCAAAGGCCCTTCGGGCGCGCGAGCGCGGGCGTGGTCTCTAACGGGGTCAACCCCGGCCATATTTTCCGCGTCGCCCGCGTCGTCAGTTTTTTCTTTTATAATTTTTAATTTCGCTTTGCCGCCACCGAACATCAATCGGCAATATTTGTTAAATTCCTCGTTAATTAAAGAAAAAGCTTTTTTAAAATTAGCGTTGATGTTTTCCTCCAGATTTTTTATTAAAGTTTTGAGATCGCTCACGGCTGTCTCCAAATCTTTAAGTTCTCGGCTTAAAAAATTGAATCTTTCCTCGCTTTCTTCAGCTTCTTTAGCCAAAGTTGGGTCGATTTCGCCGATTGCGGCTAATTCAGCCCGCATTTTAAACATTTTTCTCTCGGTTTCAGAACGGTCGACGGCATTATTTTTATAGACCGCAAAAGCGGAATTTTTTATGAGTTCTTTAAAATCTTCGTGATTGCGACCGGCGGCGAGCCAGTCATGTTCCAGTTCTTTAATTTTTAATTCAATTTTTTCTTTTTCAAAAAATTTGGTTTGTTTTTTGCTTTCTATTTCGCGAAGCTCGTTTTTCTTCAATTCTAAATTCTGGACGTGTCGCCGGAATTCCTGATTGATTTTAGTCTGGTCGGCGGCGAAATTTTCCCCCTTTACGTCAAGTTTTTTAATTTCCTTGTTAATTTCCAAAAGTTCGCGTTCATACTTTTTTTTCTCGGTTGAAAAGTCGGCATTTGCGTCAACGCCGCGCGGTTCCAATAATTTATTTATTTTCAAAAGCCATTCGCCCAGCCTCTCCTTTACTTTTTTTAGGTCGTTCAAGTCCATGGCTGATTTAATTTCCGTGAGAAGATTTTCCACGAATGCAATCGCCTCGGAAGGAGCGCGGGTTTCGTTTTGGCTGTTTTTTTGGAATTCAATTTTGACTTCCAACCGCGCCAATTCTTTCTCAATTATTGAACGCTTTGAGATGAATTCTGTGATCGTGTTTCTGATTTCTCTGTAAACGTTTTCGCCGCCAATTGATTTTTCAAAATCGGCTAATTTCTTTTCAAAAATTCCAATGTCTTTTCTAATTTCTTTTTCTTGCCCGCTTAAATCTTGGAAAGGTTTTTCAAGATTTTCAGTTTCCCTAAGCAGTTCGCTTTGTGCCGCATAAAAATACCCATTTTCTATTTCCGTGAGCATTTTTTCCAGCTCGGCTCTTTTCTCAAAACGGTTTTTTTGTTTTCGGAGAAATCTAAGATGCGGCGCAAGTTCTTCGAGCATGGCGCCGACCTTTTCCATATTTACTGAACTTGATTCAAGACGGTGTTCGGCTTGCTCTTTTTTAAGGCGGAATTCTTTGAGGCCGAGAATTTCTTCAATCATCATTCGCCGTTCTTTCGGATCGCATTTCACGAACATATCGCTTTGACCTTGGCCGATAAGGTTCATACCACGGCTACCAAGTTTAGCTTTTGCGAGTATTGGTAGGAGGTCTTTTAATTTTGTTTCCACGTCGTTCCAGAAAAATTGTGAGGCGCCAGAACGGTCAATTCGCCGGACGAGAGCCACTTCTTCCACATCAAACGGAAAAGATCTTTCATCGTTATTAAAGTACAAAGTAATTTTGGCGAGACTTGATTGCGATTTTTTCGGATTGCCCGCAAAAATTAGGTTTTCAAACGTGGCACCTCTCAATTCTTTTGCTCCTCTTTCACCTAAAACCCAACGTAGGCCGTCAACGATGTTTGATTTTCCGGAACCGTTCGGGCCCACTATCGCCGTGATGCGCGCCGGAAAATCCAGAACCGTTTTCGCGGCAAAGGATTTAAAACCATGCAGTTCCAAGCGTCTTAGAAAATTATTCCGCATTACTCTTTGGCCGCAAATGGACAAGAGCGGCCTCTGCGGCTTTGCTTTCGCCTTCTTGTTTGGAATGGCCGGCACCTTTTGCCGTGAGTTTCGCGCCGAAAAAAACGCCGACTAAAAATTTTTTGTTGTGGTCCGGGCCGCTTTCATCCAAAACTTTGTAAGTCGGGGTAATTTTTAATTTTTCCTGAATAATTTCCTGAAGCTGGCTTTTCGGGTCGCGATAAAGTTTTTTCTCAAGTATTTCGTTCACGCGGGTCAAGACGGTGTTTTTTATGAAAACGCTTGTGGTTTTGTAATTTTGGTCAAGATAAACCGCGCCAATCAGGGCTTCAAGGGCATTTGCCAAAATGACGTCCCTTGCCCGCCCGATGTCTTTCGTTTCGCCCCGCGAAAGATATACAAATTTCTCAAGAGAAATATCCCGAGCCACCAGGCCAAGCGCTTGATAATTTACGAGAGCCGCCCTTAAACTTGTGAGTCGGCCCTCATCGTGCAATGGGAATTTTTTATAGAGAAATTCCGTAGTGACGAGCTCTAGTACGGCGTCGCCCAGAAATTCCAATCTTTCGTTGTGCGGCACGGGCCAAGAAGGGTTTTCATTAAGATACGAGCGATGCGTGAGCGCTTCCTTAAGCAGTTTAGGATTTTTAAATTTTACCTTTATTATTTTTTCAAAATCTTTGAGTTCTGAAGCCATAGCTGAATTAAGGTGCCATTTCCCGGTAGACCGTTCCCAAAACGCCATTTATAAATTTTGAGGAATTATTGCCGCCATAATTTTTTGCCAGTTCAATCGCCTCATTGATAGCGACTTTTGGGGGCACTTCTTTTTTATCGGCATATAAAAGCTCATAAAGTCCCAATCTCAATATGTTTCGGTCAACAAGGGCGATTTGCCCAATTGGCCATTCGGGCGCTGCTTTTTCAATGATTGTGTCAATTTCCGGCAGATGTTCCACCACTCCTTTCACGAGATGCCAGACAAAATCCAGTTCGTCTATTCCCTGCCCAAGTTGAGTGAGATTACGTTCAACGATTTTTGTGAGGTCAGCCTCTTTGTTATAAAAATCCCACTCGTAAAATGATTGAATGACTATTGTTCGAGCGAGATGACGGGTGGCCATTTTTTTAAATATTTAGGTGCTAGGCACTAGGCTTTAGGCGTTAGGAATTAATTAGGTTTTTGAATTTTTTTGATAATGGTCGCACTGTGGGCATTTTCGGTGCGGCAAAGTCGGTCCCTTGCAATTTGGACAAACAAAAACACTCCGTTTTTTTAGAGCTTGCTGCGACCGCCGTCGGCCGACTTTAGATTTTGAATGATGTTTTACCGGTACGCCTCCCATGGGATTAGAATGTAGAAATTAGAAAATAGAATCTAGAATACGAATTTAATAATACAAAAATTATAAAAGAAACGCAATCCCTCATCCTTCAAGGAGTGTTTTACATGCGCAGAGCGCAACTTCTTGAAGGGTGAGGGGAAAAAAAGAGAGCTGGTCAGGCTCTCATTGTTTAAACGACCGAATTATTAGAGGATCCGCTGGACAAGCCAGTCGTAACCCACCGGGAAGAAATCGGCGACCTTTTGACTTCGAAAGTCCAAACAGTCGCGATCGATTTCGGTGAGCCCTACGGAGATATCTCCATCCCTTTCTTGAAGACACTGTGGACAAGGAACAGCCGGGAGAAGATGTTTCTCACAAACTCCCGATATTTCATTCCAATTCGGGCTCCCAATTATAGGCATAACCCCTCCCTTTTTGACAAAGAACAAAACCTCTCTCTGAATCCACGAACTATTTGTTCATGAACTCGGGAACCAGTTACTCTTCACCAACAATTATGTCACCGACATTTGCGCTACCGATGGGTATGATCATGACCGCATCATTCTCGGCCAAGCGAACCACCGCCCGGCGTAACTTCCCCTCGGACCAAACAGCGAGAACTTTCGCAGCTCGCCCTTTTCTGAAGCGCGGCTTTTCGGCTAGAGAAAAAATCAGCGCAGCCATAAATTCAAAACCGAGAGCAACCGTAAAGGTAAAGATTTTGCCTTCGCCCTCACCAAGAAAAGTGAAAGCTAATCCAACCAGCATAAGCAGAACTGAAAAAACATACCACATCTCCTACCTCCTTGTTGTGCCAAAGAACAAAGTAATCACACCCTGGATTACACCGCCATTTTAGCACTCCTAATCCAAATTTGTCAAGCACAAAAACAGAGCAAAAAGGATGCTTAAATACTGGTTTTTTAAAGATTCTTTAAAAAACTCCTTCTGTGAATCCTGCAAATGCTATTTACTCTTAAGGCGTGAAAATGCGCTTTGGTGCCGTATCCTTTATGTTTGTGAAAACCATATTCGGGATATTTTTTACTAAGTCGGATCATTAAGTGATCGCGACTGACCTTCGCCACAATTGAAGCAAGTTTTACGGCGTTTATTTTTTCGTCGGCCCTAATGAGAGTTTTTAGGGTTTTAGGTTTAGAGTTTAGGGTTTTTTGAATGTATAAACCGCCGTCCAAGTACGCGGTGATTTTACCGAGTGGTAATTTATAATCGGTGATTAATTTTTTAAAAGCTCGACTGGCGGCTAGATTTGCTGCTTCCGAAATATTTATTCTGTCAATTACTTTCGGTGAAACCATTGCGGTCGTGAAAAAAATCCGTTTATCGCTTTTGACCAACTTAAACCATTCTTCTCTTTTCTTTACCGAAAGTTTCTTTGAGTCTTTTAAATTGCGGAATCTGATTTTTTTCGGGAGATATACCGCCGCGACTGCAACCGGTCCCGCCAAAGAACCCCGTCCGACTTCGTCCAAACCGATAATTCCCCATAATTTTTTCATTTGTTTTTAAAAATTTTTGCTTTAAAATTAAAACAATGCCGAAATTCGTTCATCTCCATGTTCATTCGCATTTTTCGCTCTTGGACGGTCTCGCGAAAATTGACGGGCTTTTGAACCGCGCGAAGGAATTTAAAATGGACGCGATTGCTTTAACCGATCACGGTAATCTCTACGGCGCAATTGAATTTTATAAGAAAGCGAAAAAATTGGAAATCAAGCCGATTTTAGGGGTTGAAGCTTATGTCGCGCCATACGGTCATTTGAATAAAAGACCGAAGATTGACGATGAACGGCACCATTTGATACTTCTTGTAAAAAATCAAACCGGCTGGCTGAACCTCATTCAGCTTGTGACCAAAGCCAACCTGGAAGGTTTTTATTACAAGCCACGGATTGATAAAGAACTACTTGCCGAGCATGCCGAAGGATTGATTTGTCTTTCAGGTTGTGTCTCCGGCGAAATCGCCAAATTGCTCATTGCCGGAAAAACCGAAGAAGCCGAAAAGAACGCCGCTTTTTATAAATCAGTTTTTGGCGATGATTTTTATTTGGAAATCCAACCCCACGCCCCCAAACTTCATCAACCGATTTTACAACTTTCCCAAAAATTAAATATCCCCGTTGTCGCGACCCAAGACATTCATTATGTTAACAAAGACGATAAGACCGCCCACGAAATACTTCTCGCGATTCAGACAAACAGCAAACTTGACGATGAAGACCGTTTGACTTTAAAGGATTACAATCTTTCCTTGCGTTCGGCGGATGAGATGATTGAGATTTTTAAAGAAATCCCCGAGGCGATTTCAAACACGGTTAAAATTGCCGAGAAATGCGATTTTGAGCTTGAACTCTACAAAACAAAACTGCCGAAATTTATTCTTCCTGATGGCGAATCAGCCAGCGAGTATCTCAAAAAACTTATTTATGAAAAACTGCCGAGCCGTTATTCCGAGATTACGCCGGTGATTGAAGAAAGGATTAGGCACGAACTCGAAGTAATAGAGAAAACCGGTTTTGCCGATTACTTTTTGATCGTTCAGGATTTTGTAAATTGGGCGAAGACCCACGGCATTGTCGTGGGGCCCGGCCGGGGTTCGGCCGCTGGTAGCATTATTTCTTATCTTTTAGGTATCACGAATATTGACCCTTTAAAATATGACCTGCTTTTTGAGAGATTTTTAAATCCAGATCGGATTCAGGTACCGGACATTGACGTTGATTTTACAGATACTCGGCGCGACGAAGTGGTGGCTTATGTCCGAGCAAAATATGGCGCTGACCGCGTTGCTCAAATTATCACTTTCGGGACAATGATGGCGCGGGCGGCCATTCGTGATACCGGCCGGGCCATGGGCTTGCCTTACGGTGTTTGTGACAAAATCGCGAAACTCATTCCGTTTAACACGCCGATAGGCCAGGCGTTTGAAACGGTGCCGGAGCTCAAAAAAGAATACGCTGAAAATGAACAAGTTAGGAATTTAATTGACGCCGCGAAAAAATTAGAAGGAACCGCCCGCCACGCTTCGGTTCACGCTTGCGGTGTTGTCATCTCGCCCGAACCGCTGACTAATTTCGCGCCGCTTCAACGCGCGCCACAGGGCGAAAACATCATTCTCACGCAGTTTGAAATGAACAGCATTGCGGATTTGGGATTATTAAAAATGGATTTTCTCGGACTTAAAAATCTCACCATTATTGAAAAAGCTTTGCGGCTCGTAAAAGAAATCCACGGCGTTTCAATTGATTTGGAGAATTTGCCTCTTGACGACGAAAAAACTTTTAAACTTTTGAGGAGCGGCGAGACAACCGGCGTTTTTCAACTTGAATCGTCCGGCATGCGCCACTACCTTAAAGAATTACGCCCGACCGAGCTTGAAGACATTATCGCGATGATATCGCTTTACCGACCGGGGACACTTGATGCCGGTATGGTTCCTCATTACATCGCCCGTAAATTAGGCAAAGAAAAAATCGCTTACCTTCACCCCAAACTTGAACCAATCTTAGGTAAAACTTACGGCATTGGTTTGTATCAGGAACAAATGATGCGGATAGCCCGCGATTTGGCCGGTTTCACGCTCGCTGAAGCCGATACTCTCCGCAAAGCAATCGGCAAGAAAATAAAAAAACTTCTTGATGAACAAAAAGAAAAATTGATGAGTGGCATGATACAAAATGGCATTCCGGAAAAAGCGGCCGAAAACATTTGGGAACTTTTCCCGCCCTTTGCGCGTTACGGTTTTAACAGGAGTCACGCGGCTTCTTACGCGATGATAAGCTATCAAACGGCTTACCTTAAAGCTAATTACCAACTTGAATTTATGGTAAGTTTGCTCAATATTTCCGGCAGCGATATTGAGCGGATAAATTTTTTAGTTAATGAAGCGAAGAGGCTGAATATAAAAGTTTTGCCGCCCGATATAAATTTAAGCGATGAAAATTTTGCCGTGGACGGTGAAAATATTCGTTTCGGGCTTCTGGCCATAAAAAACATCGGCGCGAATATTTTAAATTTTATCATTGAAGAAAGAGCGCAAAGCGGGCCGTTTACGGACCTCACTAATTTTTTGAGCCGCATTCGCCACCGCGATTTAAATAAAAAATCACTGGAGAGTTTAATTAAGTGCGGCACTTTCGATTCGCTTGGACTTGAGCGCGGCGAACTTTTGGATAACATAGAAGAACTTCTGCATTTCAATCAAGCGGCGAAGAAAATATCCACGACTAATCAGCATAATCTTTTTGGTTCGGCGAGTGCTTTCGGTTCGTTAAAATTAAAATCGGGCAAACCCGCCGATAAAAGTATGTTGCTTACGTGGGAAAAGGAACTGCTTGGTCTTTATCTTACCGATCATCCTTTTAACGCCTACCTTCTAAAAGTGAAAGATAAAGTAAAACCGATTAAGGAAATAATAGCGTTGCCGCAAAATGCGAGCGGCACGGACAGATTGAAATTGGCGGGCATAATTTCCGGTGTGCAGAAAATTTTAACAAAAAATGGCCAACCGATGCTTTTTGTAACGATTGAGGATTTAAACGATAACTTGGAAGTTTTAGTTTTTGCCGACACGCTCGCGAAAAATCCGCTCATTTGGCAGGAAAATAAAGCCGTGATAGTGAACGGTCGGCTTTCTTGGCGGAACGGTGAAGTGAAAGTGATCTGTGACGAGGTAAAGGAGCTATAAATTTTCCCGTCAAAAATTAACGGAAAATAGCGTATTTTTAAAGAATTGTTTATAATCAAAGCGATGGAAAGGATTGAAAACATTCGCCATTCGCTGGCGCATCTTTTAGCGGCGGCGGTTTTGAAAAAATTTCCCAAAGCGAAATTAGGGATTGGCCCGACGATTGAAAACGGATTTTATTATGATTTCTTATTGTCGCGGGCATTTTCTCCCGACAACTTAAAAGAATTTGAAAAAATAATTAGGGACTTAATTAAACAACAGCTTTCCTTCTCCGGTAAAAAAATAACAGCCCTTGAAGCTAAAAAGATTTTTCGCGACCAGCCGTTCAAACTTGAGTTGATTAAGGAATTTTCCGACGAAAAAAAACCGCTTACAGTTTATAAAACCGGCGATGTATTTTTGGATTTATGCCGAGGGGGGCACGTTAAAAACATAAAAGAAATAAATCCTGATGCTTTTAAGCTCACAAGTATTGCCGGCGCTTATTGGCGCGGCGATGAAAAAAATCCGCAACTTCAGCGGATTTACGGTGTGGCTTTTGAGAGAGAAAAAGAACTTAAGGAATATTTATTAAATTTAGAAGAGGCAAAAAAACGCGACCACAGAAAATTGGGCGTTGATTTGGATTTGTTCGTTTTCTCGGATTTAGTGGGCGGCGGCCTGCCGCTCTGGACACCCAAAGGCACTTTGCTTCGCGATTTGCTTGACGATTTCGTTTGGCAACTTAGAAAAGCGCGCGGCTATGAACGTGTGGACATCCCGCATATCACAAAAAAGGCTTTATACGAAAAAAGCGGCCATTGGGAAAAATTCAAAGACGAACTTTTCCAAATTAAAACCCGCGAGGGACATATTTTTGCGATGAAGCCGATGAATTGTCCTCATCATATTGAAATTTATAAACGCAAAAAATGGAGCTACCGCGAACTGCCTCAAAGATATGTTTCAACAACAAAAGTTTATCGTGATGAACAATCCGGCGAATTGGCCGGCCTTGCCCGCGTTCGCGCGATTACCCAAGACGACGCTCATGTTTTCTGCCGCAAATCGCAATTAAAAGAAGAAATTGGAAAGGTCTGGGACATTGTTGAAAATTTTTATGGCACTTTTGGTTTTGATTTAGAAATCCGGCTTTCGCTTCACGACCCGAAAAATCAGGAAAAATATCTGGGCACGCCGGAAAATTGGAAAGAATCCGAAAATGAACTTCGCGAACTCGCGAAAAAAAGAAAAGCAAAAGTTACGGAAGCTCTTGGCGAGGCGGCGTTCTACGGCCCTAAACTGGATTTTATGGCTAAAGATTCCTTGGGCCGTAGATGGCAGGTCGCGACAATTCAGCTTGATATGAATATGCCAGAAAGATTTGACCTCATTTGCGTTAATGAAAAAGGTGAAGAAGAAAGAATTGTAATGATTCACGCGGCGATTATGGGCGCGATAGAAAGATTTCTCGCTATTTTAATAGAACACTTCGCCGGCGCTTTTCCGGTTTGGCTCGCGCCGGTGCAAGTGGCAATTTTGCCTATCACCGATAAGCAAAATAATTATTCATCAAAAATTACGGATGAATTAAAAAAACACGCGATTCGCGCGGAGCTTGATTTAAAAAACGAGAAAATCGGTAAAAAAATTAGGGACGCGCAATTGATGAAAATTCCGTATATGCTTATCGTTGGCGAAAAAGAAGAAAAATCAAAAACAGTTTCTTTGCGTGGCCGTTCCAGTAAAGATTACGGCGAAATTAAACTCGAAAAATTTATAGAAAACCTTAAGAAAGAAATAAAAAATAAATCTATTTAAAAAGAGGAGCCCCGCATGCTTTCGCAAAACGGGGCTCTAAAAACTAGTCGCTTTTGCCTCCTTGTAGCTTTACTTGCCGAAGATGTGGTATCGACTTTCCACGATACAGAGAATGCCGATACAAACCACAGCAAAATCAAATATCTTGAAAAGAATGTACTCTTCTCGCGTAACCGCCTTCATAATAGCAAAACCGAAGATGAAGCCAACACCGAACATCGTGAGATCCATTTTCAACTCCTTCCCATGATCCGAGACGGGTGAACCGAGAACTGGCGAGCACACGGACCATGCTGAAGCGTAACGAGGCCGTCACGCCGAGAACGAGTGATGCGGGCGTGACCCTTGATGTTTCCGGTCCGCTTGTCCTCATACCGGATACGGTCGCCGATCTGCGGACCGCACGGCAACGCCGACTTCGCCTTCCCGTAGTTGCGGGGAGAGAGAATCATCCCAACGAAAACCAGCGCGCCCAGAACAACGATAATCTCCAACATTTTCAGCATTCCCCTTTCCAAGTTAGAATGAAATCCAGAAGTAAAGCAAAAGCTGTATTACAAAGATCTGCTATCATGCTAGCATACCTATAATAGAATGTCAAGTGTCAAAAAACATAGTAAAATAATGGTAATTTTAGGTCCTACCGCTAGCGGCAAATCCGATTTAGCCGTTAAAATGGCGCGTGAGTTCAATGGGGAAATAATCTCTGCGGATTCACGTCAGGTTTATAAAGAATTAAATATCGGCTCCGGCAAAATCACAAAAAAAGAAATGCTGGGTATTTCCCATCATCTTTTAAGCTTGGCAAATCCGAAGAAAATATTCACGGTCGTCCAGTATCAGAAGCTTGCGCGAAAAGCGATTTGGAAAATTTGGCAACGCGGAAAATTGCCCATCATTTGCGGCGGCACAGGATTTTATATTCAAAGCGTGATTGACGGCATAATTATTCCCGAAGTCACGCCAAATTTAAAATTAAGAAAAACACTCGAGAAAAAAACAACCGAAGAACTTTTCGAATTGCTGAAAAAGAAAGACCCGACGCGCGCCGAAAACATTGATTCAAAGAATCGCCGGCGGCTTATCCGGGCATTGGAGATAATTGAATCTTTAGGCGAAGTGCCAAAATTAAAAGCTGAACCAATAAAAGCTGATATTTTAATAATAGGCGTTAAAAAATCAAAAGATGAGTTAAAAAATCTTATTAAAAAGCGATTAAATAAAAGATTAAAACAGGGAATGATCAAAGAAGTGGAAAAACTTAAAAAGCAAAGTCTTTCTTGGGAACGTTTGGAAAGTTTCGGCTTGGAGTACCGTTATGTTGCGCAATTCCTGCAAAACAAAATTTCAAAAGAAAAGATGATAAAAATTTTAGAGGCGGAAATTTGGCATTACGCCAAACGCCAGATGACTTGGTTTAAACGCGATAAAAGAATTATTTGGATAAATAATCCAGAAAAAGCTTTTGCAATATGTCGGGACTGGCTTGGCCTTTAGTTTTAGCCATCGCTTTTCCAATTAAAAATTGCAAACTGGTAATTTTACCTTTTTTGAAATCGGAAACGGCGTTTGGATTTTCTAAAATGACCTCCCTAACGATTGCTTCAAGTTCGTTTTCATTGGAAACTGATGTTAAATTTTCTTCTTTAATGATTTGCTCTGGGTCAAGGCCGGTTTCAAACATTCTCGCTAAGATGTTTTTGGCAAGCCGGCTGGATAATTTATTTTCAACAATCAAAGCAACGAGATGCGCCAAATGCTCGGGCGTGATTTTCAAATCCTCAAAACCGATACTTTTTTCATTCATTAAACCGCGTAAATCGCTTATTAAATAGTTATGAAGAAGGTTGTAGGAATCAGTTTGTGGCTTGTAGATTTTTAGCTCCGAGGCGGCGGACTCAAAAAAATCCGCGGTTGGCTTATTCTCAATTAAAATTCTAACTTGTTCGCGGCTCAAACCGAACTCACTAATAAAACGTTCCCGTTTCGCCTTTGGTAATTCCGGCAAACCTTCTTTTAAACCCTGAATATCAAAATCTTTTAAATCCAGAGGCGGCAAGTCCGGTTCCGGAAAATAACGGTAGCCGTGAGATTCTTCCTTTAGACGTTGGGAAACGGTATTTTTTTTAACATCATCCCAGCCGCGCGTTTCTTGAACTACCGTTTTTCTCTCCCGCAAAATTTTTTCCTGCCTTTCTATTTCATATTGAATCGCGCCCGAAACCGCCTTAAAAGAATTTATATTTTTTACTTCAACTTTTGTTCCCATTTCTTCGCTGACGGAAAGGCTGATATTCGCTTCAATCCGCATTTGGCCTTTTTCCATATCGGCATCTGAAACATTAAGATACCGAAGAATTATTTGTAATTCTTTGGCGAAAGCAACGGCTTCATCGGCGGTCTTTATATCCGGCTCCGTAACCAGTTCCATAAGTGGTCGGCCGGCGCGGTTGAAGTCAACAAGACTTGAGTTTATTGAATGAATCAGGCGGCCGGCGTCTTCTTCTAAATGGATGCGGCGGATTCTTATGTCATTTAAAAAACCGCCTTCAACAAGAGGATATTTATATTGGGAAATTTGATATCCTTTCGGCAAGTCCGGATAAAAATAACTTTTTCGGTCAAATTGCGAATGTTCCGCAATTTTTCCGTTTAGGGCGAGACCAGTTTTAATTATTGCTTTAACCGCTTCTTTATTTATTGTCGGCAATGTGCCCGGATGGCCAAGGCAAATCGGACAAACATTTACATTCGGATGTTTTTCCTCCGAGCCGTTTAGGCAAGAGCAAAACATCTTTGTTTTGGTTTTGAGTTCAATATGAATTTCAAGGCCGACTGTCGGAGTAAAATTCATTTTCTAATTTTAATCTATAATTTCAATCCCCATACTTCGGGCTGTGCCGGAAATAATTTTTTGGGCGGCTTCAACTGTGATTGCGTTTAAATCTGCCATTTTCTTTTCGGCAATTTCGCGAATTTGTGCTTTCGTCACGCTGCCAACTTTATTTTTAAGCGGATTGGCGGAACCTTTTTCAATGCCAGCCGCTTTGCGAAGGAGGGCCGAAGCTGGCGAGGTCTTAAGCACAAAGTCAAAAGTTCTGTCTTCATAAACAGTAATCTCGGCCGGAATAATATCTCCCGCCATATTTTTCGTCGCTTCGTTGAATTGGTCGCAGAACTGCTTGATATTTACGCCGTGCTGACCCAGCGCTGGCCCGATTGGCGGCGCGGGATTGGCCGCCCCAGCCGGAATTTGAAGTTTTAAAACTGTTTTAATTGATTTTGCCATATTTTATTTAACTGATGCGCTGAACTTGAAGCGGGTCCAGTTCCACAATTGTATCACGACCGAAAACGGGAACTAAAATTTTAACTTTGCCCCGCTCCTCATCAATTTCGGCAACTCTTCCTTCGTGGTCTTTAAACGGTCCGTCAATGATTTTAACGGCTAGATTGACCTCAAGTTCAACTTTAAATTTTGGCTCTTTCTCGCCCATTCGCATCATTAAATCGTTTACTTCTTCTTTTGACAAAGGCGTTGGTGTCGCCGCGTTTGAACCGACAAAACCGGTTACGCGTGGCGTGTTTCTGACCACACCCCAAGAATCATGATCAAGAATCATTTCAACCAAAACATAACCGGGATAAATTTTATCATCAACAACCTGCCGTTTGCCGTCTTTAATTTTGATTTTCGTTTCTTTGGGAACTATGACGTTAAAAATTTTATCCGACATGGCAAGCGATTCAACCCTCTGCTTTAAGTAACGCTCAACCGCGTCTTCATATCCGGCGTAAGTGTGCACGGCGTACCAGGTGCGCTCGCTCTTTTTAACTTCTGTGTCTTTTTCTTCCATTTCTTTAGTTGCCAATTACGGTTTTTTCTAAAACTTGAACAAATATAAAATCAATTAAACCTAAAAAAATTGATAAAGCAATCGATAATCCGATAACGAAAAGAGTGTAGCGCATAGTTTCCTTGCGCGTTGGCCAATTTACTCGTTTGAATTCCTGGCGCGATTCCTGAAGAAAAATTTTGATTTTTATGAACATACAATTTTTCTGTTTCAGTTTGGCATAGAGTTATTTAGATGTCAAGATTTTTAACAGCACCGGCATGGGCCTGAATAAAATTTTTACGCGGCTCAACCGTTTCACCCATCAAGATGTCAAAAAGTCGGTCGGCCGCGACTGCGTCTCCAACTATTACTTTTTTAAGCAACCGTTTCTCGGGATCCATTGTCGTCTCCCAAAGCTGATTTGGGTTCATTTCGCCCAAGCCTTTATAACGTTGAATATTTACGTTACTTTCAACGCCCATAGTTTTTAAAATTTTTTCTCGCTCTTTGTCGTTGAAAGCGTAGTGGGCCTCTTTCCCTTTTTGAATTCTGTAGAGCGGCGGCTGAGCGATATAAAGATACCCCCCGTCAATAATTTTTGCAAAATAACGGTAAAAAAGAGTTAAAAGTAAAGTTCGGATGTGCGCGCCGTCAACATCGGCATCCGTCATCAAAATTATTTTATGGTAGCGTAATTTATTAATGTCAAAATTGTCGGAAATGGCGGCGCCCAAAGCGACGACAAGAGAGCGAATTTCTTTATTCAAAAGCATTTTATCAATTCTTGATTTTTCCACATTTAAAATTTTTCCCTTAAGTGGCAGGATTGCCTGGGTGCGGCGGTCACGCCCAGATTTCGCGCTGCCGCCAGCGCTGTCTCCTTCAACAATAAAAATTTCCGATTCTTCCGGTTTGCGCGAACTGCAATCGGCAAGTTTGCCGGGAAGGGCCAATCCCTCCAAAGCGCCTTTCCTTAGAACCGTGTCTTTCGCCGCTTTCGCCGCTTTTCTCGCTTTCGCCGCAAGAAGATTTTTTTCAAGGATACGGCGGGCATCAGATGAATGCCTTTCCAAAAATTCTTTGAGCGTTTCGGCAATTATCGATTCAACGGCGGTTCTGGCTTCGGGATTTCCTAATCTTGCTTTTGTTTGCCCTTCAAATTGGGGCTCGCGGATTCGGATTGAAATTGCCGCGACCAGTCCTTCACGTACATCATCACCGGTTAAATTATCTTCTGAACTTTTCAGGTAATTTTCTTTTCGCGCATAGTCGTTCAACGTTCGCGTAAGAGCTGACCTGAAACCGGTTAAATGCATGCCGCCGTCCGGCGTATAAATGTTGTTTGCAAAACTCACTTCTTCGTTTTCAATATTTTCCGTATAAACAAAAACGGTTTCCACTTCAATGTTCTCATAATTTTTATCGGCGTAAAATGGATTTTCCTGAATTGATTTTGATTGTCCAACAAGGTAATTAATAAAAGAGCGGAGGCCACTATCAAAATAAAACCCATAGTAGAAAGGCTCCTCGCTTGGAGAATTTTTTCGCTCATCAATTACTTCAATTCTTATGCCCTTTGTGAGATAAGCCTGCTGACGGAGATGATCAATGATTTTTTTGCTGTCAAACTCAATTTTTGAAAAAATTTGCGGGTCGGGGTCAAAAATAACTTTCGTGCCGGTCTTGGAACATTTGCCGACTTTTTTTACTTTATATTTCGGAATGCCGCGTTCGTATTCCTGAACATAAAGTCCGCCGCCACGGCAAATTTCAGCTCTCATCCATTTAGAAAGAGCGCAAACTACCGAGACGCCAACGCCGTGGAGACCGCCCGAAACTTTATAGGACTCGCCGCCGAATTTGCCGCCGGCGTGCAAGGTGGTCATCACGGTTTCAAGCGCGGATTTTTTCGTCTGCGGATGAATATCAACTGGAATGCCACGGCCGTCATCGGTTACCGCAATCCGATTATTTTTTAAAATTTCAACTTTTATGTTTTTTGCGTAACCGGCCATCGCTTCATCAATGGAATTATCAATACATTCCCATACCAAATGATAGAGTCCTTCGATGCCGGTGGAACCGATGTACATTCCCGGCCTTTTTCTCACCGGTTCCAATCCTTCCAAAACATAAATATCTTTCGCCTCGTAGGATTGACCAGAATTCTTTTCTAACTCTTTTTTCATATAAGGTAAATTTAAAAACCGCCCTTTTGGCTAGTTTAATTTTAGCAATTTTTTCTCTATAAAGCAAAGCAAATTTTAGTCGGGTATTGACAAAATATATGGTCTTTTTTATCCTTAAACCAGCTCATTGGCAATGCTTACCTAGTGTGGACGCCGAGCCAAAATTATGAGGAGCGGCTTTACCGAGGTTTGCAGAAAGTTTGTTTTTAGTGTTTTGGACCAACCCCCCGAAAACACTGGATTCACCTTTCTGCAAAAGACCTCAAAAGCCGCCCTCAATCTTTTTAGAGTTTATCGGGCTCTTCACGGGTAACAATGAAAGGGGGAACCATGAAAATGAAAACACTTCTCTGAACATTCCATCACATGCGACACCGAAGAACTGCGGAAAACTTCGTGGGCTTCCCGGTTCAATGGACGAACCGGAAAAGTGGGGGTTACGATGTGCAGGATTGTGAAGGGGAAAGTGGAAAGGTGCAGGTTTGAGACCTTAGAGTACGCGACGACGCACAGTCCCAGACAGGTAAGTTATTTGGGAGTGTGTTTCAACGAACACAACGGAGGTGAGATTTGCGGTAGGGTTGATGTCGAGGAAGGAAAAAGACTACCGAATTGGCTTAGTAAGAACCAACATCGGCTTTCCTACTTGTCGTCTCCGACTCATCCGAACATTAAGCGATTGATGTCTGAAAATGACATCGTTCCGTTCGATGCGAGGCCGGAGGCACCAACAGAAACGAGTAGTAAATGGCTTTAGAAGAAATCTAGGGGGTCCCTTTTCAGAAATCTATAAGTAGTCTTGCGGCGGGGAAACATCTCCGCCGCCTTTTTTATTAAAGTTTAATCATTAGTTCTAATTCCGAACAAGTTACTACTGGTGCTGTAATTATACACTTTGCGCGAACTTTTTTTGAGAAGAACTAATGCGGACGAGGCAGGGCGAAACAATTGACTGGGGATATGGATTCGCCCTGCCTCGGCTTCTGTCCCGCCCGCAGGAGGGGTCTGGGGAGGAATGCGGGCGGGTTTCGGAATTCTTTTTTTGAAAAATTTTGAACGGGCTTC
>Ga0265296_1001495_pt1 | contig 26761 bp, 28 predicted proteins | sample MunlanPumphouse1_FD_189073 | JGI IMG/M metagenome (GOLD analysis project Ga0265296, IMG submission 189073) | Groundwater microbial communities from a municipal landfill in Southern Ontario, Canada - Pumphouse #1 | ecosystem: Environmental > Aquatic > Deep subsurface > Groundwater | place... | reverse complement strand
ACGTTGATGGTCAGCTCGGCTTCGATGCCGAAACCGGTCGGGATCTGGCCGATGCCGACCTTGCCGGTCACGGTGGTGTCGGCCGGCAGTGCGACCTTGGCCTGGCCGGCAACGAACTTCAGTGCGCCGAGGAAGCAGGCCGAATAGCCCGCAGCGAACAGCTGTTCCGGGTTGGTGCCCGGGCCGCCAGCGCCGCCCAGCTCGCGCGGGGTCGACAGCTGGATGTCCAGCACGTTGTCGGAGGACACGGAACGGCCTTCACGGCCGCCGGTGGAGGTGGCCTGGGCGGTGTACAGAACCTTTTCGATGGACATCGGGATGCTCCTGGTCAGTGGGTGGGTGGTGCGTTGGAGCCTACTTTGCCCGGATTCTGCACACGTTGGGTTACAACAAGTCCGAAAAATTTGATTGAACGTCCTGTCAGCCTAGATCGTCCATTCCCGGTCAGTGGTGAACATGATGGTCAGCCAGCGGTCCGGCGATGATTCGCCCAGCGCATCACCGATTTCGTCGCGCAGGTGATCCCACTCCAGCAGGGGCCGCGGCGGGTCGTCCTCGCGCACCACGAAGAACAGCTCGATCTGTTCGCCACGGCCTACCTGCGCCACGTAGCTGCGGTGTTCGACGAAGCCGTGCTTTGCAACGATCGCCCGCGCGACCGCATCCACGTGCGCCTGCAGTTCCGGCGGCGTGACCAGCAGGATGCCGGCCAGCGCACGCCGCACCGTGCCCAGCGGCGCGATCATCACCAGCACGCAGACGAACGCCAGGATGGCCGGATCGATGTACGGTCCGACCCATGCCCACGACGTGCCGTGCACCAGCACACCGCCGAGGAAGGCCGCCAGGTAGCAGGCCGACATGCTCGCGGCGATTACCCAGTTCTTCGCATCCAGCGCGATGAACTCCGAGCCGATGCGCCGGTTCGCACGCAGCACGAACCAGGCCAGTGCGCTCTCGGCCACGATCGACAGCGCCGCGAAAATGATCGCGGGGCCAAGCGCGATCTGCCGCCCACCCGACATCAACGCATCGACCGCATTGACCAGCGCATACAACGCCGCGCCGATCATCAACGTACCGCTCACTCCCAGCACGATCGGTTCCAGGTGCCAGAACCCCATGGTGAAGCGCTGGTTGAGGCGCGACTGCAGGGCGTCGGTCTGGGTGGACAGCGCGATCAGCCGCGCGACCAGCAGCGACAACCAGGTCATCACCACGTCGATCAGGCCGTAGATGCCATCGAAGATGATCAGCGAAGAATTGGCCAGCAGGCCGAACACCACCGCCGCTGCAGCCAACAGCAGCGAGCCGACGATGGACAGGCGCAGCACGCCCTGTTCGGTGCGTGAATCGAAGTAGCGTTCGGTGGTGGCAGGCATCCGGGAATCCAGCGGTGAACGCGCTGCGGAAGCGGCGCTACACCATTCTATCCAGACCACCGCACGCCTCTGTGACCGCACTGACGCAGGCCCCGGAAAAGTCACCAGACTGGTGACGGTTTACGGATTGACGGGTGCACACCTGCAGCGTATCTTTTCAACCACGATGACATACAAGCCTCTGGCGACCGCCGGGGGCTTTTTGCGTTTACGCCGCCCGCGGCGCCCTGTCATCGTGCTTGCGGCCCTGCCATTCCTGGTGGGGCCGTTTCTGTTTCCGCCCCGACCCTGCCCCTTTTCGCGCCGTCCTTGATGACAGCGTGCGGCGTAGCCGCGTGCGCAGGGTCGGGGCATCCAACATCCATCAACGAAGGAGGATTCGATGCCCCTGCTGACACTTGAGCAGTGCCGCACGCACTGCCGTATCGACGGCGACTACGACGACGCCATCCTGGGCGACCTGCTGGCGGCCGCAACCGACGCGGCGTCGGCCTACCTGGGACGGACGCTGTTTGCCGACCAGGCGGCACTGGACCTGGCGCTTGACCAGTTGCCGCAGGACATGGCGGCGGCGGTGACCGGGCATGAAGCCGCGGTTGCCGCCGCCAATGCCGAGACCAACGCGGCCAAGGCCAAGGCCATGCGCGACGTTGCTGATCGCCGCTTGGCCGTGGTCACCGAGCGCAGCGCGCAGCTGCTGCAGGGCCTGCCGGCCAACGACAGCATCCGCGCTGCGGTGCGCCTGCTGCTGGGCCATCTGTATGTGCATCGGGAAGCGGTGGTGGTTTCCACGTCCGCCATCGACGTGCCGATTGGCAGTGTCGCCATCGCGATGGCGCTGCCGTTTGGCGTCGCCGCGCTGCTCGATCCCTACCGACTGGCGGCGATCCCATGAACGCCGGCCACTTCAACCGTCGCATCCGGATCGAGCGGCAGGACGGTCGACTCGATGCGTGGGGACAGCCGTTGGATGCCTGGCAGCCGGTGGCGGAACTATGGACCGCCATCACCGCCGATGCCACCGACAGCGTGCAGCGGCTGACGCTTGACAGCCGACTGCCGGCAACGATCCGCCGCCAGCGGTTCCATGTCCGCCTTGCGGCCGCGCGGCAGGCCGGCATCCAGGCCGGCATGCGCATCGTGCACGACGGCAGGGTCTTCGACATCACCGGTGTTGCCCCGGACTTCAGTCGGCGCCAGACCACGGTGCTGTTCACCGAACAGTCTTCAGGCACGGCCTGAGTGACGCCAACCAGGACACTGCGATGAGTTACGAAGCACAGCTGCATGCGTTGCTGGGCCCCCTGCTGCAGGGCCGGCTGCATCCCGATGTTCCGCCGGAACCAGTCATCTACCCGTGTGCTGTCTACCAGCAGGTGGGTGGACAGTCCGTGTGGTTCAACGAAGGTTCCATTCCCGGACAGAAGCACGCTCGCGTGCAGCTGACCGTCTGGGCCGATACCCGTGCCCAGGCCAACACCCTGATCCGCGACATCGAAGATCAGGTATGCGCCGGTCTGCCGACGGCCGAGTCATTCGGCGCTGCGATCGCCGTGCATGAACCCGTGCTGCGCAAGTACGGCGCGCGGCTCGATTTCGGCCTGTGGTACGCCGACCTGTAAACCGCTTCATCCGTGCAACACCCCAACCCGGCAACCGCCGGGTTTTTTTATCCAACGAGGAAATACACCATGGCACTCAAGCTTCCCAAGGGCACCCAGTTCGGCTTCGCACCGGTCATCTCCACCGCCATCGCTACCACCGCCATCTCCAAGGCAGCACCGGCACTGGCCAGCGTCGCTGCCAACAGCGTCGACACCGGCGATGTGGTGGTCATTGAACTGCCGGGCTGGCCGGCCCTGAACAACCGCGCGACCCGTGCCGGTGCTGAAGCCACCGGCAGCGTTGAACTGCTGGGCATCGACACCACCGACAACGTGCTGTTCCCCGCCATCAGCGGTGCCGGCGTGCTGCGCAAGGCCGGTGTCTTCGTCGACCTGGACCAGCAGGGCGACCCAACCACCGCCGGTGGCGAGCAGCAGTACTGGAGCGGCACGCTGCTGGAGGACCCGACCGGTCGCCAGGTGCAGATGCCGACCTTCAAGAACGCCAAGACCATCACCCTGCCGCTGTTCTACGATCCGAAAAAGCCGTGGTACTCGGCCCTGAAGAACGTCGACGCCAAGGGCGAACCGGTGATCCTGCGCGCCAAGCTGGTCGGTGGCGACGTGCTGTACTGGTACGGCTACCTGAGCTACAACGGCGACCCGACCATGGCCGCCAACACCCCGATGGGCACCACCGCGACCTTCACCGCGCTGGCCGACTCCATCCTGGTCGAGGGCGCCTGATGTTCCAGGTAAAGGCGCCGGAGAGCTTCAGGAGCACCCTGACCATCATCGGTCACGGTCGCGAGCAGAAGCTCAACCTGACCTACCGTCATCTGCCGGTGGCTGACTACGCCAGTCTGCTGGAGCGGTTGGCCGAGGACGAGCTGAGCGTGGCACAGGCGATCCTGGACATCGTGGTGGATTGGGATGCCGATGTGGCGCTGGACACCGCCGGCGTCGAGCTGGCGCTGCAGCAGCAGGCCGGCCTTGATGGCGCGATCATCGGTGGCTACACCCAGGCCCTGCAGGTCGCACGCAAGGGAAACTGATCGAGGCGGTGGGGGCCCTGTACTGGCGGGCCCCCACCGAATCCGAGCTGATGCAGCTTGGATTGAAGGCAAAGCACTTTCCGCCACCACAGGTCGAGTTGTGGCCGGAGTGCGTGCTTCCCATCGAACTTTTCTCGCGGGTTGCTACCCAGTGGCGCGTCGGCGCAGGTGGCCCGATCGGGCTGGACTACAACGTGGTCTACCAGGAGCTGCAGCGCGAAACGCTCGACAGCGATCAGTACGACGAGGTGATGGCGGCCATCCGCGTCATCGAACGCGCTGCCCTGGAGCAGATGCAACAGGAATGAGCCGGCCATCGCGGCAACGCTGATGGCCGGTCCCGACTCCGCCGATGCGGAGCCGACTCTCCCGAGGAACACTCAATGAGCACTACATCGCCTGGCAGCACACGGGCCACCGTGGAGGCCAGCAACGCACTGGAAACAGCCATGCAGGCGGCAAGGCGCAGCATGACCGAGATGACCAGCACCACACAGGAATTCCAGCGACAGCTGGAAAAGATCAATACGGTGCAGCAGGCATTCAACGCTGTGCTGACCACCAGCGCCTCGTTGGTCACCGCACTGTCCACGCAGCTGGCCGCCCTGAGCACGCAGATGCAGGCGACAGCGAAGGGCGGCGCGGCCGCAGCGGGCGGTGACGCAGGCAAGGCCGCGAAGAAGGAAGAAAAGGCGGAAAAGGACGACATGGGCCTGGCGGGCATCCGCAAGGGCCTGGGTGGCGCGCTCGGTGACTACATCGGGAAAACCGAAAACACCGCCACGGCCGCCAAGAAGGCCTTCGACAAGGCATTCACCGGCGCCGACGAAGCATTGCGCAGCTTCGTGACCACCGGCAAGTCCAAGTACAAGGAGCTGGCCCAGTCCATCCTGTCCGACCTGAAGGTGATTGCCGCACAGCAGGCGCTGGTCTGGGGGGCGAGGAAGATCGCCGGCCTGATGGGGGTCGACCTGACGCCCAAGGACACAGCGACGGAGGCGGCGGCCGCAGCCGCAGCGGTCCTGGCAGCTCCCAAGGACGCCAAGGCCGGCGATGGCAAGGGCGGCAAGGACGCCAAGGGTCTGTCGGGGTTCCGCAAGGGTTTCGGCAGCGCGCTCGGCGACTACATGGAAAAGACCGAGAACTCCGCCAAGTCCACCCAGGATGCATTTTCCAAGGCATTCACCGGAGCCGAGGCGGCACTGCAGAGCTTCGTGAAGACGGGCAAGTCCAATTACAAGGAACTGGCCAAGTCGATCATCGCCGACCTCAAGATGATCGCCATCCAGCAGGCAATCGTCTGGGGCGTCAAAAAGATCACGGGCCTGCTCGGCTATGGCACGGGGGTGGAGGCCAATGCCAAGGGCGGTGTCTACCAGTCGCCCAGTCTTTCCGCCTACTCCGGTGGCATCTACAACACCCCGCAGTTGTTCGCCTTCGCCAAGGGCGCAGGCGTGTTCGGCGAAGCGGGACCGGAAGCGATCATGCCGCTGCAGCGCGGGCCGGACGGTCGTCTCGGAGTGGCCGCGCACGGCGGTGGCGGTAGCGGTGGAGTGGGTGTGAGCATCCGCATCGACAACAACGGCGGCAAGGAAGTCACCAGCAACGAAAGCATGCTGCAGCAGTTCGGCAACGAGATCGGCCAGTTCGTGGAACGCAAGTACCGCGACCTGCAGATGCGTGACATGAAGGCTGGCGGCGTCCTCAGCAGGAGTGCAGCACGATGACCGACACCTTTACCTGGGCAGCAACCAGTCAGAGCACTGGCACCACCACCGCCACCGTCAAGCGTGCGCGCTTCGGCGATGGATACGCTCAGGCCGCGCCGGATGGGCTCAATGCCCGCCTGCGCAGCTACCAGCTGCAGTTCGTCGGCAACCGCAGGACGATCAGCGAGATCGTGGCCTTCCTGGATGGCCATGTGGGCCAGAGCTTCTTCTGGCGAGGCCCGCTGGGAACCGGTCTGTACGGCTGCGACACCTACACCGACAGCCATCTGGGTGGATCGGTGTTCAGCATCACCGCGACGTTCGAACAGACGTACCAGCCGTAGGAGATGGCAATGGCAAGGAAAATCATCGACCTCGATTCCGTTCAGCCGAACGGAAAGCGGGGTGAAACACAGCGCCCGGCATTCACCAAGATCAATGAGAACTTCGCGGAGGTCTACGATGCCTTGGTCGACGTGGCGAAGATCCCGGAGACCGTGGACGATGCCATTACCGAGCGCGTCCCGGGAAGAAATCTCCTCATCAACGGTGGCCTGCAGTTCTGGCAACGCCGGAACTCTGGCCGGGTCGGCAGCGGGGCAGGAACGCTCGGGGCGGAAACATTCTTTGCCGATCGCTTCTCCAACTCTGCGTTGAACTGCAGCCAGGACATCCAGCGCGTGGTGTATGACGGCCAGCAGATCGGCTATCCGGACGACACCCGCTCCATCCTTGTCTGCACGGTCTCCGGGGCCGTCGCCAGCAGTGGTGCCTGGATGGGGCAGAGGATCGAAGGTGTGCGCAGTGCCGGCGGCGCAATCACGATTTCGGTCTGGGCGAACGGCGACGTGGCCGGCCGCAAGGTGGGGGTGCGGGTCATCCAGGATTTCGGAACCGGTGGATCGCCTGCGGCACAGACATCCACCGAGGCGGGTGTGCTGACGTTGACCACCGGGGCAACGCGGCAGTCGCTTACCGTTACGTTGCCGAGCACCAAGGGCAAGCAGCTGGGTAGCAACGGTAACGACCACATCTACGTGGTCTTCGATCTCTGCGCCGGTGGCTACGGAGGTGCACTGGCAGGCCAGAACGGCTCATTCGGTTTCACCCAGTTCCAGGTCGAGTCCGGGCGTGCCGCGACGCGATTCGATTGGCGACCACCCGGCGTGGAACTGGCCCTGTGTCAGCGCTATTACGAGAAGAGCTACAACCTGGAGATCCAGCCCAATACGCCGCACAACGAGGGCCGTGAGGCATTCTCGCTGAACACCCAGGGGGTGGCCCACTACCAGAGCGTGCGATTCCAGGTCAGCAAGCGCGCCCATCCGTACGTGATGATCATTTCCGCTGATACCACCCAGCAGGATGGACACATCGCCGAAGACAACGTGTCCCGCGTTCCCTGCCTGGTCAACTACGCATCTCCATCCGGCTACGAAGTGAGCTGGACCAACAACCCAGGCCGATGGGGCGGGTGGTGGCACTGGTGGGCCGACGCTGAGCTCTGATCAGGAAAGGCCAGCCCATCAACGGCCACGACGTTGTACCTCGCGGCCATCCAGACTTCAGGAAACCAGCAATGGCAAGAAAGACGATCGACCTTGATTCCATTCAGCCGAATGGAAAGCGAGGTGAAACACAGCGCCCGGCGTTCACCAAGATCAACGAGAACTTTGCGGAGGTTTACGACGGTCTGGATGATGTGCAGGACGCAATCCGAGAGACGTTGGATGGGGCCACCGGCCTGCGGATCTCAGCGGGGAACCGTCTGATCAATGGTGCCTTCCGCTTCTGGCAGCGAGGGTTGAGCAGGACGGTTGTTTCCCCTCTTGCGGTGTATGTTCCGGACAGGTTCCAGATCGTGTGCACCGGTGCCGGGCAGATAGCGGCAAGCCGGCAGGAATTTGCAACGCCGGAGTTCGGTGTAGCCAGCTACATGAACTGCGATCTCTCCGGATCGACGGCCTCCACCGAGGCGTTCTTCACCCAGCCGGTAGAAGGTGTACAGACACTGGCAGGTTCGAAGGTGACGTTGAGCATGCAGACCTGGGCGAGCACGCCCGGGAAGAAGATCGGTGTGCGCTTCATCCAGAATTTCGGGGCGAATGGATCGACCGACGTCATCGTTCACGCCCAAGCACAGGAGATCGGAACGGCAGCATCCCTACGCTCCTTCACTGTTGATCTGCCGAGCATCACAGGCAAGAAAGTGGGGCCGAACAGCAAGCTCCATGTGATCGTGGACCTGGCCGCTCCGGCGGCCTACGCAGGTGCGCTCACGGCTCAGTCTGGCTCCTTCTCGTTCACCTGCATGCAGCTGCAGAAGGGCGCCGTGGCAACCGAGTACGAGCATCGCAACGATTCGGAGGAGCTGCTTCTGTGCCAGCGTTACTACGAGAAGAGCTACAACGTCGACGTTGCTCCGGGAACTGCCGATGGTGCCGGTCGAGACAACCAGTTCTATGACCGGTCGGTCGGTGTAGGCAGTACATCGCATATCCGATGCCGGGTGCTGAAGCGGGCGACACCGGCCTACACCGTCTACAGCGATGTCACCGGCGCGGCCGGAAGAATAGCGGGTGCAGATGGTGGCGTTGGCACAGTTACCGCGATCGTCAATCCAGGCCAGTCCGGCGCGCAGGTCAATTACGTTTCGGCTGCGGGAACCTGGGGTTCTTCCTTCCATTGGACGGCGGACGCGGAGATCTGACATGTATCAACTTACCGACCAAGCCGACATCATCAAATGCACGGAGACCGGCACCTTCATTCCTCGCGGACACTGGATGTGGGGGGGCTACCAGGAGTGGCTGATGGCCGGAAATGTAGCGCAGCCGGCTCCGCCTCCCTACGCAGTCAATTCGCCCGAACATCAGCGGGTGCTGCGTGGGCACGCGTGGGAATGGATGCTGACGCACATTCAAGCGCGCGGCTACGACTCCATCGAGAGTTGCTGCAGCTACATCAACAGCTCCGTTCAGCGCTTTGCCCAGGAGGCTGTCGCCATGGTCGCCTGGCGTGATGCGGTGAGCATTGCCCTGCAACGAATGGCGATCGAGTGCACGGACGGACTGCAGACCTGGGAGCAGCTGAAGGTGTTGTTACCACAGCCCGAGGCATTCGAATGGCCAGCGGCGGACGCTGCCTCGTGACCCACAAACGCCATTGTTGCCATCGTGCCTGAGGCATGTCGTAGGCAACGAGGACCAGAACATGACAAGAAAGATAATCGACCTCGATACCATTCAGGCGAATGGTAAACGGGGTGAAACACAGCGCCCGGCCTTTACCAAGATCAACGAGAATTTCGCCGAGGTGTATGGCGCCTTGGGCAGTGTTGCGACCATCGTGGAAGACGTCGAGCAACTGAAGACGGAGATCCAGGCTGAAGCAGACCAGGCAAAGGCGGAGGTTCAAGCGGCCATAGGAACGCTTCCTGCTGCTGTTGACAATGCCATTCATGGGCGCATTCCCGGCAAGAACCGGCTCATCAATGGCAATTTCGACTTCTGGACAAGAGGAACGCCGGTGACGCAGACCGGCTATGGTCCGGATCGGTGGTTCGTTCAGATTGGATCGATGGTCGACGCTGGGCTTTTTGCAAACAACAATGTGCCAGGGGACGGTGTATTCGGTGATGCGCGTCTCTCGATGGGTGCCAATTCGAACGACAACACCGATGCCTTCGGGCACTACTTTGTGTTCGAACAACGGGTTGAGAATGTCCGCACGTTTGCTGGCGTGCTCAGCACTGTGTCCTTCACCGTCTACAACTCGGGGGCACCTGGGCGAAAGATCGCGGTTGAGTTCCTGCAGAATTTCGGTACCGGTGGCTCAGAGACGATACTGGGGTTGAACGCAGAGGTCTTCAGCCTGGATGTAGGTATCAACCACATCAGCAAGACGACCACGCTACCGTCGGTCTCCGGCAAGACAGTGGCGAGCACGAATCACTACGTGGCAGTGGCCGTATGGCTGTCATCCGGTAGCGGATTCGACGTGCGGAACGCAGGTCTCGGGGCGCAGTCGGGGCAGCTGTTCTTCGGGCAGTTGCAGTGGGAGGAGGGAGGCACGGCGACCGGCTATGACACCCGGCTTCTGTCCCATGAAGCAGCGCTGTGTGGCTGGTATGCGCAGCGCATCGACATCAATGCGGGAGACGCATTTTCAGTGTGTACGGCCCTGGGGCAGTTCGACTGCGTAGGCCAGTTGGCATTCCAGCCGATGCGCAGCAAACCGTCTGCGCGGACCCTTGGCAGCGGTGTGAACATGACCGGATTTGGCATCAACGGGGGTAATGCTCCTGGCTCGTCCTTCAACGTCATCCCGGTTTCGGTATCGGGCGCGGCGATCACAGCTGGCGTTGCAACAGGTGGCATGTCACCAGGTGCCTCGGGCTATGTCGCGCCGAAATCCGGTGGCATCAGCATCATCTTCGAGGCCGAGATCTGAGGCACTCAGCGCTGGTCATAATGGCCAGAGCACCAGGGCCCGCCGCAGTGCGGATCGCCGAGAATCGGGAACACAGTAATGGCTAGAAAGACAATCGACCTCGATACCATTCAAGCGAATGGTAAGCGAGGGGAAACACAGCGCCCGGCGTTCACCAAGGTCAACGAGAATTTCGCCGACGTCTACGCGGGCCTGGACGAGGTCCAGGCAGCGGTCGACAACCTGGACAGCCGCATGGCAGGCCGTAACCGCCTGATCAATGGCGACTTCCGGGTGTGGCAACGTGGAAGCACCTTCGCGGCCGCGACAGGGGCACGCTACACCGCAGATCGATGGCGGGTGAATGCGCAGGGCAGCACCATCTCAGCGTCACGCGACGATATCGCCGCAGGTGGCGGTGCAGGTGGAAGGTTGCTTGCGGGCTCCAGGCACATGCTGAAGCTCGCCGTTGAAAGCGCTGCAGGTGCGGACAACATGGCACTGGTCCAGCAGCGCATCGAGGATGTGCGGACGTTCGCCGGGAAACGGGTCACGATCAGCTTCAAGGCGCGGGCCACGGTCGACAATTTCAAGGTCGGTCTTGAGTTCCAGCAATCCTTCGGTACCAATGGATCGACGGCCGCTGACAGTATTGGCGGTGCGATCACGCTCGACACGATGTGGCGTTGGCATCAGTTGACGGTGGACGTCCCTGGCATCGCCGGAAGAACCGTTGGATCCAGTGACTACCTGCAGCTCAGCCTGTGGCTTGACGCCGGCGCCACCTTCGCCGGCCGCGCTTTCGGGGCGGGGCAGAAGAGTGGCGTTGTCTATCTGGCTGAAGTGCAGATCGAGGAGGGCGATATCGCGACCGACTTCGATCGCCGGCCGGAGGCGCTGGAACTGCTGTTGTGCCAGCGCTACTACGAAACGGTCGAGGTGAACCGGATCCTGGGCATCACCTACACGGCAAACGGCGATTCACGCGCCTGCATCCCGTTCAAGGTGCGCAAGCGGGTGCCGCCCATTACCGCCTCACCACCTACGGCGCTCAATCTGGTGGGTTTCGGCTCCGAGGGCAGCCTCATCAACTTCAACGGCGGGAATCCCGGCTGGCAGTCCACCGTGGACGCGGCCGTACTGTCGTCGATGTCCAACAACATGCAGCAGTGGGGCGCTGTGGTGGTGTGGTCAACCACATCGCAGATCCTTGTGTACGCCGATGCGGAGCTCTGAACCATGAGCGAGTCCACCACCGAAGCCGGTCGCATCGCCTGCTTCACCACCAATGCCTCACTGCGCCCCGGGCACCACCTCATCGTGCCATGCGGCCCGTCCGCCCAACCCTTACCACCTCTTCCCGTCGCCGCACAGGAGACCCACTCATGATCACCGCCGATGCCCAGCAACTTGAGCCGGGTGGCCGCATTACCGTCTTCGAACTGGACGCCAGCAGTTTCGGTGCCGACCAGCTGTTCTTCCACGCACACCTGCAGAGCGGTGTGATCACCTGGCAGGGTCAGGAATACGGCCCATGGCCGATCGAAGCCAGCGGCTTTGAACGAACCAGCGACCAGCCGCCGAACCCGAAGCTTCGGGTCAGCAACATCGATGGCCGCATCACTGCGATGTGCCTGCTGTTCGATGATCTGGTCGGCGCCCGCGTCATACGCCGGCAGACGCTGGCCAAGTACCTGGATGCCGCCAACTTCGAAGAGGGCAATCCGACTGCCGACCCCGCCGAGCACTTCCCCGACGAGGTCTGGTTCATCGAGCGCAAGATTGGTGAAGACAAGCAGATGGTGGAGTTCGAGCTGACCACAGCCATCGATCTCAACGGCGAACAGCTGCCCGGCCGGCAGATCATCGCCGGCATGTGTGGTTGGCTGGTACGCGGTGGCTACCGCGGCCCTTACTGCGGCTACAACGGTCCCGCAGTTGCCGATGGCGACGACGTTGCCACCGATGATCCCGCCCGCGACCAGTGCGGCGGCCGTGTGCGCAGCTGCAAGATGCGCTTCGGCCAGGACAAGCCTTTGCCCTATGGCGGCTTCCCGGCGGCCGGTCTGCTTCGCTCCTGATCCAGCGCTTCCGACTCTCCACTTCCAAGCCCGCTCTCGCGGGCTTTTTTCATGGGTGAAACATGCAACCTACAACCCTGCAGGCCATCCAGGCACACGCCGTGGCCGAGTACCCGCGCGAATGCTGCGGGCTGATCGTGGCCATCGAAGGCCACGAGCACTATCTGCCGTGCCGCAACCTCGCGGGTACGCCCAGTGAACACTTCCGCCTGCCGGCCGAGGACTATGCCGTCGCCGAGGACAAGGGCGAGGTGCTGGCCCTGGTGCACAGCCATCCGGACGCGGCGGCCACACCGTCGGACGCGGATCGGGTGATGTGCGAGCACAGTGGCCTGACCTGGCACATAGTCAGCGTCGGCCAGGTGGACGGCGAGGCGCCCGAATGCGGTGATCTGCAGACCATCCACCCGGCTGGCTATGTCGCGCCGCTGGTCGGCCGCCAGTTCGCCCACGGTGTGCTGGACTGCTACAGCCTGGTGCGTGACTTCCACGAACGTGAACTGGGCATTTCGTTGTCCGACTACACCCGCGACGACGACTGGTGGGACAAGGGCCAGGACCTGTACAGCCTTGAGCGACTGCATGCGGAAGGCTTCGACCTGATCGAAGGCGAGCCGCGGCGGGGCGACATGATCCTGATGCAGATCCGCTCGCCAGTGACCAATCACGCCGGCGTCTACCTGGGCGACGGGCAGATGCTGCATCACCTGCATGGCCGCCTGTCCGAAACCGTGCCCTACGGCGGAATGTGGGCCGAGCGCACCCGTTGCATCGTCCGCCATCGCGAGGTGCGCCATGACTGACCGTCTTCGTACCATCCGCCTGTACGGCAAGCTGGGTGCGCGCTTCGGGCGCAAGTTCCGGCTGGCGGTGAACAGCCCAGCCGAGGCTGTGCATGCACTGTGCGTGATGCTGCCGGGCTTCCAGCAGTACCTGATGGGTGCAAAGTCCAAGGGCATTGAATTCGCCGTTTTCGCTGGCAGGCAGAACTTGTCGAAGGAACAGTTGCACGATCCGCCTGGCCAGGACGATATCCGTATCGCGCCGGTGATGGTGGGTAGCAAACGAGGCGGTGTGCTGCAGACGATTGCGGGTGTCGTTCTGATCGTCGTCGGCGCGATTGCATCGGCCTATGGATACGGAGCAATCGGCGAGCCAATGATCAAGATGGGCGTGTCCATGGTCATTGGCGGCGTAACGCAGATGCTCTCTCCCCAGCCCAAGGGGCTGGCGGCAAAAGACAGCCCCGACAACGCCCCCAGCTACAGCATGAACGGCACCGTCAACACGCAGGCACAGGGCAATCCCGTACCCATCGCCTACGGCGGGCATGACAAGAAAGGCATGTTCATCGGCTCGGCCGTGATCAGCGGCGGCATCCTGGCGGAGGACCAGTTTTGAACCAGATCATTCAATCCGCACAGCGTGAGCGCAGTGCACCCATGCCCACGCTGGCCGGCGCAAAAAAGGGCTCCAGCAATGCACGCACGCCGGTGGAAACACCCGACAGCCTGCACTCGATGGCGGTTGCCCGCATCATCGACCTGGCCAGTGAAGGCGAGATCCGTGGCCTGGTTGCCGGCAAGCAATCGATCTACCTGGACCAGGTGCCGATCGAGAATCCGGACGGCACGCTGAACTTCTCCGGCGTGGACGTGCAGACGCGTTCGGGTACCCAGGACCAGGAGCACATCAGCGGCTTCCCCTCGATCGAGAACGAAGTCGGCGTCAACGTCGAACTGCGCAGCGATGCGCCCGTGGTACGCACCGTGTCCGGTGCCGACCTGTCAGCGGTCCGTATCCGTTTTGCGGTGCCCGCGCTGCAGAAGACCAACACCGAAAACGGTGATACCGAGGGCTACCGCATCATGTATGCGGTGGACCTGTCCACCGATGGTGGCCCGTTCAGCACCGTGCTGAACGATGCCTTCAGTGGCAAGACCACCAGCCAGTACGAGCGCAGCCGCCGCATCGATCTTCCGGCGGGCAGCCAGTGGCAGGTGCGCATCCGCCGGCTGACCGCGAACGCCAACAGCAGCACCATCGCCGACACCGTCAATGTGCTGTCGATGACCGAGATCATCGATGCCAAGCTGCGCTATCCCAACTGCGCGTTGGCGGCGGTGCAGGTCGATGCCAGCCAGTTCCAGAACATTCCAACCCGCTCCTATCAGTTGTGGGGGCGCATCGTGCGCATCCCGTCCAACTACGATCCGCTCAGCCGCATCTACAGTGGCGTGTGGGACGGCACCTTCAAGAGTGGCTGGACCAACAACCCGGCGTGGGTGTTCTTCGACATCGTCACCAACGACCGCTTCGGCCTGGGACATCGCATCCCGCTGGACTGGGTGGACAAGTGGCGCCTGTACCAGATCGCCCGCTACTGCGACGAGCTGGTCAGCAACGGCCAAGGCGGCAAGGAACCGCGCTTCACCTGCAGCCTGTACCTGCAGACCCGCGCTGAGGCATACAGGGTGCTGCAGGACATCGCCACCATGTTCCGTGGCATCAGCTTTTATGCGGCCGGGCAGGTCATGGCTTCGGCCGATATGCCCAAGGACCCGCTGCTCACCTACAGCCAGGCCAACGTCATCGAAGGCCGCTTCCACTATGCGGGCAGCAGCCGTACGGCGCGGCACACCGTCGCTCTGGTGTCCTGGATCGATCCGGATGACTTCGGCCGGCAGAAGGTGGAAGTGGTGCAGCATCTGCCTGGTGTTGCCCGCTATGGCATCAACCAGACTGAAGTAACGGCGGTGGGTTGCCATTCCCGCTCGCAGGCGCAGCGCGTGGGCAACCATATCCTGCATACCGAGATGCTGGAAACCGAGACGATCAGCTTCTCCGTAGGGCTTGATGCACTGGGCTGCATGCCGGGTGACGTGATCCAGGTGGCCGACCCGAACCGCGCCGGTCGCCGCAACGCAGGGCGCATCCGCAGCGCGGGTGCCCGTACCTTGGTGGTGGACCAGCTGCCAGAGAAGATTGAAGCAGGTGACATCCTGCGCGCCACGCTCCCCAACGGCCATTCCGAAGCGCGCACGGTGCAGTCGGTTGATGGCGATACGGTCATGGTCACTGCACCGTGGTCGGCAGTGCCGGTCGCGCAGTCGGTCTGGGCATTGGAGTCGCCGGAGCTGGCACTGCAGCAGTACCGCGTGCTGTCGATCAGTGAAGGCGAAGAGCTGACCTACCAGATCACCGCGCTCAAGCATGTGCCGGGCAAGTACGCTGCCATCGACGATGGTACGCGCCTGGAGCAACTGCCGATCAGCATCGTGCCACCCAGCGTGCAGCCGCCGCCGAACAACGTGCGGATGGCCTCGCATGTCGTGGTCGATCAGGGTATTGCCACGTCGATGCTTACCATCGAGTGGGATGCGGCAGAAAAGGCGATCGCCTATGACGTGGAATGGCGTCGTGGCGATCTCAACTGGGTACGCGCCGGTCGCGTGGGTACGCAGAGCCTGGAAGTGCGCGGCGTGTATGCCGGCCAGTACCTGGCCCGGGTACGTGCGGTCAATGCGCTGGGTGCGGTGTCGCAGCCGATGGTCAGCGCACTGACGACGATTGAGGGCAAGACCACGCCACCGCCGTCGCTCTCATCGTTGACCAGCACCAGTCGCCCCTTCGGCATCGCACTGTCCTGGGGCTTCCCCGAAGGCGCAACCGACACCGAGCGTACCGAACTCTGGTACAGCACCGGTCCCAACCGTGAGAGCGCGATCAAGCTCGGTGACTTCGCCTATCCGCAGGCGCAGCACCAGATGAACGGTCTGGCCGCAGGCGTGCGGTTCTGGTTCTGGGGGCGCTTGGTGGACCGCAGCGGCAACATCGGGCCCTGGTATCCCCTGGATGTCGGGGTGATCGGCGAATCGAGCAGCAACCCAGACGACTACGACAGCTACTTCGCTGGCCGCATCAACGAAAGCGCCTTGGGTCAGCAGTTGCAGCACAAGATCGAGCGTGTCACCGAGGTATTGCCGCTGATCTGGGACGCGGCTGCTTCGTACAGTCCGGGCCAGACCGTCATCCACGACGGCCGGATCTGGAGCTGGCAGGGAGCCGCAGCGGGCAACGAAACGCCACCCGGTACCCACTGGAAGGACGTGGGTGATGCCATCGCTGACGCTGGCGCCGTTGTTGGTCGTGTCGACCAGCTTGAGATGGACGTCACCGAGGTTGATGGCAAGGTGGCCGCGCAGGGTCAGAAGGTCGACGGATTGTTCGCCCAGGTCAGTGACCACAGCGCGGGCGAGGAGGATTACAACGTCGGTGAGAACGACGTTACTGCCGGCGCCATCACCGTCTACAGCGTGATGGCCGAGAAGGACGCGGCATTGGCCAAGCGGGTGGATACGGTCGAGGCATCCATCGATGGTGTTCCTGGCAAGATTGAAGGTGTCAGCGCGGCCGTGCAGCAGGTCTCACAGGCCGTGGTCAACCTGGATGGGAAGGTCAGTGCGACCTATACGGTCAAGGCGCAGATCACCAGCGCCGGGCAGATCTACATGGCCGGTATGGGCCTGGGTGTGGAGCAGCAGCCTGATGGCAGCTACCAGAGCCAGATCCTGATGCAGGCGGATCGCTTCGCACTGATCAATGAGAGGAACGGGCAGATCACCACGCCCTTCGTAGTCGAGAACGGGCAGACCTTCATCAGCCAGGCGTTGATCGGCAACGGCAGGATCCAGAACGCGATGATCGGTGACTTCATCCAGTCCAACGCGGTGGGCGCCAAGGGCTTGCCGCGTTGGCGGTTGGACAAGAGCGGTGCGATGACCATGACAGGCCCCGACAACGGGGGCTATCTGACCATCGTCAACAACGTGATCCAGGTATTTGATGCAGCCGGAACGCTGCGCGTACAGATGGGGGTGTGGTGATGCCTGCAGGAATTCAAGTATTCAATGCCGACGGCAGCCTGGGTTACGACCCTCGGGGCAGGCTGTTCCGCGTCCTTGCCCGTATCCAATATAGCGTGGTCGATGGCAGTGCCGCATTTTCCCGCCAACCGGAGGATACGGATCTGACGCCGGTAGCCCTCGGCTGGTATGCCCCGGACTTCAGCATCGACATGGCTGCCGGCACCATCAGCTGGCGACACGTCAATGTTCCTCTCAACCGCCGCTACGGTGGCACCGTCGAAATATGGACGCGCTGACATGACCGCAGGAATCAAGATCATCAATGACTGGGGTACGGTGTTGATCGATGACACCTTTCCCACGCTTGCCATGCTCGCCCAGGGAACCACTACGCTGGATAGTGAGGGCAGCCGGTACATTGGCAATCATTCAGGCACCGTCGCGGTGCGATCGACGTCAGTTGTGGGCTATCAGTACTTCAACGAGATTGATGGCTATCCCCGAGGACTATTCCTGTTCGGTCCGCCTGGAGCGGTCGTGGAGTGGTATGTCTACGCACCGCCACAGGAGCCACCGAGCAACTTCGGATTGATCATTCGCGACGGTACAGGGCGGTTGACGTTCGATGCGGGCAAGAAGGCTGCACGCGTTGCCGGGTTGCGTTCGTCTTCGAGCCGGCCCGGCTGGCAGGGCTCCGTCGGATTCGATCCGGGGCGAGCCTGGGCAGTGATGCCACTGATCTATGCGTTCGATTCGGTCAATACGTTCCGGCGCTGGGGTGATCCGCAGGAGTATCTGCAATACGAGGATGTGAGCATCTCGGGAGGCGCGGTAAATGGTGGCACCATAACCTTCGGGATGACGCAGAAGAGCCGGCGTACCTATGGCCCCTACTACGGGAGTCCCTTGCCAGCCGGATTCACCTATGCCTCGAACAACGCGGCTCTTGCCGTGATCGACGTGACGGGCTATTAGCGCGGCGGGCAGCGGTTTCCTTGGCCGCGCAGCCGGGGGAGCCATTTGAGCCCCCCGGCCCCTTCCCGTAGACTGCGCCCCTCCCACGCTCCCAGACGACGCACTGCAGTGATCACGCCACCCTGAACCTTGCCGCCCTTCGGCAGCCGGCCTATCCGGCTCAGGAACCCGTGTCTTTCCACTGCAGCGCCACGTGGCCCCGCCCGCGTGTGCGCGGAGCTTTTCCATGCAAACGTCCTATCCCCTGCGCCAGCAATGGCTCGGCAACCTCCGTGGTGATCTGCTGTCCGGCGCCGTTGTTGCCCTGGCGCTGATTCCCGAAGCCATCGCGTTCTCGCTGATCGCTGGCGTCGACCCCAAGGTCGGCCTGTATGCCGCGTTCTCCATCGCCGTGATCACCGCCATCGCCGGTGGCCGGCCGGGCATGATTTCCGCTGCCACCGGTGCGATGGCATTGGTGATGGTCGACCTCGTTCGTGATCACGGCCTGCAGTACCTGTTCGCCGCCAGCATCCTGGCCGGCCTGCTGCAGGTAGTGGCCGGCGTGTTCAAACTCGGTTCGTTGATGCGCTTCGTATCGCGCTCGGTCATCACCGGCTTCGTCAACGCACTGGCCATACTGATCTTCCTGGCGCAGATGCCGGAACTGATCGGCCGCGGCCCCACCGTCTACGTCCTGTGCGCTGCCGCGCTGGCGATCATTTACCTGCTGCCACGGGTCACCCGCGCCGTACCTTCGCCGCTGGTGGCTATTGCCGTGTTGACAGCGGTGGTGATGGGGTTCGGCATCGACGTGCGCAGCGTTGGCGACATGGGCCGGCTGCCCGACAGCCTGCCGCACTTCTTCATCCCCGACGTGCCGATGACGTGGGACACCCTGCGCATCCTGCTGCCGGTGTCGGCGACGCTGGCGGTGGTCGGGCTGCTCGAATCGATGATGACCCTGCAGATTGTCGAGGACATCACCGAGACGCCCAGCGAACGCAACCGCGAATGCGTCGGCCAGGGCCTGGCCAACACGGTCACCGGTTTCCTCGGTGGCATGGCCGGCTGCGCGATGATCGGCCAGTCGGTCATCAACGTGACCTCCGGCGGTCGAGGCCGGCTGTCCTGCCTGGTGGCCGGTGTACTGCTGCTGGTGCTGGTGGTGTACGGCAGCGATCTGGTGCAGCAGATTCCGATGGCGGCGTTGGTGGCGGTGATGATCATGGTCAGCATCGGTACCTTCAGCTGGCGCTCGCTGCGTGACCTGCGCACGCATCCGCGCAGTTCGTCGGCGGTGATGCTGCTGACCGTGGTGGTCACCGTGGCCACTCACGACCTGGCCAAGGGTGTGCTCAGCGGCGTGTTGTTGTCCGCCCTGTTCTTCGCCCGCAAGGTGGGCCGCATGCTGGACGTGCAACTCGAAGACGTCGCGGACATGCAGGTCTACCGTGTACGTGGCCAGGTGTTCTTCGCCTCGGCCGGACAGCTCGGGGCGGCGTTTGATTACCAGCATGTGGCAGCGAAGGTCGAGATCGACCTGCGCGAGGCCCACCTGTGGGATCTGACTGCGGTCGCAGCGCTGCAACGCGCGCAGGAAAAGCTCGCTGCGCACGGCGCCGAGGTCAGCGTTGTCGGCCTCAACGCCGCCAGCCAGACGCTGATCGAACGGGTGGGAGGGCGCGGCGGCGCACATCGACCGCGCGCCCGGTCCAAACCTGTGCCGGGATCCAGGCATCGGTCTGGCAAGCCGGATTTCTGCGATGCCGTCCGCGCAAGCTGAATCCAGTCAGCCATCTGAAACCGCCGCTGTCGTAGGATTGCCACCGTGATGGGGCCGATGGACGGCCCTCCCGGCCGGCGACCGCTGGCGACACGCAAGGGAGATACAAGCAATGCAGGCAATGGATGCCCGTCGGGGCAATGAACAGATCGCCTCCGGCCGTCGGTACTGGAAGGTGCTGGCCCTGTGCCTGGCGCTCACCGCGTGCCAGGCACCTTCTTCCCCTGCGTCGGCCGAAGCGGCGCCCACCCCGGCACCGCTCGCCGCGGCATCGCCGGCAGCGACCCCCAACCCAGCGTCTGGTGATTCCTCCGGGTACCCCGATGCGTCCTACACGGACGGTCGTCTGCGCCCGGCTTATGGCTGGTGCGTGGATGGCGTGGAGGATGCGGGCAAGCTGCAGGCCTGCGGCAAGGATGAACTTGCCTATCAGGAAGGGCGCCTGCAGGAGGGTGCCAGCAAAGCCGTGACCGGGCTCGATGCTGCTGCGAAGAATGCGTTCCTGGCCACCCAGGCGACCTGGCGCAGCGATACTGACCGTCATTGCGCCGCTCCGGCCAATGCCGGGGTGGATGACCTGCAGAAGGCACAGGAGTGCCGCCTGTTCCGCGTGGCCAACCGCGCTGACGCATTGCTGGCGCAGAGTGCTCCGCCCGATACCTCCTATACCCAGGCAACGCTGCGGCCCGAATACACCCGTTGCGTGCAGGATGCCCGGGGCATGGACGACCAGCTGGAAGTCTGCGATACGACCGAGCTCGCCCACCACAAAGCGCTGCTGGAAGCACAGGTTGCGCGGCTGATGGACAGCCCTGACGGCCCGGCCAAGGACCGCTGGATGGACGAGCAGGCCAACTGGGCCGAGGACACCGACAAGCGCTGCAGTGCGGCCACGGAGAGCGTGGGTCAGGCGCTGGACGCGCAGTCGTGCCGCATCAACCGCTACGCCAACCGCGCAGTGGAACTGCAGAAGCGCAAGCTGGCCCCCTGACGGGGCCTCCGGCGCGTGCAGCGCATCGAAGCATTGACCGGTAGGAAGCAGACCATGGCAAGCGGGACCTTGAGCATTGTGGTGGCGGCGATGGCGGTGCTGTGCACCGGCCAGGTGCATGCCGCGTCCGCGCTGAGCGCGGCCTACCAGGCGTGCTCAGGCCGCGCGCAGGGCACCATCGAAGAAGCTGCATGCCTGTCCAGCGAATCGGACCGGCAGGACCGCCGGTTGAACCAGGCGTACCAGCAGTTGCAGGGACGCCTCGACGCCACGGCCAAGACCCACCTGCTGGCCGCGCAACGGGCGTGGCTGCAGTCGCGCCAACGCGATGGCGAACTGGAAACCGTGCTGTACGACGATTCGCAGCCGGGCAACCTGCAACAGAAATTGAATGACACCGAGCGCCTGCGCGCGCGCGCCGATCAGCTGGAAACCTACCTGCGCCTGATCGGTCCGTAATCCGCAACACGGTCATCCCTCCACGGATCAGGAAGTGAGCCATGCCAAACAACATCGATACCCGTAACCTGGACGCAACCGCCGGCGCGGTGTTTTTCGCCGTCGGACGCGGCACCGAAGGTGGCGGATCGTCGTACCACCTCAGCATCGCCGGCATCACCAAGGGACTGGATGAGCCGAAGTGGGGCACGGTCAGCGCGGTGGCCGCCAACAGTGGCTATTCGCTGGGGACCATCCAGGTCGACTTCGGCCAGCGTGGCAAATGGCCGCTGGGTGCCACCGAAGAGCGTGCGCTGAAGCCCGGCGAGACGACCTACGTGGACGCGGTCATCCAGCAGGCCAGCAGCTACGCCAAGGCGCACCATCTGCCCTTCACCAACGACCATGCCGACCTGCGCGCCGACCTGCTCAGCCACGGCGACGGCCAGGGAAAGCGTTCCTCGATCCGCTTCATCGATGTCCCGACCCGCGACAGCATCAACGCCTGGGCCGGGTCGCCCGAAGGCAAGCAGTGGATCCACACCCACGTGGACTACCCGCAGGTGCGCAACGCCACCCGCATCGCCATGACCATGCTGGACAAGCACGGTAGTGGCATTGCAGAAGACAAGCGTTTCGAAGCGATCGCGCTGATCGCAAAGTCCGCCAACCAGTTGCCGGGGACACTGCCGCAGCTGGAAGCGGTACTGAAGCGGGGCGGCGACTACCAGGACCTGCGCGACAAGGCGGCCGAGATCCGCCAGGACAAGAAATACTATGCCGGCCTGGCGGCCGCTGACGTCGCCGCTGGCTATGAAGAGGCCTATCCCCGCCACTCGGTGGAGATGGATCGCGCGCATCTGAAAGTGGGTCGCCGCGACTTCGCGCCGGCCAACGAAGGCAACGATCCCGATATCCGCGTAGCGCTGGAACAGGCGCGCTCGCACAAGCACGGTGGCGGTGGCCCGCAGGTGCTGAAAGAGGGCTCTACCGGCCGTGCGGTGGAGAAGCTGGAGCACAACCTGCATGCCTTGGGTTACGGCGGTGCAGGCGTCCAGGCCATCCATCCTGATCGCCAGTTCGATGCCAGCACCCGGCAGGCCGTCGAAGCTTTCCAGCGCGACCACCATCTGAATCCGGTCGATGGCAAGGTGGGGCCTGCGACGCTGGGTGCGATCGACCGCGAGGCGCGTGCGCTGCAGCGTGACATGGCCGCGCTGGGCCTGACCGATGCGCATGGCAAAGCGATCACTGCCGATGGCTACCTGGGGGCTGGCAGCCAGCACGCCATCAACGTGTTCCAGCAGCAGCACCATCTGCCGGCCACCGGCATGGCCGACGCACAGACGCGCCGCGCCATCGATGCCGAGGCCGCACAGCATCGCCCTGCCGCGCCTTCGCCTGCTGCCCCGACCGCGCCGGCAGCCCCGACGAGGGCTGCGCCACCCGCCGCGCAGCAGCACACCGGTCCTGCCGGCGCCGCAGCGCCCGGTGGCGGGCGCATTTCCGTGGTGGAACCCTTCGGCAACGGCAAGAGCAACCGCGTCCTTCACCACGGCATCAGCGGCGAGGAAGCGTTCCGCGAGCTGAAGATCCACCATCCCAACACCAATGCCGCCGCCGTGCGCGCCGGCGATGCCAGCAAGGTTGACCGCACCGCGGGCATGGTCGACGGTGAACTGGAGGCCGTGCGCAAGCGCGAGGACATCAACGGCATTCCGCTGGTGCAGAAGGATCTGATCCTGACCGACCGTGCCGGCGGGCGCAGCCTGATGATTCCCAGTCCGGTGGCCGGCTACGTCAAGCTCAACAACGACGGCACCAATTCCATCAGCATCTACAGCCATCCGGTCGGCGATGCCCGCCGTGAGCTGGTGGGCCAGGTGTTGCACGGCGCCGTCGGCTCCATCCCGTACAAGACCGGCGATTTCGTCGAGTACGGTGCGCCGCTGGTGCGCCAGTCCGATGTGGGCTCGCCCGGCGCGGTGCACGCGCATATTGAAGTGGAGCCGGCGCAGTTCCGGCGCTACCTCGGCGACATGCTCAACGACCGCATCACCCTCGGTGGCAAGGTGCACGCGCAGGGGCCCGAAGCCGCGCAGGCCGCACGCGCCACGCAGCAGGCGCCGATGGCCGATGGCATGCTGGTGAAGGGCGAACGCGGTGACGAGGTCAAGGCGCTGCAGGGCAAGCTGGCAGCCCTGGGCCACGTGGGCGCCGACGGCAAGCCGCTGGCGACCGATGGCATCTACGGCAAGGACACCTTTGCGGCGGTCAAGCAGTTCCAGGCCAACAACGGCCTGGAGCAGGATGGCAAGGCCGGCCGCCAGACCCTGGCGCGCCTGGATGACCCGGCCGCAGTGAAGGCCGCAGGCCAGCCTGCTGCGCCGGCAAAGGCGGAGCCGACCGCACCGGCAGCTCCCAGCATGCGCGACCCTTCGCACGCCGAGAATCCGCGCTTCAACCAGGCGCTGGAGAAACTGCAGGTGCTGCAACAGCAGCGCGTGCAGGCCGGGCTCTGCCCGCTGTTCGCCAACGCGCAGGAGACCGAACGTGCTGCTGGCCAGCTGGCCTACGAGAGCAAGGTCGCCGGCATGCGCCAGATCGACCACGTGGTCGCGCGCCCGGATGGCAGCGGTCTGTTTGCCGTGCAGGGCAACGTCGGTGACCCGGCCGCGCAGCGCACCTTCGTCGACAGCCGACAGGCCGTGTCGCAGTCGGTCGAGGCCAGCACCCGCCAGACCGAGGAACTGGATATCCAGTTCAACCAGCGCGTGCAGGAACAGCAGCAGGAGCAGGTGAAGGGGCGCGCGCAGTAAGGTCGCCGCGTGGGTTCCCGGGGCCGGTCGTACGCCGGCTCCGGGGAGTACCCCGGGCCCCGCCGTCGCCGTTCAGCCCGGCGGTGTAAACTATTGATCTCACTGGCAATGCCAGTCTCCACGATCAACCGCCCGATGACGTCCGCCACCGCCCGTTACGCTGATTCCCTGCGCCTGTCCGTCGCCCCCATGATGGACTGGACCGATCGCCATTGCCGGGTGTTCCACCGCCTGCTGGCGCCGGGTGCGCGGCTGTACACCGAAATGGTGCACGCCAACGCGGTGATCCACGGTGATCGCCAGCGCCTGCTTGGTTTCGATGCCAGCGAACAACCGCTGGCGCTGCAGCTCGGTGGCAGCGATCCGGCCCTGTTGGCACAGGCCGCGCGCATCGCCGCCGAGTGGGGCTACGACGAGGTCAACCTCAACTGCGGCTGCCCGTCCGACCGCGTGCAGGCCGGCCGTTTCGGTGCCTGCCTGATGCGCGAGCCGGTGCTGGTGGCCGAGTGCGTATCGGCCATGGTCGAGGCGGTGGACATCCCGGTGACGGTGAAGTGCCGCCTGGGCGTGGACGAGGACGACAACTACGACGTATTCGCCAGCTTCGTCGACCGCCAGGTCGATGCCGGTGCCGCGATGGTGGTGGTGCACGCCCGCAATGCCTGGTTGAAGGGCCTGTCGCCGAAGGAGAACCGCGAGGTTCCGCCGCTGAAGTACGACTGGGCGTATCGCCTGAAGCAGGAGCGCCCGGCGCTGCCGGTGGTGCTCAATGGCGGCCTGGCCAGCATCGAGGCGGTGCAGGCGCAGGCCGCGCACGTCGATGGCGTGATGCTCGGCCGCGCGGCCTACCACGACCCCTACCTGCTGCATCAGCTGGAGGCCCTGCACACCGGCGCGCCGCTGCGACCGCGCGGCGAACTGCTGCGCGCCCTGCGTCCTTACATCGAAGCCCGCCTGGGCGAGGGCCTGGCCCTGAAGCACATCACCCGCCACATCCTTGGCCTGTTCCACGGCCAACCCGGTGGCCGCGCATTCCGCCAGGTACTGAGCGAGGGCGCACACCGCCCGGGCGCCGACTGGGCCCTGATCGAGCAGGCGCTGGAAGTGACCGATCGTGGCGCTGATCGCGCTGCAGCGTGACCGTCGTCACATTCCTGACTTGACAAGCGGAGCGGATTCGTTCCGAATGTTCACTTAGCTGAACGACACGACGGAGCATCCCGAAAAGTTCAGACCGGATTCACCGCCCGAAACCAAGAATTTGCAAAAGATTTGTAAAACGCCGGGTTCCATTCCGGTGCCCGGATTTACGACTTTTGAACGAATCGCCATGCTCGGCTAGGATCGCATCGATGTCTTCCGCTCCCTTCCACCGCTGTTTTGCCTTGGCCACCTGTGTGGTCCTGGCGGCTGCCCCGCTGTCTTCGGCGCTGGCGCAGGACCCGCAGCGGGAGCAGGGGCGCGCTGAAATGATGGAGCGCGGTGGCCGGGCGGCCAACAACGAGCGCTCGCTGTCCGATGCCGTGCGCCGCGTGCAGCGGACCACCGGCGGCCACATCCTGGGCGCCGAGCGGGTGCCGTTCGATGGTCGTGACATCAACCGGGTCAAATACATGGACGACCGCGGTCGGGTCCGCTACATGGACGACCCCGCCCCGGCACGTTCACAGCCGCGCACGCCGCGGTCGGATATGTCATCACTACGCGGCGATAACCCCTGAACAGGGATAGTTGTCGCTATCAACCCGTACCCACAGGCCTCCGGGCCGCACCCAGCACACTAGGGAGAGTTCATGCGTATCCTTCTGGTCGAAGACGAAGCCCCGCTGCGTGAGACCCTGGCAGCCCGGCTCAAGCGCGAAGGTTTTGCCGTCGATGCAGCGCAGGACGGCGAAGAAGGCCTGTACATGGGCCGCGAAGTACCGTTCGACGTCGGCATCATCGACCTTGGCCTGCCCAAGATGTCGGGCATGGAGCTGATCAAGGCCCTGCGCGACGAAGGCAAGAAGTTCCCGGTGCTGATCCTGACTGCGCGTTCGAGCTGGCAGGACAAGGTCGAGGGCCTGAAGCAGGGCGCCGACGATTACCTGGTCAAGCCGTTCCATGTGGAAGAGCTGCTGGCCCGCGTCAACGCGCTGCTGCGCCGCGCCGCAGGCTGGAGCAAGCCGACCCTGGAATGCGGTCCGGTTGCCCTGGATCTGGCAGCGCAGACCGTCAGCGTGGCCGGCAGCAATGTCGACCTCACCAGCTACGAGTACAAGGTGCTGGAGTACCTGATGATGCATGCCGGTGAACTGGTCTCCAAGGCCGACCTCACCGAGCATATCTACCAGCAGGACTTCGATCGTGACTCGAACGTGCTGGAAGTGTTCATTGGCCGCCTGCGCAAGAAGCTGGACCCGGATGGCGAACTGAAGCCGATCGAGACCGTGCGCGGTCGTGGTTACCGTTTCGCGATTCCACGCAACGAGGGCTGAGGCCTTCAGCAGGCGATAAACGATGTCCGGCCGTCTGTGGTTCTTCCGACGCTGGCGGCCGCGCTCTCTGCAGGCGCGCCAGATGTTCGCCGCGTCCGTGGGTCTGGTCGCGTTCCTGGCCCTGGCCGGTTACGCGCTCGATGCCGCCTTCGCCGACACGGCGAAG
>Ga0265296_1001494_pt1 | contig 26776 bp, 23 predicted proteins | sample MunlanPumphouse1_FD_189073 | JGI IMG/M metagenome (GOLD analysis project Ga0265296, IMG submission 189073) | Groundwater microbial communities from a municipal landfill in Southern Ontario, Canada - Pumphouse #1 | ecosystem: Environmental > Aquatic > Deep subsurface > Groundwater | place... | reverse complement strand
CCCTCTCCCTCAAAAACCTCAGGGTATCTTTAATGCCGGGGTCGTCGGTTAGCTGGATCAGATGCTCATAAGCGGTCCTGGCTTTTTGTTCGGCAGCCAGGTCCTCATGCAGGTCGGCGATGGGGTCGCCGGTAGCCTGGATGTAAGCGGCGGTCCAGGGCACTCCCGCGGCGTCAGCCGGGTAAACCGCATGGTCGTGCTCGGCGAAATAGGCTCCCAGGCCGGCTTCCCTTAGCTGCGGGGCAGGTACGCCTTTGACCAGCTTGTAGATCATGGTGGCGATGATTTCCCAGTGAGCGAGTTCCTCTGTTCCAATATCTGTGAGTAAGCCTTTAGCGCTGCTTACCAGTTGATATCATCCTTTGGGGATTAGCAGCGAGAATTTAACACTGGAGGAGGGTCCCAGGACGTAATCAATCGTCCCATGCAGCTTTTTGGCCAGCTGCTGGCAGATATATAAGCCGAGACCGCTGTGGTCCTCTCCCTTGGTGGTAAAGCCAGGCGTGAAGATGTTTTTTTGCGTCTCGTCGGATAGGTTGCCTGGGTTTTCTACAGAGAACGAAAGAAGCGGGCCTGTCTCCCCGATGGTCACCTTGATCCATTTTTCACCTGTTTTCTGCTGTTCCACTACCTCAATGGCATTGTCGATCAAATTCCCCAGAACACGGGTGATATCCAGGGCTTTGGTTGAAAGCGAAGAGAGACTGGTGTTTATGTCTATGTCAAATTTGATTCCCTTGGTGTCCGCCAGCAGCAGTTTTGCATTTAAAAGGGCGCTGATAAAAGGGTTGTCGACCTTTAGGACGTCATTTAGTTGCGATATCTCGCTGGAAAGCAGTGAAAGGTATTGATCCAGGTCCGAGTATTTCTTCATTTGGGTTAGGGATGTAATCACCTGGATGTGGTTGACAAAATCATGCCTCTGGCCCCGGATGGAATTAAGCAACGCTGTCAGGTTTTCTGATATGACATTCTGGGTTGCTGTAATTGTTGTTTTCTCGGTGAGGCTGACGCTAATGTTTAGTATGAAGACAGCCAGTATAATAAGAAGTGAAAAGGCAATTCTTATTAGAATCGTTTTAGGCCCGATAAAATTAACGTCTTCCTCAAATTGAATATACAAAACCACGATCAATCCAAACATCAAAACGGTAGAGATAAAAAAGGTCCGAAACTGTGGCAATTTTAGTTTTTCTTTTGCATTGGCGAAAAAAGAAAGGACTGGAGCTCTCAATTTGCCGGTGGCATATGCAAATGGTATGCCGGCAATGTAAAAAGGTATAAGTAATGCCATTAAGGCCGGGCTCACTATAACCTGCGACATTAAAATACCATATATTGCTAATATTTGTATAAATATCATTTCTGGAATTAATAAGAATAATATAAAAGATACAAAAAAATATTTTGTCGTTTGCAGCCAGCTGATACGAAGGGGGAATTTAAATATGACAAAAAAAGAAAGGATGTTAAGAGGGATCCTTATTATGTGCCAGGCAGGTGTCAACTCGTAGGTTAACCAGGTAACGACCCCGAAGATAAAGCTCAGGAAAAGAATTTTATTCCACAGCCTTTTGTCTTCCCCCAAGAAGATTACAGTTGAATACATGGGGATAACGCAGGCCGGGATGGAATTCACGAATAACCTGGCGATTTCCAGGGACATATTCATGTTGCATCACCTTACTTTCTGATCGTTATTAACGCGCTTTATATTTTCATCCCCTGCATATACTGCGCAATAGCATGGATGTCTATTTTACAATAAGGCTGTAAAGCTCCTCCAGTTTTGGCCTGCCCATGGTCACATGATTTTGATAATTAATAAAGGATACTTGATAGATCCGGTCGGCGATAGGAAAAATTTTCTCTATTTTTTTTATGTTAACGATAAAGCTTTTGTGGCACCGGAAAAAATTTCTGTCCAGCTTTTCCCCGATTGCATTGAGTGGTTCGGCGGTTGTGTATTTGCCATTTGTCGTGTGGACAATGGTTTTTTTGTTCTCTTTTTCAATGAAATAAATATCAGCAGGGTTAATAAAATAAGCTTCATGATTATTCTTTAAGACCAGGCAGTCCTTAACGGCTTGACTGTTTATGCTGTTTAGACCTAGAAACTTTTCTATTTTGCCCACAGCTTTTTCAATGCGCTCTTTGGTGAACGGTTTGATGAGGTAATCTACCGCCTCCAGTTGGAAAGCGTCTGCGGCATATTGGGGGTGGGCCGTAAGATAGATGATATATATGTACGGGTCCTTTTCTTTTAATATAGCGGCGGTTGACAGCCCATCCAATTCCGGCATTTCCACGTCAAGAAAAACGGCGGTCGGATTAATCTGATCTATTTCATCTACCAGCTCTTTCCCATTGTTATATGAGGCTACCACATCAATATGTGAAAACGATTCAAGGTATGACTGCAGCAACTGTCTGGTGGGCGCTTCATCCTCAGCTATGGCTATCCTGATTTTATCATTATGAATATCCATTTTTATGTGATTACCTCTAGATCTTTATGGTGTGGCAATATTTGTTTAGTATTATTCTACAAAAACTTATAAATAGCGAGGTTTTATATTTGAATTTGTGACGGGCTATTCGTGGAAATAGATATTAAAACCGGGCTATTAGTCCGGTCATACTTGTTTAAGGGGGCGCGCGTGGTATTCTTACTATAAATGAGAATAAATTCTCTATTGGCTTCAAATTACATTAACTCAACTTTCTCACATAGATCTTAGCCTTGAAGCCTTGATATAACTGGACTATTTCCAATAAATTTGGCAGAAAAACAACAAAAGACACCCTCGTCTTGGTAAAATAGAGTTGACGAAAAACCATTTCAACAAGACGAAAGGATGTCTTTATGAAATCTATTTTATCAGACCAATATACAGTTGAGACATGAGTTATGCAGTTCCTGGTAAACAACACCAATTCCACAACCATAAAAATGGATTATGAGGCTAAAATTTTTCGATGAACCTTGAAAACCGATCGCCAGTTATGTCAAAATAGACTTGGATTTGTTGCTTGTAACAGCAAATCCGATGACTGGCGTTGAATAAGTTTCTTACCATTTCGCAGTGGGAGAGGGCTTCTTCGGCGCCTTCTTTATTGCATTCCCATCTTGCGTAGCACAATAGGGTTTCTGCAGTAAAAAGCAGTTCAATGTGAGCAAAATGAGAAGCTTCCGACCGCGAATGGCAGTTTGTGAGCCCCAGTTCCTGTTTCACCGTGCGGTAAAACACTTCAATCCGCCAGCGTTTGACGTAAACCGCCGCAACTTCTTGTGGAGCGTCATATCGGTTGCTAATCAACAGATAGGCATCCCGGTAGGTGGCACTTTCATCTTCCTCTTGAAGAATACCATCCACAGTGACCGGCTCTTTCCGGTATGTAGATGCAACAGCTGCAATGGGGATATACCGCCATCGTTTCATGGGCTTGCCTTTGTGGTTTGTGGTGTCATAAGAAAGTTTGATGTAGACATCGGGAATGCTGATGACACCGCCTTTACCGAGGGTAGAGAGTTTTGTATAAACAGTACGGAGCAGTTCCTTCGGGTTGACTTTCTTGTATTGCTCTTTCCGGGATGCCGGTTCAAAATATTTGCAATACAAAACAGTGTTTTTCTTGGCCTTGGTCACCCAGTCGAAGTTATGTTCGGCCAGCCAATTGAAGAAACTCTTGCACAGGAACCAGCGGTCCATAGCTACCCATAGCCGTTCATGACAGGTACTGCGGAGATCCAGGAGCATTTTCCGTGCCAAATCCAGCTTGGTTTGCTTGTAATCCTGGCTTTCGGTTTTACGCCAGAATCGCCAGAAGAGGGGGTATTCCAGGCCGTTCTTCAAAACGGCATAAGTGGATATGAGGTTCATACACCAGACATGGTTCCGGGTAGAACTATCATACAGCCAGCATAAGAAGGGAAGTATTTTCCCAAACGGGTGGGCTACTTTGGTGTCATCCAAAGCAATCACATCCCCTTCAGATAGCCGGGATTCCGGGTGTTCCTGAAGCCTTTGGATACGACCAACTGCAAACTGGAGCCACTCAAAGGGTTTCGAGAAAAACCGGCTGAAAGCGGACTGGCTGATGGATTCACCTTTCAGCAAAACCTTCAGAATGGGGGAATCAGAGGTGAAATCTGCATTCTGGTTTACCGAGGGCTTTTGAGCAATCAAGCCACAGATATAGGCAAAAGCCAAGAGCCAGCCGGATACACCGGAATGTTTGACAATCCCCATTTGCAAAAAGAGCAGTGAGAGGTCAAATCTCTCCCAAAGACTCTTCAAAAGTGGGATACCGCCACCGGGACCATGTTGTTTGTTTTCAAAGATCGGTTTTTGCAAGTTCATCTTTGTATCACCCATATCGACAATGTAATGGTAATTAATACCATCCACTTCGATTATTGGGCAACTTTGGAAATGTCAAGGGTTTTGGGCATTTTCTGAATATTTTTTTGGTACTAATTTACTGCAAGTGCATAACCACTGTTGTTTAATATTACATGATATAATTTCACGATATAATTAATTATATTACTATTATGATAATAGACATATCGACAAAATTCGACAATTATTGCGGAATAGTTAATAAACACAGTATTAGTTGAGGTGAAATTAATTGGCTCTTCGCTAGATTGAGTGGGTGACACTGACAAAAATAACCATCAAGAGCATGCCCTTGGCAAATCAAACTTAAGTTGGCTGGAAATCATGTAAGATATTGTTATTAGTGTTTTGCTATTACGATATCCCCTCGCCCTGGCTTTAGCAGCCTGAATTAGGCTATTGATTCCTTCTAAGATACCGTTGGAGATATTGGAACTAAACCAATTCAGAATACCATTCCAGTGGTCTTTAATGGTATGAGCTGCGTTGACCATCGGCACTAACTTGGAGTGAGTAGCCCAGTAATACCAGCGCTTGAGAAACTCCTCACCGTCTAACCGATTTGGCTGCTCAAAAAGACTCTGGAAAGAAAGTTTAAGGTTATACGCACGTACAGTAGCCAGATGTTCATATTTTAAGCTGTTAAGTTTATTGCACTGTTTGGTGGTTAGGTTTTGCGGGTTTTTAAGCCATATGTAACGGGTCTTTTTTAGTGCTTCATTTTCACGGCTTTCATACCTGCGAACTTCATCCACCGCCGCATTAATAATTTTCATGATATGAAAGCGGTCAAAAACCATTTGAGCCTGTGGCAAAAATGACTTAACTCCGGCAATAAAGGCGGGAGAAAGATCGCTGCATGCGTTCTTGATGTTGTTAGGATCACCTTGGTGTTCACGCAAATCTTTTACAAATGTATCGATGGTTTCTTTGCCTTTGCCTGGAGTAGCAAAGAGCAACCGGGACTTATCCAAGTCTACAAAAAGAGTGATGTAATCATGGCCCCTTTTAGCAGCGGTTTCATCTACGCCTACTTGCTTAACTTCCGAGAAGTCCAGCTTGGCACGGGCTTCTTCAACGTAATGGTATAGTATTCGCCATAACCTGGTATCATGTTCACCGGTTAACTCAGCGATGGCCTTAACCGGCATATCCTGGGCCAGTAGCATAATCAATGATTCAAAGAGCAGGGTGAATTCGCTACCCGGCCTGGCCCAAGGTGGCTTGACCTGCTTTACTTTGCATCCCGTTGAGCATTTTATGCGGGGAATGCGGGCATGCAGGTAAGTGCGGTACTGGAAGAAATTCAGGTGTCGCCAGGTCTTTTCCTTGGTATCGTATATCGGCATATCAGACTGGCCACAGCTGGGGCAGGTAAAAGTATTTTTTTCAGGGAAACCGACCCATATATCAAGCCGATTTTCGGGTTCGGAAAACTTTATGTCCAGTACCTGCCACGGTGGTGTTAATCCTAAAGCAGCAGCAAATAGGGTTTGGTGATCCATCATATTAGAAAGGCCTCCTGTTTCAGGAATTAAACTAAATTAATTAAAAATTTGAATATATCACAATCATTATCAGAAGGCATTGATCGTGTTGCATTTTCTCCAGATGGAAAAATACTAGCGGGAGTGAATGATAAATACAAAGTAGGGATTTGGTCATTTCCAGAAGGGGAATTAAAGACAGTTTTAGATGGTAATATAAATCAATTACCTAAAAAAAGCTTTTTTAAAAAAATGACTGGATTATTAAGTAGATATGAGTCCGAGACTTGGCATTTTCACCGGACGGGAAATATATAGCAACTCAAGATAATTTGAAAAATCTTATTATCTGGGATATAATCAATTTCACCTTATAAACTATTCTGACGGGTGTAGCCGGGATATAACAGCGGAAGCAAGTTATAGAACATCAAATAGGAGAGTGGCAACAGCAGATACATCTGGTACGGTCACAGGAGTTCGTCCTGGTAGCGCTGTGATAACGGTGAGGTATAATAATAATGTAACAGCACAAGCTACCGTTAATGTTACCCCCTAATTGAAGGTCTTAATACAAGTGGTAAATACCTATAGATTTAGTAACTACTCAAAAACAGGAGTTGGATGAGGGTTATCAAGGCCAGCACACCCATTGAGAAGTTAGGTAAAGGTTTACATAAATGGGTAAGAATAAATATACCAGGGTCAGCAACATATTGGCAAACCCCGGTAATTTGTTATAGGCATTTCATGCATTATCTTAATAAAGCGTCTTTGATGTCATCAGTGCCTGGATGTCGTTGAGGGCCTCCCCGAAGCGCTGGAAGTGGACCACTTCCCTCTCCCTCAAAAACCTCAGGGTATCTTTAATGCCGGGGTCGTCGGTTAGCTGGATCAGATGCTCATAAGCGGTCCTGGCTTTTTGTTCGGCGGCGAGATCCTCATGCAGGTCCGCGATGGGATCTCCGGTGGCCTGGATGTAAGCCGCAGTCCAGGGTACCCCGGCGGCATCGGCCGGGTAAACCGCCCGGTCATGCTGGGCGAAGTGCGCTCCCAGACCGGCTTCCCTTAGCTGCTGGGCTGGTACACCTTTGACCAGCTTGTAGATCATAGTGGCTATGATTTCCCAGTGGGCCAGTTCCTCAGTGCCGATATCCGTAAGCAGCCCTTTAGCTTTATCGGTGGGCATGGTGTAACGCTGGGTCAGATACCTGACCCCTGCCGAAAGCTCACTGTCAGGGCCTCCGTACTGGGCCATCAGAAATTTTGCCATGCCTATGTCATTTCTAGACACCCGCACCGGGTATTCCAGTTTTTTTTCATACATCCACATCGTCCATAGTCCTTTCCTATTCGTATTCGATTTCCCAGGGCCAGGGACCCTGGATCCAGAGCCACTGATGGTGCGGCGGGGTGCAGCCGGTAACTGTCAAAGGCCCGTAAATTTCCTCATAACGACTTATCGCTTCCAGCAGTTGGTTCCTGACTGCGTGGAAATCCCTGTGCGCCGCCTGATCCTGGGGGTGTGTGTCCAGGAACAGATTCAAATCAATCGCCACGAATTCGAGTTCCTGGATTCCTTTTAGCATTGCCAGTCTTTCATCCATTCCAATTATCCACCTCCGTTAATATAATTGGGGACATTCCTTCGCATGTATTAACTGCAAATAAAATAGTGAATAAAAATTAAACGGATACATAAAAAAGTAACAAGTTCAAACTATTCAAGAAGGTGTGTCCCCTTTCCCTAATAGAGATAAGGGCTGTATAGATCCGGGAAAATAGTGCCCTTTTCCAGCGCTTCGGCCGGACTGAAGATCGGGCCGTACCTTTGCCAGATGACATAAGCCTGGGCGAGTCGGGCCTGCGGAAAAATTCCCTCTGCCTGGATCTCCGGCGCGGCGGCCTCGGCTTTAATCTCACCTGACGGTTGTTTCTCTTTATTTTCTTTCTTGTACGTTTTCACAAGCTGCCTGTTAAAAAACGGGTGGGGTGCTCTTCTAAACATGTAACACCATCCTCTTCTGCCAGTATTTCTCATGATTTAGATTATGTTTTTTTGCCGGGAGTGTTACTGTCTGGCTATATATGGATAATAAAAAAATAAACCGGAAGTTTACACTTCCGGCCAGGTTGTAGATAAAGTCGTCCATGGTGTTGAAACCGCTTGGCTCCTCTACTTCGCGTCTAGTAAACGGTTAAGGAACGGGGACACACCCGAAACCAGGGAATGTCCCCGATTGGAGGTGCGACTTCGTCGCACAAAAAACTGGCTCGCTTCGGGCGAAATTGGACCGCCTTCAACTCGCCGTCCTGGCTCGATGAAGGCTAATATCTAGGCAAAAAAACTTCGAACGATATCAATTATTTTAAAGCGAAATTCCACTGTTGCCACTTCTTCTTCAACCTGGCCCGAACCTGTTGCCACGGCAGAAGCGGCGGTTATTTCGGGAACTTCCAGGTCCGGCGCCTTGCTGTCGCTTTCTTTAGCGCCTGGCAGCGGAAGATTGTCGCCGGCGGTGCTGTACTCCGTGCGTGAGCTTTCAGCTGCTTTTGACATGTCCACAAAACAAAGGGGCGGAAAGAGGACGCACCACCAGTTTGCCCCGCCTCCTGCGCCGATGGTCACTTTTACCGCTTCATAATCACCGGCGGGAAGTATGAAAGGGCCATAATGCTTGGTGGGGAAAGGAAAGCTGTCCAGTTCCACCCGAACTGGATATGCTTTTCCCTGGGCCTTTATCTCCCGGGCGGCAACATCCTTGATGCCTTCCAGGTTAGCCCTGGCGATCGACCTGGCGGAATCCAGGTTCTCCGCTTTGATAAATTCTGGTTCCGTATAACTTATTATCTCATCCCTGACTCTTCTTTTCAGGTCCTGGTCGGCGGTGCTGTCACTGTTGGCCACCACGTGCAGCCTGATTAAATTATCGGAAGCATATACCGTTTCCGGTGATTTATGTTGGATGCTGAAAATAAGTGTCACTACCGTCAGTATTGAAAAAACACTTAGAATAATGATCAATCTTCTTTGCAATGATGGCACCTCAATTCCTAATTTAATAACTGGTTATAGTATCACCACCGGGACGGCATTATTAACATCTTTATAAAAAATAGTTTTATTTCCCAGGGGGCTTAGCACCCCCCATATTTTTTTAATTAAGCGTATTAACTAAATAGGAGCAAAGTCAAGAAAGGAGGGATCTGGATAAACCAATAATAAGGCCAGGTTGTGACCAGAGAATTTTAATCGGGGGTGTACGGGTTGTTGAGAAAGAGTAGTATTACCTTGGTTTTAGCCGCGATTCTGGTACTGGTGATGGCGAGCGCGTCATTTGCCAGTCCCGGCAATGGAAAAGGAAAATGGAAAATAAAAGTTCAGGCAAATTGGAAAGCGACTCAGTTAACTGATGTGGGTTCACACTGGGCTAAGCAGCCGGTCCGTTTCATGTTGACGCAGGGAATAGTTGCCGGTTATCCCGATTTTACGTTCAGGCCGAACAATCCGGTAACTAAATATGAAGCGATCATGATGATCGCCAGGGCATCAGGTTTTGACGGTACAGCTGATCAGGATCTGGAACTGGACGAAAGTGTGCCGGACTGGATGCGGGAATGTATGGATTATGCTGTCGAAGAGGGGATCCTGACGGAAGCGGAAGCGGATAATTTTAAAGGATGGGAGCCGGCCAAAAGGTACCAGGTGGCGGTCTGGGCAGCCAGGACCATAGGTTTGGAAGAGGATGATCAGACTTCCTTCCTGGATGATGATGAGATACCGTATTTCGCCAGGTCTTACATAGGCGGGATGTGCAAACATCGTTTTATGGTCGGGTATCCCGACAAAAAGTTTCAGCCCAACAAACCGGTAACCAGGGCAGAGATGGCAGCCATAATCTACCGGATCATGTTATCAGAAATAGAAGGTGACGGAAATGACGACAGCGATACCAGTGATGACCTTGAAATTGACACACTGACTCCCGCTGACGGAAGTGATGATGTTGATCCGGCCACCGATCAGCTGACTGCCAAATTTAGCGTGGCAATTGAAGCGTCAGAAGACCTGGCAAGCGTCAGGGAAGGTATCACTGTGAAAAATGTTACCGACGATGATTACATTGACATAGATCAGGTATCAATTAGTGGCAGGTACCTGTATATTGAACTGGAAGATGAACTCGAAGACGACAAGACTTACCGGGTGACCATTGATGAGGACATAATTGAGGCCGAAGAGTCCGGGGAAAGCTTTGACGGGCTGAGCGGAAGTCAGTGGGAATTCAGTACAGGCGATGCCGAAGAAGATGATTTTGATATTGTAAGCTTAAGCCCCGCCGATGGGGATGACGATGTGGACGGGGCGAACACCGAAGTTCTCAGAGCTGAATTCAGCGATGATATTCAGGTGATATCCGGCAAGGATTTGGATAACGCTGCCAAAGTCTACAACAAAAGCGAAGATGAGTATGTGGATATAGATAGTATTGAAATTGATGGTGACACGCTGATTATCACTCTGGAAGAGCCGCTTGCTGAAGGAGATACTTTTGAAGTGACAATCAAGGCCGACTATCTTGAAGAAGTGGACAGTGGCGATAACTTTGAGGGTATAACCGGGTCAGACTGGAGATTTGAAACAAATTGAAAACAAGCTGGTTTTATAGATTTTAAAGAGCGCGGCCAGGGGATGTCCCGGCCGCGTTTTTTTAGTTCAGATAAATAAAAATATTTTTTACTCAAAAGAAGGAATAATCTTTCTTTTGTAGAAAACTTGTACTTACTTTGTACATAGTTTGTGGACAATACCTGTTTAATGCTAGGAGCAGTTTTTTATGAAGATTGAAATAAGGGGCGCTGAAAGACTCAGTTTCAGGGAACGGCAGGTTGTGACTTTAAAAGAGATGGGCTATTCCACGGACAGGATAGCCAAACAGCTTAATTTAAGCCCCAGCACTGTCTCAACATTATACAGCCGGGCCAGGACCAAAGGCTACGAAGTGGTGATCATCATACCCGGTCAAAACCTGGCCATCTTTGGAATTGATGAGGAAGAGGAGGTTAAGCAGTGAACCAGCCTTTAAGAAAGGAATGGGAAGCATTTTACCCCCTGGAGGAAAAGGCTGCGCCAGGCAAGCGGTCCCGGCCTAAAAAATCCTTCAATCTATCCAGAAGCAGGATTCCTGTATTAATAGGTGTGTTCCTCCTGGCATATATGGCTTTTTCTTTCTACAGCCAGTTCAACAAGCTTGCTAACATGCACAACGACGTCAGCAGTATTCAGCAACAGATGAAGGATTTGCAGCAAAAAAACGCCTCCCTTCGTGAAGAACTGCGCATGGTGCAAAGCGACGCCTATATTGAAAAGACCGCCCGTGAGAAGATAGGCCTGATCAAGCCGGGCGAAACAAGGGTGATCCCGGTGGAGCCGGGAACTCAGTTAAAGGGGATTCAGAGCCCTGTGCAAGAGAATGCTGTAGCTGACTAAAGTTATATAGAAAACCCAGATGTTTCTTGACACTCTCCGTTTGGTTCGCATATAATTACACTAGGTTTTTGGAGTTTTAAGGAGGAATTTTGTCAGTTATGCCGATTGAACTGGGGAGCGTCTTGGAGGGCGTTGTCACCGGAATTACGAATTTCGGTGCTTTTATTGAGCTGCCCGGTGGGGAAACTGGTTTAGTGCACATTTCGGAAATTGCAGAGGTTTACGTAAAGGACGTTAACGATTTCCTGAAAGCCAGTGACAAGGTTACCGTGAAAGTAATTTCAGTAGACCCGAAGGGTAAAATAGGCCTTTCCATTAAACAGGCTAACCCTTCAGTCCGCCCCGCCAAGAAAAAATTTCAGCCTTCCTTTGAAGATAGGCTGGCCAAGTTCCTCAAAGAGAGTGAAGAGCGCCAACAGGTTTTAAAGCGGAATACCGAATCAAAAAGGGGAGGGCGCGGTTCGGGCAGGAAAGCGGAATAAGAGACAGGCAATTCTCATGGCGAGAATTGCTTTTGTTGTTTTATGGGTCGTTCGCTAAGGATAACACCGTGCCTTTAATTTAATAGTTGGAAGTGATAAGTGATGAGGCGTGTCGCCGCTATTGATATCGGGACAAATTCCACCAGGCTGCTGGTTGTCGAGGGGGCTGGCGGGGTTATCAAAAGGATAGAAACCGGGCTGACCACCACCCGCCTGGGGGAAGGGATTGCCGGGGGCTTATTGCTTCCGGGTGCCATGGAGAGAACGGTGCAGGCCGTCAGAGTGTTTAAGCAAACGGCGCTGAACCTGGGAGCTGAAAAAATTGTGGCCGCGGCCACCAGCGCTGTACGGGACGCATCCAATCAAAGTGAGTTTTTGAAATTGGTAAAAAAAGGAACAGGATTGCATCTGCGGGTGCTGAGCGGTGAGGAAGAGGCGGCTTTGAGTTACAGGGGAGTGCTGGCAGGACTGGTGGCCCTGCCCCACTCTACTGTAGTCTTGGATATAGGCGGCGGCAGCACGGAGCTTACCTGGCAGCAATCGGGCAGGTTGCGCCTGGTTAGTGTAAATGCCGGGGCTGTGCGGATGACCGAAACCGGCGAGGGGGAAGCGGAGATATCAGCTCTTCTAAGACCGGCCCTGGAGGAAATAAAGAGCCTGCCATTTAAAAATCTGGTGGGAGTGGGTGGAACGGTAACCACCCTGGCTGCCATTGACCAGCGGCTTGCAGTTTATGACCCCGAGCGGGTGCACGGCTATTGCTTAAGCGCCGGCAGTGTAGACAGGATCTTAAATATGTTGAAAGACATGGACATAAAGGAACGAAGGAAGGTGCCGGGCCTGCAGCCGGAGAGAGCCGATATTATCGTTGCGGGAGTGGTTATCCTTAAAACGGTTTTAAGTGGGCTGGGCCTCAGCTGGATGTATGTCAGCGAATGCGACATGCTTTACGGACTTTTGCTGGAAGAAGTCGAAATAAAGTGATGTTATAGCTACCAAAGATGACAATATATTCCACGTACTTATACTATAATAATACTATTGGTAGAAAAAGTATAAGGGGTGGATCTATTGTTTGAAAATCCCGAGATCTATCCGTATCATCGGTCCGGGAGTGAAAAAAAGAAGCACCGGTCCGGCGTCAGTACAAAGAACGGCAAAAAACAAATTCCTTTTTTCCGGGCCAAAGTTGGACAGGCCTTGAATTTCGAGTCCCTGGTACTGGCCTGTGCCGGCTTCTTTCTGGGGCGGGCGGTTTTGCTGGGCGAGCTGTCGCCTTTCGGGGCTTCTTTTGTGGCTGCCGCCATCAGGGTCTGTGGCCGTTCCGGTATTCTGGCGGTCCTTTCAGTTATCCTCGGCCTGGCCACGGTCAGCAGGGGGATACCCCTTACCAGCTCGATTCTTACCATGCTTTGCACCTGGCTTTTAATCAGATCGGCGCCGGCCGAAATGAAAAGGCCGTGGCTGGTACTGCCGGCTCTGGTTCTGGCTGCGACCGTGGCGGTTAAAGTCTCCTTTATAGCTTACAATTCCCCTTCTTCCTACGGCTACTTCAGCGTTTTGTTTGAAGCTGTATTTGCCGCCCTGCTCACTCCAGTCATGCTATACGGCATTGAGGCGCTTAAAAAAAAGGCTGACGGTGTTTACCCTTTTTCCGGAGAAGAAATATTTTGTTTACTGCTTATCCTGGGGGGGCTTATCGCCGGAACCGGTGATCTCAAGTATGAAATGATAAGCGTAAAGGGCGTCTTGAGCAAGCTTGTTATTCTGCTGGCGGCGTTTGTTGGCGGCGCCGGCGCCGGCGCCGGCGCCGGCGCGGTGGTGGGGACCATACCCGGTCTGGCTTATGTCACGGCTCCAGTCATGGTGGGGGCATACTCATTCGCCGGTTTGCTGGCGGGTATTTGCAAGAATTTTAGTAAAACCGGTGTAGCCACCGGATTCCTCCTGGGTAATATTATTTTATCCGTTTATATTAACGATTATGGGAATATGGTTGCCATTATCGCGGAAACAGGGATTGCCACACTGCTTTTTCTGCTGGTCCCGGTGGTTTTTTTAGAGGATTTGAAAGTGGCCCTGGGCCTGGAGTCCCCTAAAACAAAGGAAACCTCCGAAGATGGATTTTTTTACAAGGAAATATTCGAAGACCGGATTAAAAACTGGGCCAGGGTGCTCAGGGAATTGTCGCGGACCTTTGAACAGGTATCTTCCACCACCGGCAAGGACTGGGAAGAGCAAGGGCTGCAAAGGCTCTTAAACCAGGTGGGTGAAAAGATATGCAGTGACTGTACCTTTTACAGGACCTGTTGGGAAAGAGAGTTTTACAAGACCTACCAGGGGCTGATCGATCTCCTCGCCCTGGTTGAATTATATGGGAAAGTCTCGCCGGACAGCCTGCCCGATGAGATCAAAAGGCGCTGCTCGCGGACCAAAGAGCTTGCCATTACCATCAGCTGCCTTTACGAAACATATAGCTTGAACCGCTACTGGTCCCACAGGCTGTTGGAGAGCAGGGAAATCGTCGCGGAGCAGCTGAGGGGCATTTCCGAGGTAATGGCCAGCCTGCCGGGCGAACTGGAATACGAAGTGGAAGCAGGGGAAGTGGGGCCCGCCCTGCGCAGAAAGTTAAAAGAGGCGGGCGTCCAGGTGGACAGCCTGTCAGTATACCGCAGGGAAGACGGGGCGATTGAAGTTTCTCTGGCACATCTTCCCTGCAGCGTGACGATGGAATGCAGGGATTTAATCATGCCTATACTGTCAAAACTGCTTGAACAGCCTTTTTACATGTCGACACCGGCATGCACCGTCAGGGAAGGGGATCCCGCCTGTCACCTGAGATTTTACCCGGATCAGAATTATCGCCTGATACTGGGAGCGGCGGGCATAGGTAAAAACGGGAGCATCGTTTCCGGTGACAGCTACGCTTTTTTGCATCTTAAAGGAGGAAGGTTGGCCCTGATCCTGAGCGACGGCATGGGGACAGGCCCGCGTGCCGCCCTGGAAAGCGGAACAACTATTTCTCTGCTGCGTCATCTCCTGGAATCTGGTTTCGGGCAGGATCTGGCCATAAAAACAGTTAATTCAATCCTGGTCCTGCGCTCGCCGGGCGAAACTTTCGCCACGGTTGACCTGTCAGTTGTAAACCTCAACTCGGGGCAGGCTGATTTTGTAAAAATAGGGGCGGTGCCCACATTCATGATCCGGGGCGGTCAGGTGGATCAGATTAAATCCAGTTCCCTGCCGGTGGGAATTATTGAAGATATCGAAGTGTCTACCCTGACCAGAACCTGTGAGGCCGGGGACCTGCTGGTTATGGTCACCGATGGTATCCTTGACGCTTACAGGGGCAGCGGCAGCCGGGAAGAATGGCTGGCCGGGGTTTTATTGGACGTGATGGACATGCCTCCCCAGGAAATGGCTGAACTCATTTTGAAGCTGGCCCAGGCCGGAGCGGGCGGCGTGGCCAGAGCGCCCGACGACATGACCGTGCTGGTGGCCAGGATGGAAAAACAAATACATGTGAAAAACTAACTGCCCCCGGGGGATAATCGTTTTGCAAAACACGGTTATCCCTCATTTCATTATCCGTGAAAAAATTTTGGCGCCGGGTTGATCATGCTTTCCCTGTCCCGTGTTTTTTTGCTGTCCCTGCCGTTAATGATCTTAACAGGCTTCGGCGCGATGATCCAGATGGTATCAAACAATACTATTTTACAAACCATAGTTGATGATGATAAGCGGGGAAGGGTGATGAGCCTTTTTACTGTGTATAATCGCCTCACTGCTTTTTTTAAGCAGGGTACCAATGCTTCAGGGTGAGATTGACCGTCATATCAGTGGACAGGTGAATTAATGAGCAAATGCTCTTTTTTACCATCACTGTGCCGGACGGCGGCAGGAAAAGCTTTGAGCGGTGTTGAATAACGAGATGTCTAAAATTTGTCCCAATTGTACAGGTGAAAGTTAATGGACATGCTCCCAAAGGTCAGCGCTTACATGAACCGCCACCACATGGTTGAGCGTGGCTGCCGGGTGGTCGTGGCTGTGTCAGGCGGCCCGGACTCAATGGCGCTTCTGCATATTCTGTATTTATTAAAAGATGATCTTGAAATATCGCTGCACGTGGCCCATTTAAATCACATGTTCCGGGGCGAAGAGTCGGCTAACGACGCTTTATTTGTGGCTGAAATGGCTGAGCGTTATAATCTGCCCGCTACTGTAAAATCCATTGATGTCCCGGCATACAGGCTGCAAAGCAGTCTCTCCAAACAGGTGGCCGCCCGGGAAGTGCGTTATGATTTTTTTCTTGAGACAGCCGGGCGGGTGGGCGCGACAAAAATTGCCCTGGCGCACCAGGCGGATGATCAGGCCGAGACCATCCTGATTAATTTTTTAAGAGGTACGGGCACCACAGGTCTCAAAGGCATTCTTCCCGTAAGGGACAATCTATATATCAGGCCCCTGCTGACCATCAGGCGCTTTGAAATTGAGCGCTTTTGCCGTGAGCAGAACCTGCCTTTTCGCCAGGATTCTTCCAATCTGAAGCCCGTATACACCAGGAACCGGGTCAGGCTGAACCTGATCCCGCTGCTGGCCAGGGACTACAACCCGGGCCTGGTTACGGCATTGCTCAGGTTGGGTGAAATCAGCCGGGAAGAGGACAACTGCCTGGAGGAACAGGCGGAAAAAGCGTTCCAGGATGCGCTTTATACTCCAGCAGGAGACAGTTTATTGCTAAGCCTGGATGAACTAAAGGGCATGCCTGTGGCCATCCGGCGCAGGGTCCTGCGCAAGGCCTGGCAGTATTTAACCGGAGGACAGAGAGTGCTGGACTTTCAGCATGCCCAGGCGGCGCTGGATTTGATTAACAACGGCAATACCGGCTCGCAGGCTGTTATGCCCTGGAATACCGTTGCAGTGCGGCGCTATTCCTCCCTTGAACTGAAAAGGGTGCAAGAAAATTCAGAGGCGCCTTATTACCTTTATCCATTAATGGTGCCTGGCGCTACTTATCTGCCCGAGTTAAACCAAACAATTTACGCTGAAGAAATACCTTATGCCAGTGCTCCAAACCCTGCCAGCATCCCCCCGTCCGAGGCTTTGCTGGACTTTGGCAAACTGCCGGACTCGCTATTTGTGCGCCGCCGTCAAAATGGAGATGTTTTTTCCCCTTACGGTAGCCTTGCGGAAACCAAGCTAAAGGATTTTTTTATAAAACAAAAGGTGGCACAAGAGGAAAGGGACCGGATACCACTTGTCAGCACACCCGGTGAGATCGTCTGGGTAGGCGGCATGCGGACCGGGGAGAAGTGGAAAATAGGTGACCACACTACGCGGGTGCTTCATTTAAAACTGGTCCCCGGTATTGCTTTTGATTGAAACGACTGCTGAAATATGTTAAAATACTCATTATGGGTAAGTGCGTTTTATGGAAGGAGTGTCATTGTGAACAAGGTTGTAAAAAACCTTAGCATATATTTGCTGATTGTTCTGGTTATTATCGCCTTGCTTAAATATACAACACCTACCAGAATTGTCCCCACACCGCTCAAGTACAGTGAATTTTACGAGCTTATTAATCAGGGGCAGGTAAAGTCGGTAATAATTCAGGCGGAGAACCTTACCAATATCATAACAGGTGAAAAGTCTGACGGGTCGAAGTTTGAAACCAAAGGTCCGGCAACCGATGAAGACTTATATAAAGTCTTGAAAGAAAAGAAGGTTGTATGGACGAGCGAACCGCCTCCACAGCCTGGATGGTGGGCCGGGCTCCTTACAACCCTGTTGCCTATACTTTTGTTTGTGATCCTGTTCTTCTTCCTGATGCAGCAGACCCAGGGCGGCGGCAACCGGGTGATGTCTTTCGGCAAAAGCCGGGCCAGGCTGCACACCGACGATAAAAAGAAGATAACTTTCGCTGATGTGGCAGGGGCGGACGAGGTAAAAGAAGAGCTTGAAGAGATCGTGGAGTTCCTGAAGAATCCTAAAAAGTTTCAGGAACTGGGCGCCAAGATTCCCAGAGGGGTGCTGTTGTTTGGTGCGCCCGGGACCGGTAAGACCCTTTTGGCCAGAGCAGTGGCCGGCGAGGCGGGGGTACCGTTTTTCAGCATCAGCGGCTCTGATTTTGTTGAAATGTTCGTTGGTGTGGGAGCTTCCAGGGTGCGCGATCTGTTTGAACAGGCTAAAAAGAACGCACCATGTATTGTTTTTGTAGACGAGATCGACGCTGTGGGGCGGCAGCGGGGCGCCGGACTGGGCGGTGGCCACGATGAGCGCGAGCAGACACTAAACCAACTACTGGTCGAGATGGATGGTTTCGCGCCAAATGAGGGGATCATTATTTTGGCGGCCACCAACCGGCCTGATATATTAGACCCGGCTCTCCTGAGGCCGGGGCGTTTTGACCGCCAGGTTGCGGTTGATGCGCCGGATGTAAACGGGCGCAAAGAAATCCTTAAAGTCCATATGCGCGGCAAGCCGGTGGAAGAGGCTGTCAGCCTTGAAGTGCTGGCCCGCCGGACGCCGGGCTTTACCGGGGCTGACCTGGCCAACCTCACCAATGAGGCGGCGCTGCTGGCGGCCAGGCAAAACCGGAAAAAGATTACTATGGCGGATCTGGAAAGCTCCATTGAGCGGGTAATAGCAGGTCCCGAGAAAAAATCCAAGGTTATCAGCGAAAAAGAGAAATGGCTGGTCAGCTACCACGAAGGTGGGCACGCCGTGGTGGGCTTTTTGCTCCCGAATACCGACCCCGTGCATAAGGTTTCGATCATACCCAGAGGCAGGGCCGGCGGGTATACGCTGCTCTTGCCCAAAGAAGACCGCTACTATGCCACCAAGTCCCAGTTGCTAGATCAGGTGACCATGCTTTTAGCCGGTCGCGTCTCCGAGGACCTGGTATTAAAGGAAATTAGCACCGGGGCGCAAAACGACCTGGAGCGGTCAACCGATCTGGTGAGGAAAATGGTCATGGAATTCGGTATGAGCGACCTCGGACCGATGACTTACGGCCGCAAGACCGATGCACCTTTCCTCGGCAGGGATCTGTCCAGGGACCGCAATTACAGTGAAGAGGTGGCCAACGCCATCGACATCCAGGTGCGGCAGACCATCGACCAGTCCTATAATAAGGCCAAGGAACTTTTGGATAAGCATATTGAAACACTGCACCTGGTAGCCAAGACTCTTTTCCAAAAGGAAACAATTGATGCCAATGAATTTGCGGAACTGATGAAACAGTCCGGTGAGGGTGAGCGTACGAACGGCACAAACGGATAAAGTAAAAAAAGTGCGCCCGCGGCTAAGCTGCGGGTGTTTCTGTAAAAAGCGGGTTTTAGATTTGTTAGGCCAGTCAAAATTTAAGTAATGCTATTAAAACCTTGGGAGGTATTTATGGAACGTACATATCTTATGGTAAAGCCTGATGGCGTGCAGCGAAACCTGGCCTGGGAAATCATCGCCAGGTTTGAAAAAAGAGGATTTAAGATTATCGGGCTCAAAATGCTCCGGATCAGCAGGGAACTGGCTGAGAAACACTACGGCGAGCATGTGGGCAAACCATTTTTTGAGCCATTGGTCGGGTTCATCACCAGCGGTCCGGTGGTAGCCTTTGTGATAGAAGGCAAAGACGCCGTCAGCGCGGCACGGGAAATGATGGGTGCGACCAACCCGTTAAAAGCGGCGCCCGGAACGATTAGGGGCAGTTATGGCCTGGACATCGGCCGTAATGTCATCCACGGTTCCGATTCCAGGGAAAGCGCGGCAAGAGAAATCAGCCTGTTCTTTAAAGAAGAAGAGCTTGTGGAATACAGCCGGGAAGTTGACCGGTGGATTTACGAATAAAATATATTTCTTTTTGTTTATGAGGGGGAGCAGCGTTTTATGGCCTATGACCCTACCAGGATGAAAGATTTTGAAATTGCCGAGGCTGCTGAAGTTAACATGCCGACTTCGAGTCACTGGCAGGAAAGGCTTGGCTTGGAAAAAGATGAAGTTATTGCTTACGGCAAGGTCTGCAAGCTTGACTTCCTTAAAATCAATAACCGCCTGCAGGGCAGGCCGGACGGCAAGTACATTAATGTTACCGCCGTAACACCCACACCGCTGGGAGAGGGGAAAACCACCACAACCATCGGACTGGTGGAGGGATTAAGCAAGAGGGGTATGAATGCCGGCGCCGCGGTCCGCCAGCCTTCGGGAGGCCCCACCATGAATATCAAGGGTTCAGCCGCCGGCGGCGGCAATGCGCTGGTCATCCCCATGACTGAAATCTCCCTGGGGCTGACAGGCGATATCAATGACATTATGAACGCCCACAACCTGGCCATGGTGGCTCTCAACGCCAGGATGCAGCATGAGAGAAACTATGATGATGAGCAGCTGTTATTGCGCAAATTAAGGCGGCTGGATGTTGATCCCGCCAGGGTTGAGATGGGCTGGATTATCGACTTTTGCGCCCAGGGCCTGCGCAGGATTTTTATGGGCAAAGGCGGCAGGATGGACGGCTACCCGATGGAATCCAAATTTGGTATTGCCGCGAGTTCCGAGTTGATGGCCATCCTCGCCGTGGTCAGGGACTTAAGGGATATGCGGGAGCGTATCAGCCAAATCATCGTTGCCTATGACAGGAACGGCGGGCCGGTTACAACAGCTGATCTTGAAGTGGACGGCGCCATGTGCGCCTATATGAGAAATACCATTAACCCGACTCTGGTCAGCACAGTGGAGTATCAGCCTGTCCTGATGCACGCGGGCCCCTTCGCCAATATAGCCATTGGACAGTCCTCCATTATAGCGGACCGGGTTGGCCTCAAGATGTTTGACTATCATGTTACTGAAAGCGGTTTTGGAGCTGACATCGGCTTTGAGAAATTCTGGAATGTTAAAAGCAGGATAGCCGGTATGTCGCCCAATGTTTCTGTTATCACAGCTACCATCAGGGCTTTGAAAATGCACGGCGGCGGGCCGGTGGTGATTCCGGGCAGGCCCCTGCCAGACGAATATACAAAGAAAAACCTGGCGCTCCTTGAAAAAGGTATACCCAACCTGCTGCACCATATAGACATAGTTAAAAAATCCGGGATTAAACCGGTTGTTTGTATAAACTCGTTCTACACCGATACCGTTGAAGAAATAGCCATGGTCCGCCGCTACGCCGAGGGGGCGGGCGCCCGTTGCGCTCTTTCCGAGCACTGGCTAAAAGGCGGGGACGGCGCCCTGGAGTTGGCTGATGCTGTTATTGACGCCTGCAATGAAAAGATCGATTTCAGGTACCTTTACCCGTTGGAAATGCCTCTGCGGCAGAGGGTTGAATTAATCGCCCGCGAGGTTTACGGCGCCGTCGGTGTCTCCTGGTCGCCAGAGGCGGAAGCTAAAGCCAGATGCTTTGAGTCCGATCCCGGATTTGCCGGTTTTGCCACCTGCATGGCCAAAACCCATTTAAGCCTGTCCCACGATCCCACCCTGAAAGGGGTGCCCAGGGACTGGGTCCTGCCGGTGCGCGACATCCTGGTGTTTGCCGGGGCCAGGTTCCTCTGCCCGGTAACCGGCGCCATCAGCCTGATGCCGGGCACCAGCTCAGATCCGGCTTACAGGCGCATAGACGTGGATGTGGTTACCGGGAACGTTACAGGACTGTTTTAAAATCTGAAGCGGCCGTAAGGCCGCTTTGTTTTTCCAGGACATTGCTTTTCTTTGCCGGCCGCTTTATAATTTTCCCAAGTGTGACACCGGATTAATCAAACCGGGAGGAATATCATTGTCAATCAGAGTTTACAGTATCATGGTTGAAAACAAAGAGGAGGCCCGCCGGGCGATCGCCGCTGTTGGAGCGGACGCGGCCGGCTGCGGCTGGATGGCGCCGAAAGCTGTGCACAGGCTGGTCATGCTGGACGGGGTGCAGCCCAAACAAGCCAATATTATCAAACAGGAGATGCTCGGCAAGGGCGGTGAAGCTGCCGTTTCCAGGGGGGTGGTCGATCACTCCGTAGCGGAAACGAAGGTGCTGCTGATGGGCACTTTGAAGCAGTATGAGTATTTCCTGGCCAAACTTGAATGCCAGCCGTTCAGCCTGGCTAACCTGGCCAAACGGATCAAGGAAGTGCTGGACAGGCAGGAGGGTTTTTGCCCTTATGATCTGGACTGCCGGGGGAAAACCATACGACTGGGGGAAAAAACCCTGGTGATGGGGATCCTCAATGTGACCCCGGACTCCTTCTCGGACGGGGGGGAATATTATGACCCCGTCATGGCGGTGGAGCGGGCGGGGCAGATGGTGGCTGACGGCGCTGATATCATAGACTTGGGGGGGGAATCGACGCGGCCGGGTCATATGCCGGTAGGGGAAGAAGAAGAACTGGCCAGGGTTATACCGGTTTTAAAAAAGCTGGTGCAAGAGATACCGGTACCTGTCTCCATAGATACCACTAAGTCAGCTGTGGCCAGGCTGGCGCTGGAGATGGGCGTTCACATGATCAATGACCAGTCGGCCCTCCGGGCAGACCCGGCGCTGGCGGCGCTGGCAGCCGAATACGGAGCGCCTCTGGTGCTGATGCATAATCAAAAGGGCACAATTTACCGGGACCTGATCGGAGACATGGTTGAGTATTTCCGGGAAAGCATCAGCATCGCCCGGCAAGCGGGGGTTCCCAGGGAAAATATTATAATTGATCCAGGCCTTGGTTTTGGCAAAACAGCATTGCAAAACCTGGAGGCACTGAGAAGGTTAAAGGAACTGCGCTGCCTGGGACAGCCGGTTTTAATCGGCCCCTCCCGCAAGTCAACCATCGGCAAGGTGCTGAACCTGCCTGTTGAGGAGCGGGTGGAGGGAACCGCGGCGGCTGTAGCCGTAGGCGCCGCCAACGGGGCGAACATAGTGCGGGTGCATGATGTAAAAGAAATGGCCAGAGTGGCTAAAATGACTGACGCCATCATGGGCCGCAGGTGGGACGTGGGTAGTGAGACGTGAGAAGTGGGAAATGAGACGTGGGAAAAACGACTTACGACCTACTACTGAAATCGAGGCTTGCGGATGTAAAAACAAGCCTTTATAGAGGAAAAGGACCGGAAAGAGATATACTTTCCGTTTGTATAATTAGTAAATAGTTTTACCCATTTTGACGATAACTGTAAAGAGGAGCGGTTATGGATAAGATTATTCTGGAAGGAATGGAGTTTTACGGATACCATGGGACCAGGCCTGAAGAGAAGACCCTGGGGCAGCGTTTCATCGTAGATGTGGAGCTTTTTTTAGATCTGCGCCAGGCCGGTGAGACAGATAACCTTGACTATACGGTTAATTACGCCCAGGTGTTCGAGCTGGTACAATCGATTGTTTGCGGGCGTTCCCGCCAGTTAATTGAGTCCGTGGCCGAGGCTATAGCCGGCGCTTTGCTTGATCGATTTCCGGCAGATGAGGTTTTAGTGCGGGTCAAAAAGCCCCAGGCGCCACTGCCAGGCATGTTCGCCTGGGCCGCTGTGGAAATAGGGCGAAAAAAGAAGGGCCGGAATACAGTTTAAGATGAGAAAATAGAACAGTATTATGATGTCGGCACATATCCGCTGCTAACGGACCGGCAGGCGCGGCATGATCACCGTCGAACTTTATTAAACCTGTTACAGGTCACTTCTGTCAGAAATACTGTATAATAATAAATATGATACTTTTATAAAATCATAGATGATTTCAACCTTGGAGGAAACACAATGCTTACAACCGCCTATATCGGCCTGGGCAGCAATTTGGGCGATAAAGAGGCCAATATAAAAAAAGCTCTGGAACTGCTGGGAGCGGCCCCCGGTGTACAGGTGAAAAAAGAAGCGTCCCTTTACCGGACAGCACCACTTTACAAGCCCAAGCAGGATATGTTTCTCAATACAGTGGCGGAGATTGAGACAAGTTTAAACCCGCATGAGTTTTTAAAACTATGCAAGGACATTGAAAAAGAGCTCGAACGCACACCAACCGTACGCTGGGGACCACGCACCATAGATCTGGATCTGCTGCTTTACGGCAACGATAAAATCCGCACTTCCGACCTGGTTGTTCCGCATCCCCGCATGACCGAGCGCGCTTTTGTGATGGCGCCTCTGGCGGAAATCGAGCCTGAATTGGTCGTCCCTGGGGGTTGTAAGGCGATCGATTTAGCCCGGCTGCTATTAAGAGACCAGTTTGTGGAAAAAATAGTTTAGTCCAGGAAAGTATTTGGAAAGAAAAAAATAAGCCGGAAGGAGAGGACTTCTCTTTCCGGCTCAATTTTTTGGACATAATAAAATAAAAATGCGGGTGGTAATATGGTTTTTGAACCGAAAAGAGTAATTTTCGAGCGGGAAGCGCTGAAATATCCTCTTGGGGAAAAACTGCTGCGTTATTTCGATAAACAAGGTATAGAAACCAGCTGCACGGCCTCCCATAACCGGGTTACCTCCATTCCCGGCAAAACCCGCGCCGAGGGCTATTTTGAAGCGAAAAGGACCCTGGTGGCGGGAGTCCGCCGCACCATGGACTTTGCCACTTGCAAGCCTTCGGCCCACTTTCAGCTGCCCCTGGCCACCTCCTGCCCGGGCAAGTGTGAATACTGCTACCTTTTAACCAATCTGGGTCAAAAGCCCTACGTCCGTGTCTACGTTAACATAGAGGAAATTTTAAGCGCCGCCAAAGCTTATATTGAAAAGAGGAAACCTGAAATAACCGTTTTTGAAGGCGCCGCCACCTCCGACCCGGTGCCAACCGAGCCGTACACCGGGCTTCTGGCAAGGGCTATAGAATTTTTCGGAGGCGAGGAATACGGCCGCTTCCGGTTCGTCACGAAATTCACAGACGTAGATTCACTCCTGGCCGTTCCCCATAACGGGCACACCAGGTTTCGCTTCAGCATAAATACAGATGAAGTGATCAGTCGTTACGAGCACGCTGCCCCATCGCTGAGCGAAAGGTTTGCGGCGGCTAAAAAAGTTGCCGCGGCCGGTTATCCCCTGGGGTTTTTAGTGGCGCCTATTATTATTGAAGATAGATGGGAGGAAAGCTACCGGGAGCTTTTTGAGATGGCAGCAGTGAAATTTACCGGTGCCACTCACGATTTAACCTTTGAATTCATCACCCACCGGTTCACTAAAAGGGCCAAGACTACGATCCTGGAGTTATTCCCGAACACAGGCCTAGATCTGGAGGAAGAGCCAAGGACCTTTAAATTCGGACAGTTCGGCTACGGTAAGTACATCTACCCCAAAGAGCTTTTCATGGAGATAAAAGAATATTTCCACAGTCTGGCACAAGAATTTTTCCCGCAGGCAAAGGTGGAATATTTTGTATAAAGAAAAGTCATGGTCTACTATCTCCCAGGACCATGTCATTAACCAGTTGCAGCCGCTCATAGGTATCCGGTCCGACAATTCCGTCCGGACTCAGTCGCTGATCACGCTGAAATTTTACTACCGCTGCTTCCGTTACCGGACCGTAAAAACCGTCTATGTCGCCGCGGTAATAGCCTAGCATTTGCAAAATTTGCTGGACGCGCAGCACATCGGCGCCAGGGTCCACACCTAGGCGCAGAAGTCTTCCCGTAAACGCATTCCCGATGATCTTCACCCTGGTTCCGAGAGTCACAAGGTCGTATATCCGTATGATGTCGTCCGACCTCATACGGACACAGCCGTGGCTGGCGGCAGTGCCGATGGAGGCCTCATTATCCGTGCCGTGAATGCCGTACCCTCCCCACGGACAGTTCAACCGTATCCAGCGCACACCAAAGGGGCCGCCAGGGTTTTTAACCTTTTGGATGATTTTCCAGTCTCCCAGGGGCGTAGGTGTGTTTGGCGTGCCAACAGCTACTGGAAAAACGCCTGTTTGCCGCCCGAACTGGCGTAGGGATAGTTCTAATGTGCGGGTATCAATAACAATTACATATTCCGGCGCGACCGGAAAATCGTCCTTCGGGCTAAGGCCCAGGGAATTATAGGTGTCAGGTCCGACAATACCGTCCACGGCCAGGCCAAAACTTTGCTGCGCCTTGATAACGGCGTCGCGGGTTTCCGGGCTGTAAACACCATTAGCCGGACCTGTATAAAAACCCAGCTCAGTAAGCCGCTTTTGTATATACTGGACGTCAGGCCCCTCCATCAAGGGATCCATAATCCGTAAGTACCTGCTTGCATACAACATAAAGATACCACCTCTATATCATAATACGATTAGAGGTGGAAAAGGGTACCATATAAAATTATTGCTTACCATCAAAGTATCTTTTGCCCAATTTGGTAAGCCCATGTCCACAGGCATGGAAAATGGAGGGCTGAAAGAGGTGTTTCAACAGCCTGGCACAAGGATTCCTCCGGGAACAAAGGTGGATACTCTGTAAGAATTATAAGAGGCCCTTGCGGGCCTCCTCAGCTTACTCTTCCGTTTTGCTTTCATTTAAAAGCCGGGAGGCGAAGGATATGGCCTCTTGTCTGCTGGTTACCTCCCCGCGGACCTGGGCTTCGGTGATCTTTTCCAGAAGATCGCCGATCTGCCTGGAAGGAGAAAGTCCCAGTTCTTGCATCAGGTCTTCGCCTTTGACCAGGGCAGGTGGATTGATGTAGGTTTCAGCCTCAAAGTAGTATTTATACAGGAGATCTCCGATAAAGGCCTGGTATCCGGCCAGGTCGAAAGCGCTTTTTTCATCCGGGCAGGTTGCCAAGACATTGGCCAGGGAAAGCAGCAGGACATCCGCAGCGTCCTGACCCAGGTCGATAAAAAAGCGGTGTATATCAGCCGGCCCAAGGGACTGCTTGTGAAAAAGGCTGATGGGATACATATGTTTGCCAGCCAGGTTTTTCAGGTAAGACTCTTCCACCTTGCTCATTTTCAGCCTGTGGGCAAATTCGTTTATATAAGCATCAATATTGCCGTGGTCATGGAAAAGGGCGGCC